>Ga0247819_10001114_pt1 | contig 14864 bp, 21 predicted proteins | sample 13C_Xylose_Day6_FD_193428 | JGI IMG/M metagenome (GOLD analysis project Ga0247819, IMG submission 193428) | Soil microbial communities from agricultural site in Penn Yan, New York, United States - 13C_Xylose_Day6 | ecosystem: Environmental > Terrestrial > Soil > Agricultural land | place: USA...
AGTTTTGAAAACCTCGAAATCACCGCGCCCGTAGGGATTCAAAACTAGTCCACGATTCCGCGATCGACGCGCGTCTCTCGTCGACGAGGACGTCGACGTCGACCGCGATCGTCACGAGCCACGCGTCCGATACAGGGGAGTCGCCATGACGGGAGGCAGTCCCTCGAGTGACTCACACGCGATCCGCTCTGTCCCGTTGTGGATCCACGCGCCGTCCTCGTCCTGCCGGATGATGTAACGGCAGTGAGCACACACTGTGTACTCGTCGCGCTCGTGCTGCGTCCGGCCGCTCCGGTTCACCATGCGCGGATCCCGTTCGCCGCGGCGCGCTCCCGCGCGGTGATCGCGTTCCCGAGCCGCGCGCCCGCGGAATGGTTGCAGTGAGCGTGAGCTACTCCGACATTGTCGAGCGTCGTCCGTCCGCCGAGAGCCGCGGGGACGATGTGCGCGACGTGCCATTTCTCGCCGGGGACGACGAGCCGTCCGCAACCCTCGACGCACGGTAGCGGGAGCTGCGCGGCGAGGACGGGACGGATCGCGCGCGTCTTCGTCGCGTGATCGGACGCGATGTGGTGACGGCTCATATGCGGATCATAGGAGCCGATATATTGGTTTGCCTAGACCTATGGCGTCATAGGACGTTTCACACGATGAACGTTGTCGAGGAACACGCGCCAGGGTTTCAGAGTCCGGAGGAGCCGTTCGATCTCCTCGGAGATCACGTCGGCGCGAGCGAGATCGTTTTCGTCGGCTCCGAGCCGGACGAGCGTCTCCGCTTCCCGGTCCGCGAGGAGCCGCGCCGACGAGAGCGAGGAGACCGGATCGAACACGCTCTCCGACACGTACCCGGCGTGATAGTGATCCATGAGGTAGCGCGACTCCGTCTCGCACGACTGCGCGAGATCGTAGAGTCGCCGCGCGGTCGCGACGACGTCGACCGTCATGTCGTCCATACGAGCGCGACGACGAGGAGGAGGAGCGGGACGACGCCGATCGCGCCGACGAGGAGGGATAACGCGAACGGTCCCCGGTCCCTCCGGAGCGGAGGGAGCGGGGACCGTGTCGTCGACGGCGTCATGTGCGGATCATATGCCCACCTATGACGGGAATGCTAGCTACAGGATGACGCGAGGATATGCGTATCGATGCACTCGTCGTATCGGTTGCGCGCGTCGATCGCGACGAGCGTCGTCACGATGACGACGCCGACGAGGACGATCGCGCCGATAAGCACGACGAACCGGGTCCGGCTCATTCCCCTACTCCTCTCTCCGCTCTCATCGCTGCGTGCTGTAGCGACGTGAGATCCGCCAGCGTCCAGAACGTCACGTTCGCGAGCGTGTCGTCCGGCGTCTCAGCCGGGGGAGGATCCGAGTACGGCTCCCCGACGCGGATCGTCCCGCCATACTTTCCCGTCTGGATCTCCGCGACGAGGTTCGCGTCCCTGTTCTCCCAGAATCGTTGCCACGCCATGAGTCAGAGTCCGAGGTACTGGCGGACGACGGGAGCGGGGACGAGGAGGAGCCCGTTCGGTCCCCACGGGACGACGCCGAACGCGTCCCGGTTCTCCCGGATCCGATAGGGCGAGATCCCGAGTAGCTCCGCGGCTTCGGGGACCGTGAAGAATGCGCGCGGCCGCGGCCGGGTCGCGCCGTCCTCCGTGATGAGATCCTCCGCGCGGACTGGCGCGACGACGTCGACGATCGCGGCGTCCGGCTTCGGTTCGTGTACCGGCTTCTCTTGCTTGACGGCGTCGACGGGGATATGCCATTTCCCGCGCCCGTCTTTCTGCGCGCCCGGGAGGAGGTCCCTCCGGAGCCATTCGCGGACGGTCCGGTGATCGACTCCCCGAAGCTCCGCGAACGTGAGGATATCGACCATTGCCGACGAGCCTCCGTCCTCGTGAATGATGATCGCTGCGTTAGACATGACGGAGCCCCTTTCCAGTTGTGTTTCTGTCATAGGGCGATCATATGACGTTCATATGAGATCCGCCAGTGTGGGCCATATGCGGCGCATATGAAACGCTCCCCGGCATCCTCGGGGGCGAGGGATGCCGGGGAGCGCGTCGTGTGACCGGGAGTCCCCAACTACTCCCGGTCGACCGTCGAGCGCCCTCCCTTGTCTCGACGGAGTCTCATCACGCGGCGTCTTCGATATCGCGGATCCGGAGGAACGTCGGGAGCGGCTCGTGACCCATCTTGAATGAGACGATCTGCATAGGCTCCCGCGTGATGTACGCGTTCCAGCTCTTGACGACGTTCGCCATTCCGATGAACCCGGCGACGTCGCGCCGGGTCCGGACGTAGCCGGTTTCGGAGGAGATCCAGCGCCGGACGGCGAGGATGGGGGAGCCGACGTCGAGCATCGTCCCGGTTTCCAGCTTCTCTAGGAACTCCTCCCTCGTCGCGGACTCCGGCTCGTGTGCGCGGAGGAGCGCGAGCGCTGCGGAGAGCCACGTTTTCACGCCGGAGCGCCCGAGAGCGAGCGAGATCCGGGACGCGTTCGGAAGCTCCGCGAGGATCCTCTCCCCGGCGACAGACTCGACGAACCGGAGGATATCGTGTGACGTGAACCGTCCGCGGACCTCCGGACCGGGGACGCGGGTCCCGCCCTCCATAAACGCATACGTGAGGTAATAGCGCGCCGCGGACGAGAGGACGTTCGTGTTCGTGTACCCGGCGATCGTGAGCGTCTGCGCGGGAGAGCGAGGACGTCCGGTATCGATGAGATCGAACGTTTCCGGGTCCGCGTCGTAGGCGATGAGCATCTCGACGCCGTCGAGGATCTCGGACGCCGCGACCGCGGCGACACGATGTTGTCCGTCGATGAGCACGCCGTGACGATCGATCGCGATCGGTTGATGGGTGACCCGCCATTGTCCGTCTCGCATGTTCCGCGCGTATTGCTGGACACGGGTCGCGGAGAGCGTCCGTTGCCGTTGCTCCGCGGCTCCCTTGAGCAACTTCTCAGCCTCGCTAGGCGTGAGCTTTTCGACCGATAGTCTCATACTGGATCCCCTCCAATAGGGTTTCTGTCATAGGGACTCGTCGCCGGTTCGCCGGCGACGAGTCCCGTTCCGTTTCATAGGGGATCCTATGGCGCACAATGGCGCGGAGTCGAGCGGACAGACTCCGGCTTTGTTCGTGTCGACTCTCGTCGGACGCGGCGCGCGTCACTCTCGGAGGAGTCCCGGACTCGCGTAGGGACTCGTGTCGTCTTCCGCAACTCGGGCCGTCGACGTACGTCGTGAGCGTGTTCCGGGATCGTGACTCACCTCGTGCGGAGGGAGCGTCGTCGAGTCTTCCGGAGAGAGTCCTACCGAGGGTTAAGGAGGAGGGACCCGGCTCCCGCCCACCACATTTTTTAAGAGCTGCGCGCCCGCTCATCACTGCGGACCGTTCACACTCTGGCGTCTTTACGCCGGTCTCGTCGACCATGCGTCCGCGCCTGATGGGGACATTATCTCGGGGAGCGGTTCGACCCGAGCCGGGATGAGCGGGGAGCCTAAGCGCTTTCTTGTACTGGCGAGATCCGGTTTTGGGAAGCTTCGGCCGGAGAGCTTCTAGGGATTCTCCGGCGTGTTAACCGGGGTTAGTTCCCTCTATGTCGTCCGAGAGGCATAGACTCTGCGTGTTCGTGATGTTTGGCGACTTCGAACCTAGCCTCCCCGGGACCCGAGCCCGGGGAGGCTTTCGTTTGTCGGCGTGTCGACGACGCCGGACGCGAACGTCGACGACGCGGTCGACGCGCCCGCCTGATATCCGACGACGGCTCCGATCACGCCGACGATTCCGCCTCCCCATCCGGTGAGGATCTGCGTCGCGTTCTCCGAGAGTCCCGGTTCCGCGGACGAGAGCGCGTCGATGAGGACGGCGATCGTGAACGCGTTCAGCGCCGTACACATGCCAACGGCGAGGATCGCGGCGACGAGATAGCTCCCACCGGTCGCGATCCTCCGCGTCCGGACCGGCGTCACTTCTCCGGCTTCTCGTGCTGCGGCTTGACGTTCGCCGCGTTCACGTCGACGAGCGGAATCGGCGCGCCGTACACGTACCCGGCGCGCTCGAGGAACCCGTCGAACGTCGGGTTATCGCACGGCGCAACCGGGATCGACGGACCCACGGCGACGAACACGGCGCGCTCGTAGGGATCCTCCAGATAGCGGCATCTGATCTGTCCCCCGTCGACCGTCACTAGGACGAGCTGATCCGGGTTCTGCTCGTTGTGGATGATGAACATGTTTCCCTCTCTCCATTTCGGCGGGTCCGGCTTCGGCGGCTCCGGAGGGAGCGCCGACGTGATCGGACAATCGAGGACGTGATCCGACCATCCGAGATACTCCCGGCCGGTGAGGTTCATCCGGCCGCGGATCGACGTCGTCCCCGTCTGTCCCCATCCCGGTTGATCGGTCGCGGCGTGATCGCCGTCGTATTCGCCGGCGATGAACACGTCGCCGTCGAGGTTCCCGTCGTACCGGCGTCCGAGCCATATCGCCGCGCCCGGGGGAGGGTTCCAGTCGCCGGGATGCCTCCCGCTCGTCACGTTCCACGCGGCGTACGCCGTAGGAGTCGACCCCATCGACGTGGACGCGCCCGCGGCCGCGTACGCGCGCCACACGTAGTACCAGCAATAGCCGTGCTTCGAGAGCGGCTCGAACGAGAGGAGGATTCCGTGAGCTGCGCGCCCATCCGTTGCCGTGCTCATGATGACGCTCTCCAATTCGTGCCGTCCGAAACGTCGACGATCTGCCGGACCCACGTCGTCCCGTCCGACACGTCGACGGCGTACCGGACGAACGTCGTCCCGTCCGAAACTTGAACGGTCCCCGTCGTCCACGCGAGGACCGGATCACTCCACGGCGACACGCCTATCGCGTTCTGAACCCGATACCGCCAGTAGAACGGATAGCCGGGAGTGAGCCCGATCGCCTGATAGATACCGGATTGATCGACCGGGATCATCGCCGTCGAGCCGGAGAAATCCGGCGTCTGCGCGACTTGCAGCGCCCGCGACGTGATCGTCGATCCTCCGTCTCCCTGATCGAGATAGCGGACCCTCATCGACGTCGGCGTGATCTGATCCGGATTCGGGGAGCCGACGTCCATCGTCGGTTTCGGGGGAGCCGTCGCCGCGGGAGTCCGGTTGATGAAAGCGGAGTGATCGGCCGCGCCGCCGAGACCGCTCGTCCCGGTCGCGTTCTGATGAAACGAGACCGTCTGACTCGTCGAGACCGGCCACGCTCCGAGGTTCCTCGAGCCGAACCCGGCCGGGAGATTCACGGAGCCGCCCACCGGGGAGCCGTTCACGACGCCGGACCACACGTAGGAGCCGACGTTCGTCGCGCCGTCGCTACAGAGGATCCAGAACGCGACGCCGGTCCCGTAATCCTCGATCCTCATCGTCCCGGCCGTGCCGACCGGCTTATCGAAATTCACCATGAGATCACGCCGGGTGAATCCAGACGCGACCGGCCTTATGCGCGGGCGCGGACGGCTGAACCCATATGTCGATCAGGTTGTCCGCGTTGCGTTTCGCGAACCCGGCGACGTAGTCGCGGGATTTGTTGATCTCGTCGTACCCGAGCCGGACTTTCGCGGTCCCGGGGACCACGTCCATTCCGGCCGCGGCCGCGGCGTCGCCGTTCGCCATGAGTTGCCCTTTCCTTATGCGGGGAGCGAGATCCACGTCACGGAGTCCGCGACCGCGTTCCACGCCTGATCCGGAGGAGTCCACGCGAGCCACGAGCCCGCGGGGATATCGATGAGTCCGCGCGTCCCGACGCTCATGAGCGCGTCGTCCCCGAGCGAGAACCGGAGCGACGTCACTTTGCCCTGTTGCTCCGGCGTGTCCGGGAGGACGATCGACGCCGTCATCCCGGGAGTCAGAGTCCAGTCGACGAGCGTGTCGACGGACTGCGTGCGGCCGGTCCCGTCCCGGCGCGCCAGGATCGCGGCCGCGGCTCCCGGACCCGGGAACGCGCGCGCGTAGTCGAACACGACGACGACGTCCGGATCCCCGGCGACGTCGTACGCGGTCCGCGGGATCCCGTCCGCGTCCTCCCACACGTAGCGGATGACGACGCCGGTCGCGAACACGTCCGGGTCGTCCCGGGAGATCGTGTCGGACGCTGCGGTCGCGTTCAGTCCGGAGAGCCGGATGAACCCGGGGATCTCGTACGTCGCCGGATCGATGAGCCGCCAGTCCCTATGCTCATCGCAATACAGCCGGAGCCCCGTCGACGCCAGGAACGGCGCCAGGAAATCCCATGCCGTCGTCCCCGGCTTCCAGACGAACAGCTCCGGAGGACGTTCGACGACGGCCGTCCTCGTCGACGTCGACGCGTTCGTCGCGCCGGTCCACGCGTACACGTACGTCGAGGAGTCCGGCGTCTCCCCGTCGTAGAACGGGATCAGCTCGGAGCCCTCGTAGAACATGGCGCGGTCGATGTACATAAATTGACCGGCCGCGGTCCCGCCTCCGGAACGGAAGAACACTTCGGCGCGGGACGCGCCCGGAGGAGCGGTCGCGATGAGCGTCTTCCGTTGCCACACGGTATTGCTCATCGCCATAGGAGGAGCTTCGACGTCGGCCGCGACCGGCGCGCCGGACTGATTGAGCCACCGGATCACGGGATAGAACGTCCGCGACGTTCCGGCTTCGTTCTGCCGCGCCATCCCCGTGAACACGTAGGAGGTTCCCGGCGTGACGGACGGACCTTGACCCGGCGTATGCGGGACGACGGCGAGGAGCCCGGCCGCGGAGGACTGCACACCACACGACGAGAGCGTCCCGTCCGCGCCCGACGTCGAATAGAACAGGGTGCAGTTTCCGCCGCTTGTCCACGGCGTGACGACGCCGCCGGCGACGTCCGGGTTCGTGAGGAAATTCGTCACGTTCCAGAACGCCGTAACCGGGGGATTCGGCGTCCCGGCTTCCAGAACCGCGCCGATCCGGGCGAGGACATAGTTCACGACGGCGCGGACGGATCCCTCATGCGCCCGCGCCCCGGTATCCGTTGTGAGCGACGCGTAATCCTCTAGGAGAGCTTCGTCGGTTGCGGCCTCGATCGAGACCGTCCGGTTCGTGTAGTCGACCGTCCGGGACCGGATGCCGAGATTGAATGAGCGGGTCGTCCCGCCGATCGTGTCGGCCGCGTCGATTTCGATCCGTGCGTCGTCGCGCGGGTCGAGGTCGTCGAGGGTCGTCTCCGGCGTGAGCGGAAGCTCGAGGGACGCGGAGCCGTACGGGACCGCGAGAGAGTCGAGCGTGACTTCCCCGCCGACGATCCGCTCCGGGTCCGTCGCGACGAGCGCCGTGATCGCATTCCGGAGGAGCGTCGTCACGGCGAGACCTCCTGATATCCGACGTTCAGGATCCAGACGAGGAGGGTCGAGTCCTCGAGCGCGAGCCGGACGTCACCCTCGACGACGTACTGCATCGAGACGGACGGGACGGAGGTCTCCGAGAGTGTGAACGTCGTCTCCTCCGCGTGGAGTGTGAGCGCTGCGTTCGCGTCGACTTCGTCGTCGTAGAGGAGTTGCAGCGTCCCGGACCGCGGCCGCGGCGCGACGAGGGAGACCGCGATCCCGCCTCCCACGAGATCGTGAACGATGTTCCGAGAGTTGCGGGTCGTCTCGTACGGGGAGAGGACCGTGATCGGCGTCGTCGACCCGGCCCCGTTCGCCGCGGTGATCGTCACACTCATACGACTTGCTTCCCTCCGGGCATCACGATTTTTCCGGGGACATACAGGACGGGAGGCTTGTACGTCCGGACCGCGGAGTCGTCGAGCGAGACTTTGAACTGGGTCGTCTTCGTCTCCGCGATCCCGTCCACGTCGCCTTTGAATTTCTGGATATCCGTCGTCGCTTGACCGGTCTCCGCGTCGATCATGATTTGGGTTCCGTCCGGGAGCGTGTACAGCTCGTTACCCAGCTCGTCGACCTCGACCGTCGCCGACGCCGCGTCATTGATGAGCCCTTTCAGGACTCCCTGCTGCGCGCGGAACGTCTCGTTCGCTTGACCGTTAATGTCCGTCAACTCCCGGACCGCTTGACGCTGCGCGGTGAGCTGATCCAGTCGCGCCTGATCCGCTTTCGTGAACTCCCCGTTCATGTAGTTGGCGGACTGTTGCATGAGATCGAGGTATTCGGCTTCGTTCTGGGAGACGATCGCGCGCGCGGCCGCGAGCGTGTTCGTGTCGCCGGCGAGGAGCCGCGCCGCCTCCGGGAGTTGCACTCCGAGGACGTCGACGAGCCGCTCCGCTTCCTTACGCTGATCCGGGTCCGTGAGGATCTCGGACGTCCTCGACGCGAGCGTGACGGCGTCGAGGACCGCGGACCCGGCGTCGATGTACGCCGACGCGAGATCCGACGCGCGCTCCGCGAGCCGCGCGCGTTCCTCCTCTGCCTGTTGCAGCGACGAGATAATGAGCCCGATACCGGCCGCGACGCCTCCCGCGGCGAGACCGAACCCGCCTCCCAGAGCGGCGAGACCTCCGAACGTTCCTTGTGCGAGATCCCCGATCGACGAGAGATCCCCGGAGAACGAGGAGGTTACTTCCGACAGATTCGCGAGAGCCTCTTGCTTGAACTCCGAGGACGCTTCCCCGGCTTTCTTGAACCCGGACCCGGCGTCGACGTCTTTCGCGGCCGCTTCGATTTTCCGGAAATCGCGGACGACGTCGTCCTCCGTTTTCCCGGCCGCTTTCGCTACGGCTTGCAGCTCGTCGACCGTGACCCCGAGAGCTTTCGCGACGTCGTCGATCCCGCGAACAGCGCTCTTTGTGTCGGACGCGATATCGAGCCGGATCTCCCCGCTCATTTCTTCCCTCCGGCTTCCAGCGCTTCCGCGATCGTGCGGACCGTGGTTTGCACCCAGAGCGCAATGAGTTGCGGGACCATCTCCGCGGCCGCGGGGAAGAACACATAGCCGGACCGGTTGCGGCCGCGGAGCGACTTCGTCCGGGAGGAGCCGAATTCGACGCCGCGACCGTGAACCCGGGGGATGATCCCACCGGACGCGGCCGGACGCGACGAGCCCGCGGAGCGGACCCGGACGTTCTGATCCGAGACCGCGACGCGCGCCGTGCTCACGAGGACGCGTTCCTCGAGCGTCGTCGTCGCTTCGTTGCTCATCGCGCGAATCCAATCGACAGTGGCGAGCTTCCGCGTGCGGCCGCGGAGCTCTTTCCGGAGATCCCGATCAAGCGTCTTGATCGACAGGAGGGTCGCGCGGAGCGCCGCGGAACTTTTCGCGGAGACCCGGAGCGGCATCCCGTCCTCCGTTACGGCGTGACCGGGATCGTCGTCGGGACCGGCGCGCCCACGACTCCGAGGGAGACCGTCGCCGTCGCGACCGAATCGACCGGACCGCCCACGGCTCCCGGCGCGATCGCGATCACGAGCGCCCACGACGTTGTCCCGGAGGTCTGATCGTTCGGGTTCAGCGTCGCCGGGATCGTCTCGCCCTGATGCTCGAACAGATACATCGAGAGCGACGTGTCCGCGGACCAGTCCTGCGCGAATTCGAGATCGAGCGTCCACGTCACGGACTGCGGGAACGTGAACACGGCGGACGGCTTGAGACCCTTGAACGGCGTCGTCCCTCCGGACGGCGTGAGCGTCGCGGACGAGACCGCTTTCGCGAAATCATCCCCTCCGGTCCCGCCGAACGAGACGATCGCGTTCCGCATGATGAACGGGGTTACTTCGATGATCGCCATATGAGATCACTCCTCATTTCGTGTGGTCGTGAGTACGAACGCGGCGACGTCGTACGCGAGGTTTTGCGGATCGAAAAGGACTTTCTCGCCGCTCGTCCACGAGAGCCACGACATAGTGAGATCCGCGAGCGTCTGCGGAACCCACTGATCGAGATCCCGTTCCGCTTTCGCCGGGTCGACGTTCGGCGTGATGAACGTCAGGACGTAGTCGATCCGGAGTTGACCGGCCGGAGCCTCCGGGAGAGGGGAGATCGTCGTTTGCTTGACCATCACGGTTCGCCGGTCGAGCGCGTCGACGTTGTCCTGATACGGGATGACGAGCACGCTCGAACCGAGAACCCGTTTCAGCTCGTCGACGAGCGCGTCGCGGACGGACGGCTTGCTCATGCGATCACCGGTTTTGCTTGCTTCGGCCGGATCATGTCTTTGATCCACGGACTCATGGGGAACGGACGGATCGTCAGGACGTCGTCCCCGATACCGATCGACGCCGGGTCCGTCTTGACTTGATTCCAGATATCGCGCGTCTGCTCACGCTGCGCGCCGATCAGGTTCAGAGTCGGACGCGCCGGGACCGGCTCCGGCGTGTACGCGATCACCTGAGATTTCGCGACTTCGAGGAGCCGGAAGAGGACGACGTCGAGGGACGGCGCGTCGCGCCATTCCTGCCGGATCTCGTACAACGTGAGCCAGCCGGTCGCGACGTCCTCGACGACGAACCGGATCCCGGGGACGCGGAGCGTCGACCCGTCCGGCGTGACGAACGTCGTCGAGAGCGACCATTCCCCCGGCTTGTCGAACGGGACCGCGGGGAGCACCACGGCGAGAGCGCCGGACGGGTCGATCGTCGACGCGGCCGCGGACGGCGCGCCGTCCGGCGCGAGGAGCGTCGTCGACGGAATCATCCCGGTGAGATCGACCGGCGTCCCGTCCGCGTCCTCGTACGGGACGAGGATCGTCGACGCGACGACGTCGTCCGTCGTGAACGGTCCGAGCACGACGTCCGGAGACGGGACGATCGTCGACATTGAATCTCCTATGCGGCTCATGTGATGTACCCGGCTCCCCGGCGCGGAGGTCTGCTAGCTCCGCGCCGGGGAGGGGAACACTCACTCCGGTTTCTTCGGCTTCGGCTTCGGCTTCGGCTTGCGCTCCCGGACCGGTTCCGGCGTGGGGAGCTGCGCGCGAAACCGTCGCCGGTTCGCGGCTGACTTCGTCACGGCGTGATCGTCACGGTTGCCTTGAGGACCGCGGCCGCGTCGACGACGCCGGACGCGATGTATCCGAAGAATCCGCGGTCGACGCCACCGTTCGCGATCGCGAGAGCGTCGACGCGAATCGGGGAGCCCGGAAGCTCCCAGACGCCGAACGCGTTCCGGTCCGCGGCGAGGATCGTCCCGGCCGCGAGCCGCGCGTCCTGCCGGTACACGGGGCCGAAGAATTCACCGGTTCCGACTCCGGCCGCGCCCGCGACATAGGCGAGCTGATTCCCGTCCAGCTCGAGGGCGAGCGACCGCGCGACGTCCGGCGCGACGCGGAGCACGGACGGGGTTCCCCCGGCCGCGGTGATCGCGTCGACGATGTCGTACAGCGCCGCGAGATACGCGTTCACTCCGGCCGGGACGGTCCCGAGAGTTGCGGTCCCGGCTCCCGCGATCGCCTGAGCGATCGCGTAGTCGTCGCTCTGCTTCTGGTACGCCGCGACCATGCCGCGCGTGTACGCGTCGATCACGTCGACGCGTCCGAAATCCCAGAATTCGCGCGCGAGATCGTTCGCCCCGGAGAGTCTGATCGCGTCGAATTCCTGAATCCCGGTCGTGATCGGCTGAGACGGGACGGGAGCCTTGTTACCGGCCCATGTGTCGACGGCGTTCTCCGGGACCGTGAGCGTCCATCCGGACGCCTTGAGCGACGTGAGCGTCCCGACGTTGAAAGCCGGGATGAACGTCCGGACCTCCGGGACGGCTTGCCAAAGCTCCCCGAGCCATGCGGCGGGCCAGTCCGTGACGAGCCCTCCGACGCCGTCATACTTGACGTCGACGAGCGCGAACAGTCCGGTTCGCTCCGACGATTCCATGTACGGCCGGAGTGCGGCCGCGTCGCCGGAAGTCTTTGCGGCGAACAGCGCCGAAATGAACCCGGCGCGGGACAGTGCCGGAGCCTTAGGCCGGGTCGACGTCGACGCGGCTCCGGCGAGCATCGACTCCGGAGCGGTTTCGCTCATGGTTTCCTCCTGTTCGTCGACGTCGTCGACGTCGTCCGTTTCCTCGTCGACGTCGTCGACGTCGTCGTCGCCGGCGACGTCGTCGCCGTCGTCCTCGTGCTCGTCGACGTCGTCGTCGACGGCGAACAGTGCCGCGCCCTCGAACGCGCCCTCCGACACGAGAGCCGCGCCGGTGAGATCCGCGGTCCCGTTGTCGGCGTCGTCGCGCGTCATGTTCCGGACCTCCGCGGAGAGCCGGACGAATTCGCCGCGGTCCGCGAGCCACGCGTCCGCGTCGTCCGTGTCCGCGAGAGCGAACGTCGCGACGAGACCGGCGTCCGTGTCTTCGAGCGCGACCGCGCGGCCGAGAGGCTGAAACCGGTCGTGATCGAAATTGAGCCCGACGACGGACACGTCGCGCGGGATCCGGACGGAGCCGCGTGGGAAGACGATCGGCCGATTCTTCGATCGGTTCGTCCGCGACTTCTGTCCCCACGGGACGAGGACTCCGCGGATCGTCCGTGCGGCGTGATCGACGGCGAACACGCCGGTTTCTATGGTCGTCATATGCGTTTCCTCCTAGTCCGGGACGACGATCGTCGGCGGCTGAACAGTGGAGATCACGGGACCGAAATCGAATCCGACGCTCTGCCCATGCGGGACGACGTCGTCTTGAGAGAGCCGGGATTCGATAGGCCGGATCCAGTACGGGATTCCGTAGTCGAGGACGTCGTTCCGGCGTCCCTCCTGCGTCGAGTACGTGAGCGACGCCGTCGACAGAGAGCCGTCGAGGAGCTGCGCGGGGAGATTGAAGAAATTCGCGACGTCGATCCGGGTCGCGTTGCGTCCCTCGATGAACAGGTCCGCGGACACGTTCCCGAGCGCGCGTGCTTCGATGTTGTACGGCGTGAACGCGGTCGCGCCGTTCGGGTCCTGCCGCGCGGCCGCCCATTCGTTCACGACGTCCTGAGCCTCTTCCGGCGTGATGCCGGACATGGTCGTCTCGTGGAGATCGATCGCGGGAATCGGGGACGCCGCGCGGTTCGACCACGACGTTTCCAGTCGCGCCGCGCCGCGGAGCGTGCGGGTCGCGTACTCGAGGAGACCCGCGGACGGACCGGGGATAAGGATCACGTCCGCGGGCGCGACTGGCTGATACTCCCCGGCTTCGTCACGGAGGAGGACGTTCCCCTCCGCGTCGAATTCCCACCATTCGAACGGGACGCGGACCGCGGAGAGGATCTCGCCGCGGGAGCCGTTCGTCCGCTTCCAGAGCGACCAACCGTAGAAAATGAGATCGTCGACCGTGTTCGCCATACGTTGCCACGGCGAGAGTTGACCGGGAGTCCACGCGAGCCAAACCGGTTGCGGGTCGACCCGCTCCCCGCTCCGGAGCGCATAGAGGACTTTGTCCGCGATGATCGAGAGGAGCACGGCGCGTGCCTTGAAGACTGCGGGGATCGTGAGCGCTTCGGCGCGCGTGATCCACTGCGTTTCCAGTCCGAAAATGTCGGACCACACGAGCTTTTGCAGTTGACCCGTGGTCCACGGCGATTGAATCCCGGCGCGCGCCGACGTCGTCCCGTAGGCGTTCCCGATCGCCGCTACGGACTCCGCGACACGAGGACCGCGCGTGAGCCATTCCGGGAGGTTCGCCATATGAGATTCATACGACGAACACGAGTCAATTTCGGCACACCGAAATTATTAGAGTTGCTCGAGGAGCTGTCTTCCGAGGAACTCCGTATAGGCCGGAGGGATCGATTCGGCTAGTTCGCGTTGCTTCGTCATCCAGTCGATTCCGAGGAGTCGACCCCATGACGAGTACGGGGGACGGTAGCCTCCCCGGTCCGCGAATCCCGGGGAGACCTGCCACGCTCCCCCGTTCCCGAAGACGGAGCCGGTCCGGATCCCGGCGACGTGGTTGCAGCCTCCCGCGCCCATGAGGAACCGGTTCGACTCGAACCATCGATGACGCCGGAGCTGCGTGGGGAGTCCGTCGTCCTCGACGATGACGAGACCGAATTCGGAGCCGCACAACTGGACATAGTCGCGGAGCGGGGATCCGACGACGTTCTCGATCACGTACGGTTTCCCGAGATCCTCGAGCGCGTCCCGTGTCGGGTCGACGAGATCCGGATGCTTCGACCGGGTCCCGGTGATCGACGCGCCGGACGTGTATCTCTGACACGGCGGGGACGCGTGGATCGCGTCGAATTCCCGGCCGTGGTCGCGGAGGTATGCGAGCGCGTCGCTCACATGATGCTCATATGGGTAGTTGGGTTGTCGATCCTTGTCGACGCCGACGACGTCGAACCCGGCGCGCGCGTATCCGACTCCGGCTCCCCCGGCGCATGAGAAGAGATCGAGGAGCCGGGGTTTCATGCGTCGTCGGGTCGCGCGGCGAGGAGCCGGTTCAAGCGCCGTTCCGCGTCGCGGGTCCGCGGACCGTGGACGATCCGCTCATGCTCCGCGCCGGAGCGGAGAGCCGCCTCCCGGGACCACGCGAACGCGTGCCAGTACGAGCACTGATCGCACCGCGCGACCGTGTATCCCTGTTGATTCCCGTCCGCGTCGACGCCCATCGTCGACGTGTCCAGTCTGATATTCATATGAGCCGCATACCCTCTCACCGGTTCGGACGGATGACGCCGACACTCCCCGCGACCGGGACCATATCCCACTGTCGGAGCGCCCGTGTCGCGGCGTCGAGACAGACGATCTCGGAGTCGTGCGTCATAGGAGACCATGTCCACGCGCCCGCGTCGCCGGAGTCGCGCCGGGAGGCTTGCGAGACGGCGAGATTGAGCGGGAGCTGCCCGAAATGCCGGAGGGTTCCTCGTTCGAGATCCCGGAGGAACTGGATCGACCCGGCCGTGATATCGGTCCATCGATGCTCTTGAAGCCGCGGCCGCGGCGTGAGCCGCTACGATT
>Ga0247819_10001115_pt1 | contig 14863 bp, 16 predicted proteins | sample 13C_Xylose_Day6_FD_193428 | JGI IMG/M metagenome (GOLD analysis project Ga0247819, IMG submission 193428) | Soil microbial communities from agricultural site in Penn Yan, New York, United States - 13C_Xylose_Day6 | ecosystem: Environmental > Terrestrial > Soil > Agricultural land | place: USA...
TGTATTATCCCTCCTTTGATATTAAATATTTGTAATTTATAGATTTCGGGATACCTTCTACTGCAAGAACAGCATCCACCTGTATCCCTTGGCCTATGTCGAACACCTCCAAGGCTACTACCTCAACTACTCGAATGTCCATCTTAAGCACTTTAGACACCTCTACCCTAACCTTCTGATCCCAAGCTACATCCTTAGTAGCGCCAATGAGTTTCTTGAGACCGTTTCCGTAGTTAGGGTGGAATGGAACTGTACCTACCTCAACTGCAAAGCGGTTGTTAAGGTCTTGGACTAAGCAGTCCACACCCTCCACTATTTGCAAGTCCCCATAGGTATTTCCGTCAAGGTCGCCCCCACTGATGTCCCTATCTACTATCTTAAGATCGGCTCCAATATGGTCAATGTCCATAGGCTGTTCCTCAGTGCTAAAGGTTGGCACCTTCAACACGTCACCCATAGTCTTGACTCCTACCTGTGGAGGGTCGCTAAACTGACGTATAAAAGGGTACTGAAGGTCGTTGAGCATAATGATGTCAATAGCCTTAGAAGCATCCCCCAGCATACGTTGAGCTATCATGTGAATAGTATCCCCATCCGCTATGGTATAGTCTAGGGTTGAGTAAGGGGTGTTGTAGCTGTCCAAGCTGTTTGATAGCTCTGCTAGGTCTTTAAGTGCTGAATTGCTCTTAGTATCGAAGATTTCGGTAATAGAGCTGACATAGTAGACTATCAACTGTATATCCCTAACAACCTCTACCAAGTCATAAGGCACACGCTCGAAGGATTCTAGCCGGAACGTAATCCACCTAGTATTCCTTGATATACGATGTAAATCCTCTATGCTTATCGTCAGAGGTATCTCCTGAGTAACCCCAAGCAACTCCTTGTATAGTGCTAGGCACTCTACAAATAATGCGTTGATAGCATTCTTCATGATAGGAGGCATATCCAGAGATAGGGTTAGGAGTAAGCTGTTGATGCCTACGTCAGAGTCATTGACAGCCACTACTAGGTCTTGGTCAGACACCTTCAATCTAGTGTAGATGTCGAAGGCTCTACGAGAGGTGTCCACAGCATACTCATCTTCTATGAGGATGTCGTTTCCTGTGTCATCTTCTACGTTCTCCCCAAGTACCAATACCCCTGGGGATACGATCTCCAGACCGGACAGGACTTGGGATAGAAGACCTGTGGATATCCTGCCATCCAAGTCCGACAGCACACAGCTCAGATTGTAGCACGGCAGATATATCTTGTCGAACAAGGTCTTATCTATAGCACTCCTGATAAACTCATCTGACGCTCTTGGATATTGTGCTGGCATCTATACCACTCCTTTCGGCATGGTTCTTAAGTCAAACTTTGGTAGAGCGACCGCCAGAGTATCAGACTCCCTTAAGACTTCTTGAGGGGTGTCTGCGCTTCGGATACAAAGTAGCTGTATATTGTATTGATATAACAGCGGTCTTGACACCGATCTCATAAGCTCGAATGTGACAGGAACTACTACCCAGTGCTCTTCATCTGTGTAGTTGTGGAATATCAGTTCCTTGTCTGCTGTCAGAGTGCGTCCTGAGGGCATCTTGTTGTAGTACTTCCTAACCAAGTCCCTAAGCTCCTTGAACTTTAGAAAGCCTGTTAGGGTTGACTCTAACTGATTGATAGCCCAGCGACGTGATCCAGGGGTATATTGTCCACTGTCATTACGCAGGATATCCTCTAGATATCGTTGCTGGTTATTGTTGGTTTCTGTACCGTTGTTAAGGTAAGCCCTCATCTCAGGTGACCTAAAACCAGTGGTACCGTTGAACATAATGGTCTGTATACCAGCACCAAAGTCATCAACCCATGCACCAGTCTTAGTCTGGGTTACAGTTACCCTAGACGGCTCTGATTGTTTATACTCTTCCGGATTGAGTACAAACTTGTAAGCCTTTCCCATAAACTCAAACTCAATACGTCTCAGTTTGTGAACGCCATCACTTTGTGGCATGATACTCACCCCCCAATAAATACATTAGCACTACCTGCATTAACGGATGCTGACCCATTGTGAGGGGTGACTGAATCCCCCATACGTATTGCTGGGTTACCGTTAATGAAAACTGTAGAGCTCCCATGTGTTAAACTGCCAGTACCAGGGCCACAACAGTCTGTTTCCTGTATAGCCCCTCCTAGCATCGCAGCAGGCTTTCCGTTAATGAAGACATTAGGTGAGCCACCTGATATGATACCAGATAGCTGACAGGAGCCATGAATAGGATCTCCCTCACTGTCATAGTGACCATGGTGCTCACCAGTAGTCTGCCCAAGGGTGGTGTCATCTTTACGGGCTGCTTTAGGCATGACATCATCCCCCTTCGTTTATCCTTACATGCCGCTGTGCCTGAATAATAATATCACCGTTAGCGTCCATTTTTATATAGCTACCACTAGCATGCTTAAGTGTGATATTATTGTCTTTGTCTATTTCTATGGAGCTAGTTGTACCGTCTGTTCGGGACACTTTTACGGCTCCATCCTTGTCGATGCCAATTGATGTGTTCTTGCCCTGTTTACTCTTTAGGATTTTATAGGCTGCATCCTTATCGAGCTTGACTTGGGTATAATCTTGACCTTGACCGTGCTCGGCGCTATCTTGTTGCCTACGAATTAGATACTCTCCTTCTTCTGTAAGCTCTTTATAGGTAAGCTTGTTGTCCCGATTGTCCCTAGTGACTCTGAACATACCTGACTGGTCAAGGAAGAATTTAGTCCAAGTAGTAACCTCGTCATCAAAGTTGCTCCTATGGACGAACAACATGCTTACTGGCATGATAGACTCTTCCGATAAACCAGATCTAGTTCTGGTAGTAGATGGGTCTTTTTCCTCTAGGTCTTCATGGTCAAATCCCATGTGCTTGTCGCTGAACGTATCGTTAGCAAACATGTGATTGTCTAGCTTAAAGAATGTCTTGGATGGATGGGATACCTCCACCCCACCAACCCCATCTACTCTATGGTACATTTGGGAAGGGAATACCCTCAAGTACTTAGTGGCTTCCACATAATCTTCCATGGATTTCTTAGGGTTGAGTGGATATATACCAGGTAATACATTCTGTTCGGGCTTCTGTGTGTCATGGAAGCTACCCAGGATAATGGGCTGAGCCTTTAGACCATCTAGGAAGGCCAGTATAACCAACTGACCTTCCTGAATAGGTTCTATGACACCAGATGCCGACATAAGTTCCCTATTGAAATGGGCTGTAGACACCGCTACTCTAGCAGCGAATCTACCCTCGTTCTCCTCACCTGATGTTATGGCATCATTGGTCTTCACAATCATAACGTCAACAGTGTTGTGTTTGTGGTGAACCTTGACTACCTTGGCAAGGGCTAGGTAACCTACATTAGAGTCCGCTTTGTAGTTGTTCTCAAAGCGCCCTAGATGTGGTTGTAGGTTCATGTCGTTCATGGGTGTCCCTCCTAGTTCAGTATAGTTATCTTAACTTCCCTCTTACCGAATTGGTACATACGTTGTCGGGCAAGGTTAGCATCGGCAGATAGGTCATTGAAGTAGATGTCTATGCGTTTAGCTTTGATAGCCCCACCTGTATCCTCTGCCACGTATACCCCATTGATCTGTGGGTAGCTGGAACATTCGATACGCAATTGAGTGCCTAAAGGTATAACGTTAGGGTCAACGGCAACTGTATAGCCTTCTCTTGGGACTGTCCCGCTGGCTGTGAGCCCTGTACCTGCTCCACCATTCATTACTGTGGCTCCATAGGCTGTGGCGGTCATAGTGTACTGACCTGCGGCTGTGGAAGGTTGCAGAACCCTTCTACCCATCAACCAATGTTCAACCCAGTAACTGCTGCTTAGGTTGGCTACTACAATGCCACCAGACCCACTAGAGTTGTGTATGAATTGACCATTACCAATGTAGATACCCACATGGGACACCCCATACACATGAGGGCTGTTATACGTGTTCTTAAAGAACACTAAGTCCCCAGCCATTAAATCAGCCTTCTTGACCTCTACACCCTTGGTAACCTGATTACCAGTGGTTCTGCCAATTGCCATGCCAGCATAGGTTTTGTAAATGTACTGAGTGAAGCTAGAACAGTCCAGCTTACCAGCACCTACGTTGTCAGCTCCAAACACATACCGGACTGTACCCTGCTCCATGAGGTACTGGGCTCCGGCTACAACGTCTTGGGCTTTAGTCAGGTAGGTTCCACTTATTGGATTGACTAAATACTTGGATGCCTGTGTAGCTCTGCGTGCTTCTGCTGGGTTATAAGGAACCATGCCAAGACCAGTATACTCTGTACCAGCCCCATATGGAACCTTAAACCTTTCGGCTGGGGTCATACCCCTTACTACACCTATCTCAGTAGTCCATGAGCCAAAGTTAATAAAGCTGTGTACTACTCTTGTGATGTAGTACTCCATGTCATTGTACTTAAGCCGATGACCAATCTTGAACCTGTTGCTACCCTTAACTGTGAACGACCCATTAAACATAGAGTTGTTCTTGACGTTCCAGTTATATAGGTCGTCTCTTAGGGTTATCAGGGCATCTGTACTATTCAAGTCATTTTCACTACCCATAGCAGCGTACAGGGTTTCAAAGTGAAGTCTGCGGATACCATACTTAGCTGCATAAGGTTTATACCACAAAGGAGCTATGCCAAAGGTCTTGAATACGTCTGCATCGGCATACAGAGCCTTGGCACCCACTGAGAACAGGGTATAGGTTTCGACATCACTCCTACCTATACTGTCAATATTGACTTCCTCATCGGTTATCTCCAGCACAGGTAAATTGATCCATATGTCCTGACTGAACGGTGTAGGACGGTGTATGAGGGTAGGTTTACCCTCCTCTATCTCCCAATAAACCTCATTGAAGGGCTCGTCGGCTATCTCCTTGATAAATGACCACATACTACCTTGCCAGTTGATTAACTGAGCGGAGTCTAGCAGAGTCAGACCAGGTCTAGCCGTTAGGTTATGGGTAATGACATCGAATAACTGCTGTCCATTCTCCCACTTGTAGTTGACGTGTTTCTTGGCTATATTGTCCCATAGCGCTGAGATAACTTCCTTCCCTGTCTTGCCTGCTATAACCACATTGTTGGCATACAACCAACCTATGCTATTGTCCTGATACTCCACCTCGGGCACATGACCTACATCGAATTGAATGAAAGCCTTAGCCATCCCTCTCCCAGTGACCGTTACTACACGCTGAGAGTTGCTAGATGCCATTACGACTTTCTTACGGATGTCATCCACTAATCCAAAAAATACCGTAGCCTTAGCTTCTGGTGGTCTACACATGGTTATAGTAACCATATCGTTAGGTGTCACCCACTCCTGCCAAGGCTTACGGTTCACTAGGTTTATAGAAAAAGTGGGGGCATCAGCCCCCATATCCCTCACAGTCTGTATGCTTATAACGTCATCATCGAACTTTTTAGACTCGATACCACTTGCCCGAGCTATTAGCTCACCTGATTCCGTGTAGAAGGTAACAACTGCTTCCGGTAGGTAGTGAGTAACCTTCATCTTTTGTCACCCCTATTTATCTTCTCTTCTGATCAAACATCAGATTAAGATTGAATGGATTGTACTGACCATTCTGGAAGAATGGTATCATAGCGTCCTTAACCTCGTTCTGATTCTCAGGTGTCATACCGTCTATCTTACCATCTATGACAACCTTGACTGTGTGCTCCTGGGTTATAGTAGCCTTCTTGTCTAGGGATTTCTCCCAGTTCTCGATGGCATCAGAGAAGTCTACCAACCAGTTAGGTTGCTGGAATCCCATTTCCTTTAGGGCTGCTTCCTTAGTCAATGGCCCCTTACCAAGAGATAGGATATCCGGGGTATTGGTCAAGGAGGGTATTACAGGAGCAGGAGTAGGCTGTTTAGCATGAGCCTTTAGCATTTCTCCAAATCTAGCAGCATCCCCATTTGGGTCTAACATCTTACGGAATTCCTCTTGCTTCCTAACGCTCTCGTCTTTGGATAGCTGTAGTATCTCCTCGTTGGACTTGCTAGCCGACTCTGGATGATTGAACTTGTAGTTACGCACAGCTAGATCATCAGCCGCTTCTTTACGACCTTCCTTACTGAAGCGATCTGACACATCATCCCATAGGCGTTTACCTACCCAAGACTTGGTTTCCTTGTGTACCTCCTGTTGTGCAAAGGGATTGTCGAATAGACCAGGAGTATTGTACTTATCTCCTTCCCTATGCCCCCAGAACCAGTCTGCGAAGTCATAGCCTATTTTGTCTACGAAGTCAAAGGTCATTACTTGACCTACTGGGCCAAGTACCTTTCCCCCACCCTTGAGTAGGTTCTTCCCACCCTTGCCAAGACTGTTCCAGAAACCACCCTTAGGAGGTGCAGGTGGAGTAGGGGGAACAGGTGGAGTACTAGGGGGTAGAGGTTGACCATTTGGGCCAAGTATAACAGGAGGTCTAGCCCCACCTGTAGGTGGTGTACCGCCCGTAGGGGGTACTGGAGGTGTTCCTGTGGGAGGGGTACCTCCACCTCCACCACGTAACCTATTCCACCATCCTGCTATACCACCACCTGCACCTGCCGCTCCACCTGCTGCCCCAGCAGCACCTATAGTAGGTCTAATAGCCTTGTAGCCCTTTTGCAGTAGACTGCCAGCACCACGTATAATCTTACCTCCAAACAACATGCCACCTAGAGCACCACCAAATACGGCAGTCTTTTGAGCCCAGTCAGGCATACTGTTGAACTTATCCATGACCCAGCTACCAGTTGCCTCATACTCGTCTGCTACGTTACGCTGACGAATCTCTTGGGCAGCGTCATTCACTTGCCTTGTAGCCGTTTCAGAGTCCTTATAGGAGTCTGTTTGCTCAGACAGCTTTTGAGTACCTAAGTTCTCTAGCATGTCTGGAGTAAACTCCATTTCCCCATTCTTGATCTTATCAAAGGTGCCGTTCTTTTCTAGCTCCTCTATTTGGTGCAATGACAGACCGAAATTCCTCAAGGCTAGGTTACGCATCTCTCTAGTTCCTAGACCCTTGTCTGTATTCTGTAGAATACGTTTAAGGTTGTCTGGGTTAGATAGACCTTCCTCCTTCAATAGCTGGAGTTGGTAGTAACCTTCAATCCCTGTGAATTCAGTACCCTTACCCATTAGAAGTTCTAGGTTGTGGTCAGCTCCCTTGATACCTTGGTCAAGATTAGTAAGCATAGCGGCACCACGGTCACCTCTAAGCTCAGGGGTAGCGGAGCCAATAGCTGCTTGTAGGGAAGCAATGTTACCAAATTGCTGTTCGCTCATCTTAACTAACCCTTGGCTTACACTGCTGGCTAAGAGGGTAGTAGACCGGATCATTTCTTCCTGCCTACCGTCCATGTTAGTGGCTGATATAGCACCTGCAATCAACTCAGCAAAGTGCTTCATATCACCTTCTTCCATAGTACCCATTTGCCTAAACATGTTAAACCCAGGAGCTAGAGCATCAGAGCCTACACCGAAAGCCCTACCAAACTGCTGACCAGATTCAACGTCCTGCAAGGACTTGGCACGGTCTCCAGTACCCCCCTGCATCAGTAGGGATTGTAAGGCAACAGTATCAGAGGAGTTGTAGCCGTATTCACGACCTACCTTTTCTAGGCGGCTGATGTTAGACTCATCACTACCATCATAAGCTCCACGTTGAGTAATGTCACGCACCCTAGCCTCACGGTCACGTACAAGGTCTTTACCAGTTCCTAGGTAGTTGACTAGGGCACCTATGGAAGATATAATTCCAGTGCTGCCCGCCACGTTGACCATAGCTTGCATCTGGTGCTTGGTATAAGGGTCTAGCTCATGCAAATTGTTTACACGATCCGCATGAGTACCTCCCCTATTGCGCTCTCCCTCTATCTGACGCATGATCTCAGCCATACGGTCAAGTTCAGCCTTTAGAGGTCTGAGAGTATCCACATTCCCCTGTGCTTCCTTCAGCTTGCGCTCATGATACTCAACGATCCTAGGAGACGCTACGTCCCCCCATTTGTTACCACCTTGTGCCCTATTGAGGGCTTGTTGTCGCCTAGCCAGATCAGCTACAGCCTTCTGCTGTTTAGCATGATAATCCTGACTCATCCTACCCAAGTTGTCATAATGCTTGTCGTAAGTCTTCTCTATTTCGGCTAGAATCTTACGATACATAGCAACCTGTTTAGGGCTAAGGAAGCCCTTTTGTTGACGCTCCCCTTGGTCTGCTAGGTCGCCTATCTTGTTGACCTGACGTTCCAGTTGGGATAAGTTACGTAGGGCTTCCTGTATCTCAGCTGTGACCTTTACATTCACCTTACGCTGAGACCCACTATTGGGCGAATTAGAAGCTGCCATATCTACACCTCCTCCCATTCTCTCTTATCAAGATTTGTAGGAGTTTCCCCATCGGAGGTTGCGACCTCCCCGAAGGATTCGGAAGGGGTGACGGACGGAGATTCGCCTACAATGTTGCTATCAAGTTCCCCATCCGGTTCGTCGGCGTCCCACTCCTTGTCAAAGTCTGGGTCGTGGTAATGCTCTGGTTCATCGTCCTTATACTCTGGATCGTTTGTATTACCGTTCCTAGGCTTCTTAGCCGCTTGGATGTCCAGTTCCCAATGGTGATATAAGAGCTGTAGCTGCTCCTCGGTCAGATTAAGAAACCTGTCCTCCGTTGGTAGCACCTTGAACTCCTTCATTACCCACCACTGGAACCTCGCTTCGTCCGTCTGTGCTAGGCTCTTTAGGTTGATCTCCTGTAGGCTTTTTGCGAAAGGAGTTTACCCATTCCATGTATTCTAGGAATACAGCCTCCAGGATATCATAATCCAGGTCAGGGTCTTCTACATCAAACCATGTTGGCTTCTCATCAATTACAACATCGAGGGTAGCCATGATGTGAGACAGATTGTCTGTGATATTGTCAAGTGGCATTACGCCACCTAACAGGACAGACTTGTTCACACCTATTTGCATACGCTCTAGCTGGGTTGGGTGGTGGACTACGAACTTGCCCTTAGTGAACTTAGGGTTGATATCAGTGAACTCAGCATAGAACGCATGAGTACGTTTATTACCCTTTGTTACCTCTGCTAGGGCTTTACTTCTAATGGTTTTCAGCACTTCCGGCTGTATGTTAGACATGTGGCTCATTCCTCCTAAATAGTATTCACAAATAAAATAGGAGCATGAGATGGATGAACCATACTCATGCTCCTATTATAGGGCTCGTCGCTATTAGGCGAGAAGCGTACCAGGTGCAGTACCGCCAGTTCCACCAGTGGTTGGTGTAGTGTCTTCCGCTGCTCCTTTGGCATACAGGTAAGTGAATGTAGCATTCTCACCTGCAATGGAGTTTACACGGAACGTCTCACGATACGTTACGATTGTGCAACCGTGGTAGGCACGTACTGTCTTCTGAGTATACTTGTCGATAATCTCGATCGTAATAGTACCCTTCTTCAGAACGTCCTCACCTACAGCAGCCATACCCAGTTTCACTAGGTCAGACTTACGAACGAAGAATCGCTCTAGGTTAATAGAGCCCTCGTAACGTAGGTTGATGTGCTCCTGTGGCATGATGGAACCGATTTCATATACGCCCTCGGTACCGAAGTTACGCTCACCGTCAATACCTTGTGCTTTACCCACGATTGCGGTACCCACTTTGATATTGATGGTATGCCCCGAGTGTACTGTTTGATCATCAACTGTAGCCATGTCAGGTCACCTCCTATTATACAGTCTCAGGTACAAAGTGGCTGGTTACCAGAATGTAGTTGGTAGGTTCAGCAGGAGCTACTTGGTAATCCACGTAGATCACAGTGCCGACTACACGAACCACAATGTTGCGGTATGACGTGATGTCACCATCTTTGATAGCCTGTTCCAGAATGTCGATTGTAGCAGTAGTGACAGAAGCGGATGTAGCACGTAGACCTTTCTTACCGACAAAGCGGTCTTCCAGAGTCTTACGTACACGTTCGGATAGGCTGTCTGCCCCGCGACGTACTGAGATTTCACGATACAGGGTATTGTTGCCACCAAGGTAGGAAGTGATACCCTGTACTAGGCGGAAACCACCGTTCTGTACTCGTTCCAGTGTCGCTACCCCCGATGTGATCAGATCGTCTACCTCAGGGTCACCTGCTAGCAGCTCTTTTTCAAGCCCTAGGATGCTGAAGTAGTCAAACGTGATAGGTTCGGAAGCAGGTAGTCCAGCTACACGTCCTGCCAACATAGCTGCTGTGAAGAATGCTGGGAGTGGGACTAACCCACCTTGGTGTGCCCGATGGTAGATACCAGGATAAGCTACTACAGCTCTAGAGCTGTTCATAGCTGCCGCACGTTGCTTAACGGCTGTAATGGACTCGTTTACTCCACCACCAACGAATAGCAACTGCTTCTGGTTACGGCGCTCCATTACTCCCACATGGCTTAGAGCCTCTGCATGGATAGAAGCGTCATCGGTTAGCACCACAAGGATGTCAGAGAACTGACGCTTGATAGTGTCGAAGTATGCAGACCATGAAGATGGGGTAGTACCAACTGATCCTCCAGTTAGGTATGTGGAGTCGAAGTCTGTAATAGCACCACCTACCTCAACAGATACCAACTCGGAGTTATTGTTGACACGGTACTCAAGATCAGCTTTAACAGCCTTCAAGTACCCTCCAGTCTTGATGTTTACGTCTGCGACAGCATCGAGCTTAGTTACGTCCAGCCCAGCGCTAGCTAGCTCAACGAACTTAGCCGTGTATCCAGATACGCCGGAGATATGAGCGATGACATCGTCGATGGTAGCGAACTGTCCAGTAGTGAGGTTGATCTCAAGGTCTACTGTAGCGGCAGCGGCATCTACACCAGTCTCTACTGTGATCTTAGTGGCTTTGGAGTCAACCACAGTAACCGTAACCACCGCATACGCGTCAGCCCCAGTGTACTCAAGGTCGATTACCGCCCCCACATTGTCGTACACTTCCGCTTTGTCCAAGTCCCAACGGGTTACAGTGTATTTCTTGCTACCTGTAATAGTGCCCGCTTCCAGCTTAGCTAGAATGCGATTACCACCGTCACCATACTCGACAGATTTTTGTTCAATGCCACCTGCTGTAACAGCAGCCTGTGTAGTCTCATTGGCTACAACAACACCAACTCGGCTAGCACCGCCACCACCCTCAGGAGTAGGAGAGAACATAAGTTCCAGAGCGGTCATCAAGTCTCCACCGCGCAGGTACTCTCTAGCAGTATCAGTACCAGAGAAGTATTTGATTTCCCCAGCCTTACCTGCCAAAGCTTTTCCCACCACTACAGGCAAGTTAAGCCCACCAGGAGTGACAGCAGTCATAGCCGAAGCATCAATGCTATCATAAGCCCCCGGATGCACAATTCTACGTCCATTAAAGTTTACGCCGTAGTCGTTAAGTGCCATTGGTTACACCCCTTTACTAGAGTTTACGATTCTTGTACTGTTCAAGCAACTCACGCCACTCGCTAAGCCGCATCCACTCTTTACCACCCGCATAGGCGATAAATCCAGCCTTCTGTACCTCAGTCATGTCTCTGACTGTGAACAGGAACTCTTTTCTATGGATACGAGGTTGTGGTGGCTGTAGGGAAATGGGAGTGCGAGTTACCGATTCTTGCACTTTCTTAGTCATCGGTACGACCTCCTGTGTCAAAGGATACCGACTGGTTAACCTCCACACCGCCTACATAGGTGATGTCCTCTATAGGAACGGATGGGGCGATCTGACACCAGAAGGTTAGAGCTCTTCTATATACGAATTCAGGGAAGTAGCTAGTAGCTGGCTCGAAGTCAGTTCCACCTAGCTTCTGTCTGAACAAGCCCTTGCCGTCTAAACCATCCCTACCGGACAGTAGAGACCACTTCACAAGGTGGTAAAGGTCTACAGTCAAGTCACCATTCTGTGACCAGCATTCCAGCCTATAGTTGACCTCATATAAGGTTTCCATATGGACTTTAGCCGTATGTCTATAATCGAAGGTGATCTCTACTATGTCCTCATCCTCTACCTCGTCTGTGGTGAAGGCTATCAGACCTTGAGACTCATTGGCTACGTAGTATCCATCTGGGTCTAATACAAAGCCTTTAGTTTTGTTAACGACTTGGTAGACTCCTACCAAAGGTACGTTTGGTACCCTTGTATAGGGTGCTCCCATGTCGCCATCAGCCCTGAATACGACCTCTCCCTCAGCAGTATGCTGACGGATGTCTGCATCCTCGTCATCTATATAGTCACCTAGCCCAATCTGACTTTCCTCCTCATTTGAGAGCAGTATGCACACACATGGGAGTTCATTAGGTGTTCTAGGATAACCTTTGATGACTTTGATAGGCGTGGACTGTAAATACGCCCTAAGTTTAGCTAGCCTAGTCTCACTGGTGGACAACACGGAACCAACGTATTCCGGATTAGCCTTCAGATAACCTAGCTTGCTTTGTATCAACTCACTTAAATAATCTTCAACTAAAGGTATCACCTATTATCACCCTCTATCTTTCCCAAATGACTGAGCCATACCAGATTGTATTACGTTGGCAAAGGTGTCATATACATTGCTGTTGCCCTTCCCATTACTGCGTACCACACTAGTATGGTGATATAGCACACTAGAGGGGTCAGGCATGCTAACCTTAGCAGAAGGAACAGCCTGTTTAGGTTGCATCCTATGGGTTCTACCCCAAGTTGGAGTAGCTGCTACTGGTGTAGCTGACCTACCCCACTGTAGTAGCTTTGCGGGATTGGCTATGGCTGGTTTTATGGACAGCCCTTGATTCATCAAAAGCCAGTTATCCTTAGCCTTGACTAAAGATTTAGACCTCTTATATCCTGCCCCAGAACCCGTAGATTTCTGTCGGTAGGACTTTTGAAGGTCTAGTAAAAGCTGGGTGACTTCAGGGGCTAGAGAGAATGTACTATCGCTGGATAGTTGTAGAATCATCTAGGAAGTCCTCGCGCTTGATCTGGAATTGCTTAGGCAGCTTTACAAACTGCTCCATTCCACCAGCCTTGTACATGGTGTATGTCCCCCGCAACTCATGTATTGGGTTAATAGCAATGTACACAGCTTGGGTATCATATAGAACAGAGTATTGAGTTGCCTCATCCATAACTTCCCTTAGCCATGTGATCTGCTTACCATCGTGAGACAGATCGAAGTCTATGCCCCTTTTATAGACCTCGTTCAGCAGTCTTAGGCAGGTGATGTCATTAGCTGGATATCTGAGTATATCAGGGTCACCAGGAGCCCCTCTTATAAGTAGCTGAGAGAACTTCATAGTGAAGTCTAAGAATGTAAACCTGTCTCGGAAGCCTACATTGTCAGTACTGAGAGGTGTCAGGTATGCCCCACCGACCTCATTCAGACCTATATGCTCTTGCTCCTTACGACCATTGATAGACGTCACTATAGCCCTTGTTTCTTTAGGGCTGAAGTATACATATCCCTTACCCTTGCATGCGGGGCAGGAGTAGTCCGGCTGTCCAGAGTCAGAGGAGTAGCATGAGCAAAACATACCTTGCTCCCATATAACCTTGTAACCCTTCTGGGTGATGAGGGTATCAAAGGTCTCTGGCTTAAGGTCTGCCCTAGGAACCATAAACCCCATCGCGTTCTCTTGATTCATACCCTCACCCCCTATAGCACCCCGAGATTAATCCCGAGATACGTATCCTTAAGACGTCTTTCCAGCTCTTTCATGTCATCCATATAGTTCTTGATACGGGCACCCGCACCAGAGAACTCAGGAGACTGTGTAGTACCGATAGACTGAGACAGCCCATCAATACTGATGGTTTGGTTGGCTATACCCGCACCTATGATAAGGTCACCCCATACCTGTAGGATACCGACCGAAGCACGCTTCATGATATACTCTACTAGGTCTTCAGGTATATCCTCCATACCAGCCTTGTAACTAACCCTCCACAAGCTAGGAGCGTTTTGGTACTGTCCAAGCAGGACAGGCATAAACGATCCATTAGCAGTAAGGATCAAGCTACCAGATGAGCCCGATACTGGGAATAACTGAATCTGACCAGAGTTAGGGTAAGACCGAATCCAGTCTTGCGGTATACGGAACATTTCAGTGCCCCCAAAGTACATTGAAAGAGCACTTACTTCAAGGATAGGTCGCTTATGCAGTACCAAGAATGCCCACTGTAAGAAGTCATTTGCATAGTAATCATGCACTTCATTCTCTATCTCAACAGGCTCAATGACTATCTGCAACATGCGCTGGGTATGCTGTACAGCAGAACGGATGTAGTGCTCTAACATACCTTCCTTCATCTTGTTACCGTACATATCCTCCAGAGGAACCCCGAATAGGTAGTTCTCTCTAAGGAACTGGCTATTAACCTCAGTGAACTTCATTCGGTATCACCCCTTACTTCTTGGAGCTAGTGGCAGACTTCTTAACTTCCTTAGAGGATTCTTCGGCTTTCTTAGCTTCCTCTGCCTTTTTAGCCGCTTCTGCTGCTTCAGCCGCTTCTATAGCTGCTTGTTGTGCCTTCTCCTGCTCTTCCTGCAACCTAAGGGCTTCCGCTTCCTCAGCCGCTCTAGCTTCTTCAGCTAGCTTAGCCGCTAATTCCTCTTCTTCCTTAGCCTTAGCTTCTGCTTCGGCATCGAATGCAAAGAAGTTAGGGAAGGTTAGAACCTCATGGTACATTGCTTCGGACTGGATTTCCCCTACGCCGTTAGCATCGAACTGTACGTCCTCCATGGAGATTCCTACGAGCTTTCCAGCTAATTTCAGGTTGACTACTTTGAACGACATATTTGTTACCTCCTAAATAGATATAG
>Ga0247819_10001117_pt1 | contig 14849 bp, 14 predicted proteins | sample 13C_Xylose_Day6_FD_193428 | JGI IMG/M metagenome (GOLD analysis project Ga0247819, IMG submission 193428) | Soil microbial communities from agricultural site in Penn Yan, New York, United States - 13C_Xylose_Day6 | ecosystem: Environmental > Terrestrial > Soil > Agricultural land | place: USA...
TTCTATGTCTACGCCACCGCCGCCGAACGTCACCGGCAGCCTGCACATGGGTCACGGCTTCAACAACGCGATCATGGACGCCCTGATCCGTTTCCGCCGCATGCAGGGTCGCAACACCCTGTGGCAGCCAGGCACCGACCACGCCGGTATCGCTACGCAGATGCTGGTGGAGCGTCAACTGGAAGCCCAAGGCCAGAATCGCCACGATCTGGGCCGAGACAAGTTCCTTGAGAAAGTCTGGGAGTGGAAGGATCAGTCGGGCGGCAACATCAGCCGTCAGATCCGCCGCCTCGGTTCGTCCGTGGACTGGAGCCGCGAGCGCTTCACCATGGATGACGGCCTCTCGGAAGCCGTGAAAGAAGCATTTGTACGCCTGCACGAAGACGGTCTGATCTACCGCGGCAAGCGCCTGGTCAACTGGGACACGAAGCTGCACACGGCGATTTCCGACCTCGAAGTGGAGAACCACGACGAAAAAGGTTTCCTGTGGAACCTCAAGTACCCGCTGGCCGACGGCGCCAAGACCGCTGAAGGCAACGACTTCCTGATCGTCGCGACCACTCGCCCGGAAACCATGCTCGGCGACGCCGCCGTTGCGGTTAACCCGAACGATGAACGCTACAAAGCCCTGATCGGCAAATTTGTTGAGCTGCCGCTGGTTGGCCGTCGCATCCCGATCATCGCCGACGATTACTGCGACCCTGAATTCGGCACCGGCTGCGTGAAAATCACCCCGGCCCACGATTTCAACGACTACGAAGTCGGCAAGCGCCACAACCTGCCGCTGCTGAACATCTTCGACAAGAACGCTGCGGTCCTGCCGGCCTGCCAGGTGTTCAACCTCGACGGTACGCTGAACGAAACCATCGACGGCAAGATCCCGGCCGAATACGCCGGCCTCGACCGCTTCGAAGCGCGCAAGCAGATCGTCGCCGCGTTCGACGCTGCCGGCCTGCTGGTCAGCGTTGACGATCACGCCCTGAAAGTGCCGAAAGGCGACCGCTCCGGCACCATCATCGAGCCGTGGCTGACTGACCAGTGGTACGTATCGACCAAGCCGCTGGCCGAGCCTGCGATTGCTGCCGTTGAAGACGGTCGCATCCAGTTCGTGCCGAAGCAGTACGAAAACATGTACTTCTCGTGGATGCGCGACATTCAGGACTGGTGCATCAGCCGTCAGCTGTGGTGGGGTCACCGTATCCCGGCCTGGTACGACGAGTCGGGCAAAGTCTACGTTGGTCGCGACGAAGCCGAAGTGCGTGCCAAGCACAACCTCGGCCCGGACGTTGCGCTGCAACAGGACAACGACGTTCTCGACACCTGGTTCAGTTCGGGCCTGTGGACATTCTCCACCCTCGGCTGGCCGGAACAGACCGAGTTCCTGAAGAAATTTCACTCCACCGACGTACTGGTAACTGGCTTCGACATCATTTTCTTCTGGGTTGCCCGGATGATCATGCTCACCATGCACTTGGTGAAAAACGAAGACGGCACGCCGCAGGTTCCGTTCAAGACGGTTTACGTTCACGGCCTGGTGCGTGATGGCCAAGGCCAGAAGATGTCCAAATCCAAGGGCAACGTCCTGGACCCGCTGGACATCATCGACGGCATCGAGCTGGAAGAACTGGTGCAGAAACGCACCTCCGGCATGATGCAGCCGAAACTGGCGAAGAAGATCGAGAAGCAGACTCGCGACGAATTCGCCGAAGGCATCGCCAGCTACGGCACCGATGCCCTGCGCTTCACCTTCTGCTCGCTGGCGTCGACCGGTCGTGACATCAAGTTCGACATGGGCCGCGTCGAAGGCTATCGCAACTTCTGCAACAAGATCTGGAACGCCGCGCGTTACGTGCTGGACAAGGGCGAAGACTGCGGCCAGAACGGCGAAGCCTACGAGCTGTCGCTGGCTGATCGCTGGATCATTTCGCAACTGCAACGCACCGAAGCCGAAGTGACCCGTCAACTGGATCAGTTCCGTTTCGACCTGGCCGCGCAAGCCCTGTACGAGTTCATCTGGAACCAGTATTGCGACTGGTACCTGGAACTCTCCAAGCCTGTGCTGTGGGACGAAAACGCACCGGTCGAGCGTCAGCGCGGCACCCGTCGCACACTGGTACGCGTTCTGGAAGTGGCCCTTCGTCTGGCGCACCCGTTCATGCCGTTCATCACCGAAGAAATCTGGCAGCGCCTCGCGCCGCTGGCCGGTATCGAAGGCAAGACGATCATGCTGCAACCTTGGCCAGTGGCCAATGAAACCCGCATCGATCAAGCCGCCGAAGACGACATCGAATGGCTCAAGGGCCTGATGCTCGGCACACGGAACATCCGTGGTGAAATGAACATCGGCCCGGGCAAACCGCTGCCGCTGTTCCTGAAGAACGTCAGCGCTGAAGATCAACGTCGCCTGACCGAGAACGAAGCGTTGCTGAAGAAACTGGCGCGTCTCGAATCGATCACAGTCCTGGCGGCGGGCGAAGAAGCTCCGCTGTCCGCTACCGCACTGGTTGGCGAGATGGAAGTGCTGGTGCCGATGGCCGGCCTGATCGACAAAGGTGCCGAGCTTGCGCGTCTGGACAAGGAAATCCAGCGTCTGCAAGGCGAAGTGCAGCGCGTCGGTGGCAAGCTGTCCAACGCCGGTTTCGTTGACAAGGCTCCGGCCGAAGTCATCGAGAAAGAGCGCGCCAAACTGGCCGAAGCTGAACAGGCTTTGGGCAAGTTGGCCGAGCAGCATGCGCGGATTGCCAGCCTGTAACGGCAAATCGCAACGAAAAAGGGAGGCCCATGTGGCCTCCCTTTTTTATGCCCACCACAAATCCCCCTGTAGGAGCTGACGAGTGAAACGAGGCTGCGATCTGTTGATCATGTTTTTTTAAGAGCAATAGCAAAAGATCGCGGCCTTCGGCAGCTCCTACAGGGGTACAGGGGGCACGCCGATTGTGTTGGGATGTGGGACAATGCCCGCCACTTTTAGCCATACCCGAATCGACACGCCATGACCGCCCCCCGCACACCCAAACCTGCGCGTAAAAAGCCTGAGCCCGCCACCCCGGCCAAAGCCGTGGAACCGCGTGAAAAGGCCAGCCTGCATCCGCGCAATCGCCATCAGGGTCGTTACGACTTCCCGGCGCTGATCAAGAGCACGCCGGAACTGGCGAAGTTCGTGATCATCAACCCGTACGGCAAGGAAAGTATCGACTTCGCCAGCCCGGACGCGGTGCGCGTGTTCAACCGGGCTCTGCTCAAATCGTTCTACGGCATCGCCCATTGGGACATTCCAGCAGACTATCTGTGCCCACCGGTTCCCGGGCGTGCGGATTACGTGCATTTTCTGGCCGACCTGCTAGCCAGCGGCAATGACGGTGTGATTCCCCGTGGCGCTGCGGTGAGGGTCCTGGACGTCGGCATGGGTGCCAACTGCGTATACCCGCTGATCGGTCACAGCGACTACCGTTGGCAGTTCCTCGGCTCTGAAATTGACGCCACGGCCATCGCTGCGGCCAAGGCAATCATTCAGTCCAATGGCTTGAACAAGGCGATCCAGATTCGCCAGCAGAACAACCGCAAACAGATTCTGCTGGGCCTGCTGGAAAGCACCGAGCGGTTTGACCTGACCATGTGCAACCCGCCGTTCCATGCCTCGCTGGAGGAAGCCACACGCGGCAGCACACGCAAGTGGCGTGCGTTGGGCAAGGCCGATCCGAAACGCAAACTGCCGGTGCTGAACTTCGGCGGCCAAGCGGCGGAATTGTGGTGCGAAGGCGGGGAAGCGCGATTCGTCACGCAACTGATCAGCGAAAGTGCGCAGGTCAGCCAGCAAGTGTTGTGGTTCAGCACCTTGGTATCCAAGGCCTCGAACCTGCCGGCCATCCAGACTGCGCTGAAAAAGGCCGGAGCCCTGCAAAGCCAGGTCGTGGAAATGTCCCAAGGGCAGAAACAGAGCCGCTTCGTGGCCTGGACGTTCCAGACGCCAGCGCAACAGCAGGCCTGGTCTCAGACGCGCTGGCAAAAGGCCGGCGCCGAGTAAAAGCCAGCCGATAGTCTGTAGCAGCTACTGAAGGCTGCTACACGGTTCGCGTCTGCCATGGGCGGACATTTTCAGCAGACACAAAAAAACCGTGCCCGGATCGCTCCGGTGCACGGTTTTTTTTAACAAGTCTTACTTGTTAACAGCGTCAGTCAGGCCTTTGGCCACAACCAGCTTGATCACTTTCTTGGCAGCGATTTCGATGGCAGCGCCAGTCGAAGGGTTGCGGCCGGTACGGGCAGGACGCTCAGTCACTTTCAGTTTGCCGATACCTGGCAGAGTGATTTCGCCGCCGTTTTCCAGCTGATCAGCAACGATTTGGCCCAGTTGGTCCAGAGCGTTACGCGCGGTGGTTTTTGGCGCGTCGATAGCTTCAGCGATGTCGGCGATCAGTTGGTCTTTAGTAAGAGCCATGTAGTGTTCCTTCCCTATCAAATTCATATGGATTGCAGAGTGCAATGTCAGCCATCGAGCCCGATCTTCTGGATCTGGCACCCTCGGCGAAATAACCTCGGGATCGGGGTTATAGATGCCGAAATCAGGGTTTGGTTCGACCTGACAAAAGCTGACTGCAGGCTTAACGCAGTGACTTCGCGCAAGACCGGGCAAAACTAGCACAGAGACGGGGAAATATCCGCCTCTAGCTACCCATTTGGTCAGCTTTATTGCTCTAAACCGGGAAAAAATCGCATAAGCGCCGCCGGTCGTCGTGCAATTGCCTTCTGCCCGCCCTGTAGGAGCTGCCGTAGGCTGCGATCTTTTGATTTTGTATTTTGTAAAATCAGGAACAAAAGATCGCAGCCTGCGGCAGCTCCTACAGAGGGATGCGGGTACACTTAGCAATTTTTCGGGGGAGCACGCCCTCCTCTCTTCAACCAGCCGAGAAGCCCATGCCGATCCGTCATTGCATCGTCCACCTGATCGACAAAAAACCCGACGGCACGCCTGCAGTTCTCCACGCCCGCGACTCTGAACTGGCCGAGTCCGCCGCCATCGAGAACATGCTTGCCGACCTCAACGAAAGCTACAACGCCAAGCAAGGCAAGGCCTGGGGGCTGTTTCATCCGGAGTCCGGTGCTTTCCCGTTCAGCGGCTGGCTGAAGGAATACCTCGACGGCGGCCAAGACTTCACAGCCTTCAGCCGCGTGGCCGTGGAACACCTGCAAAAGCTGATGGAAGAATCCAACCTCTCGGTCGGCGGCCACGTGTTGTTCGCGCACTATCAACAAGGCATGACCGACTATCTGGCCATCGCCCTGCTGCACCACAGCGAAGGCGTCGCAGTGACCGAGCAACTGGACGTCACGCCGTCCCGTCACCTGGACCTGGGCCAGCTGCATCTGGCAGCACGCATCAACGTGTCCGAGTGGCAGAACAACAAACAATCCAAGCAGTACATTTCGTTCATCAAAGGCAAGAACGGCAAGAAAGTCTCGGAATACTTCCGCGACTTCATCGGTTGCCAGGAAGGCGTCGACGGCCCGGGCGAAACCCGCACGCTGCTCAAGGCCTTCAGTGACTTCGTTGAAAGCGAAGACTTGCCCGAAGACGACGCTCGCGAGAAGACCAAGACCCTGGTCGACTACGCCAGCAGCCAGGCCAAACTGGGCGAGCCCATGGGCCTTGAGGAGCTGTCTGGACTGATCGATGAAGAACGCCCGAAGGCTTTTTATGATCACATCCGCAACAAGGACTACGGCCTGTCCCCGGAAATCCCGGCCGATAAGCGTACCCTGAACCAGTTCCGCCGCTTCACCGGTCGCGCCGAAGGCCTGTCGATCAGCTTCGAGGCACACCTGCTGGGCTCCAAGATCGAGTACGACGAAGAAGCCGGCACACTGATCATCAAAGGCCTGCCGACCTCGCTCACTGATCAGCTCAAGCGACGCAACTGATGCTCGGCAACGTCCTGAAAAAATTCCTGCTGATCCTGCTGGTGGTTGTGGTCTATCAGAACTGGGGCAAGATCGAGCGGGTGTTCAATCCGTCGCAAGTGGTGTCCGAGCAGACTCAGGCCAAAGCCAACGTCGTGCTCTACGCCACCGAATGGTGTGGTTACTGCAAACTGACCCGGCGCTTTCTGGATCAGAAAGGCATTCCGTACAAGGAATTCGATATTGAGAAAGATGCCGTGGCGCGCAAGGACTACGAGGCGCTGGGCGGCGGTGGGATACCCATCATCGATGTGAACGGGACGCTGATTCGCGGGTATGACCCGGATGCGATTCTGGCTGCACTGAAATAACTTTTGGTCACCTGCAGGAGCTGGCAAGCCAGCTCCTGCAGGGTCGGTGTGAGGCTGGACCTACTGCGCTTCGATGCGGAAACCAAAGCGCGGGAAGTGCACATGTACCACACCGCCACGCTCATCCTTACGACGCACAATCAATTCCTCGCTGCCCGCAAACAGCAACTCCCCCACCACCGGATCAACGCCGTAGTCGGTAGCCGCGATCACCACCTGCTGACCGGCCTTGAAACCGTTTGGATCAACGAATTGCTCGTCCGGCAATGGCGCCGGTGTCGACGTGCGAGCCACCTCCAGCGCCTCTTCGGACGTCATCTCGCTGGATGCGCCATGCCCGAAGCCCAGCACCCGCGCATGCCATGCACTGACCGCGGGATAAGCATCAACCAGCGGCGCAGTAACAGGCGTCGCCTTGAGAAACCACAGCGAATGCGCCAGCGCGAAGTCGGCAATCGATGGCTCGCCGAACAGGAAGTCGCCCTGCTCGCGCTGCAATTGCAGCTCCAGGCGTGACATGAGGGTTGGCCATTGATGTTTGGCCAGTTCGGCGGACAGCTTTGTCGCGCTCCCACCGCTGAACAATCCGGCGCGGTCGGCAATAAACGCCTTGATCGCTTCCGGCGGCAGATGGCCGAAACGCACCGCTATCGACTCCGGTTGGAACACCAGGCTGACGGCATGCTGGAACACCACAGAATCGGCCCAGGTCGCAAAACTGGCCGCGATCATTTCCTGTCCTTCCGGAAAGAACGCCGGCAGGGTTTTTTCTTGCTCCAGCCGACGGGCGATCAGCGCCGTGTCGCAATAAATATCCGCACCGATCTGCAACACCGGGGTCTTGCGGTAGCCACCGGTCAGGGCCGTGAGGTCGGGTTTTGGCATCACCGGCGAGATCTTTACCGAACGCCAGGACAGCCCTTTGAAGCCCAGCAACAGGCGGGCCTTTTCGGCAAAGGGGGACGTTGGGTAATGATGCAGAATCAACTCGGACATGCTCGGCTCCGCCGCAAAGATCAGGAGCCCGCAGCTTAGCGCGCAATCGGTTAGCAGCCTACAGATCCGCCTGATGGGAACCAATCAGTCAGATTGATAAGGCTACCGTGGCGCTCGCCACGAGGCATTCCTTGGCGCTCTTGCGCAGTTTTTTGATCAGCCGCTCCTGGCGCAACGCTTCGCTTTTGTCGCGACAGGCTTCGGTGTAGACCAGCGCCATGGCCGGGCTGGAAAGAAAGAACCGTGCGCCCTTGCCGCTTTGATGCTTGGCGAAGCGGCGCACCGGATCGTCGCTGATGCCGCAATAGAGTGAACCATTGGCCGCGCGCACCAGATAGACAAACCACGGTTTGCTTGCCGGTACTTCGACGTCGATTGGATTTTCGCTGAGGGTGGTCACGGAACGATCAGGGCTGCAAAGAAAACACGCCGCAATCTTATCAGCGACTGGCCTGAAATGCCTTCAGCCCCTTCAACGCCTGCGCGCGAACGGCGTTGCGCACCAGCGGCGTCCAGCCCAGCAGCAAGCCCTTGAAACCCAGGGCCTGACGCGACCAGGTCCACAGATCAAAAGTGTCGTGGTGCTCGCAGATCTTGCCGTCGCGAAAAACAAAACGCGCTTGAATATCGTTGACCACGGTGTTGCCGGTCTGACTGAACAGATAAGTCGCCACCCAATGAGCGCCACCGGTGCGTTCGTCGCTGCGCACATTGTCGAAAGTCAGGGAGAAATCCTTGGCTCGAGTGGTCAGCATGCGCCACATGTCGCCGGCATCGCGACCGCGAAGTTCGCCGAAAGCCGGATCGCTGAACACCACATCGTCGGTGTAGCAGGCCGCCATCGCTTCGGCATCGAGGCGCTGGAAGGCTTGGTAGAACCGGGTGATCAAGGCGCTGTGGACGTCACTCATGGGCAGACTCCCTGTTGTGCAAAACGGCTTCAAAAGATTGCCTGCACGATAGTCTGCAATCGAGCGAAACACTATCGGCATTCGCGAGCCGAATACCGACAGTGTGCGGGGTTCAGAGCTTTTCGCTTTCTACTTGAACGTACAGCGCACGCCCGGCTCCGAGCCCGGCGATGATCGCGCCAAGGCCGATCACCCCGAAAATCCAGCCCACGGCCGTCCAGCCGCCAGTCCAGTCATGCACGATACCGACCGCGAACGGCCCCATGGACGCCAGGGTGTAACCGAAGCCTTGCGCCATGCTCGACAGGTTCGCCGCCACATGGGAATCGCGCGACCGCAGTACGATCAGGGTCAACGCCAGGCTGAACGTAGCGCCCTGCCCCAGACCGAGCACAATCGCCCAGCCCCACAGGCCTTCGATCGGTGCGTACAGGCAACCGAACAAGCCGCCGAGGGTCAGCGCCATCACGATCACAATCGCCAGACGCTGGTCCTTGCCGCGAGTCGCTAGCCACGGTGCAGCGAGGGAACTGACCAGTTGCACAATCACCGAACCGGACAGCACCAACCCTGCCTGGGTAGGCGTCAACCCGCGACCGATCAGGATTGACGGCAACCAGCCAAACACGATGTAGGCCAGTGACGATTGCAGGCCCATGTACAAGGTCACTTGCCAGGCCAACCGATCGCGCAGCAAACCCCGCACGCGATAGGCGACGTTGTGCGTGCCGTGTTTCTGGCCGGTTTGCGGCAACCAAAACAGCGCGGCGGCCAAGGCTGGAATGACCCAGAAACCGAGACCCATCGCCCAGCTGTTGTCGAAGTGCTCGCTCAGCGGCACGGTCGAACCGGCGGCCATCGCCGCCCCCAGACACAGGGCCATGGTGTAGACGCCGGTCATGGTGCCGGCCTGTTTCGGGAAGTCGCGCTTGACGATACCCGGCAGCAATACACCGATCACGCCGATGCTCGCCCCGGCTAACACGCTGCCGGCAAACAAGCCGATTTCGCCAAACGAGCTGCGCAGAATGATCCCGCCCGCGAGCGTCAGCAAAATCCCCAGCACCACACGTTCGGCGCCGAAACGTCGTGCCAGCAGCGGCGCCAACGGCGCAAACAGGCCGAGGCAAAGCACCGGCAACGTTGTCAGCAAACCGGCCTGGGAGGCCGACAGCCCGAGGGACTTCGATACTTCGCTGAGCATCGGCGCCATGCTCGACAGCGCCGGGCGCAGGTTCAGCGCCACCAGAATCAATCCCAGCAACAACAGCCATGGCCGACGCAGGACGGGATGAGTTTGCTGGACCTGCTCGTCATCGGCCTCTGCGTCGATCAGCAGCTCTTCAAGCTCCGCTGTACGTTTGGACTGTGGAGCGTTAACGGACATGGTTTTCTCGGTTTCAAGGTTCATTGATCAACTGCCTCGACAGGGCTTTGGCCCGTTCAGGGTCGCGTTGTTCGACGGCATCGAGCAGTTCGATGTGCAGGTCGAACACTTCCTGGCGGCGGGGCGTGATGTTCAGGCAATGGCGCAATTGCGCGCCGACCACGCTGGAAAAGTAGCGATACAACTCGCTGAGTGTGGGGTTGTGCGCGGCGTCCACCAGACGGCGGTGGAACACCAGATCGCAGGCGATGTAAGTGTCGAGGTCGCCGTGATAGTGGCTGCCGCTGACACCCAGTGCTTCGCGCAGCGCCGCCAGATCCTCATCCGTGCGACGCAATGCCGCCAGGCCGATGGCCTCGACTTCGAGGATGTGCCGGGTCTCGCGTGCCTGTTCCCGCGAACAACTGGAGAGCGCCTTCAAGGTGTCCAGCGGATCGACCACCGCTCGCAGATAACTGCCGTCGCCCTGGCGGATTTCAATCAACCCGGAAAACGCCAATACGCGCATGGCTTCACGCACGGTGTTGCGGCTGATGCCCAATTCTGCCGACAGCTCGGGCTCGGTCGGCAGGCGCTGGCCAACGGCCCAAACGCCCTGCGTGATGCGCAGACGCAACTGATCCAAAGCCTGATCGACCAGGGATCGTTTAACTAATGGAGAAATTTCAGACATAAGACTCGCCCTTTCATCCAATCATAGGATGAATTTTCTGACATGTTAGTCAGCTCCGCGTAGGACGACAACCACCTAGGGTCATTGAGCAGGGAATGAGCAGAATTTTCGAATGGTCAAAATTACCCTTAAAGGGTAATTTTAGGGACAGGGTTTTGGTTTCTTATGGAAAAGAACACACCCCATTACGACTTGGCGGTGATCAAGGCTGAAGTCAGGCGGCTCGGAAGAAAAGCTTTCACCAAGACGGCGCAGAAAGCCGGTCTGGATCTCGGCTTTAGCCTCAAAGAAATGCAAGAGATCGTTTTCGAGTTGCAGAACAGGATGTTGTACAAATCGATGACCTCCCATGATGACCATCGAGTCTGGCAGGACGTGTATCACATCAACTCACAAGGCCTGGAGATTCACATCAAGGTGACCTACCGCCCTGCCGGCGGCCCACCGGTAATCTCCTTCAAGGAGAACAACCCATGAAAACCCAGCAATGTTTCAGCTGCGGTGCACGTGAGGGAATGAGACATTTCGAGGGGCGCGGCGAAACCCTGACTGTCAAAGGCATGGAGTGCCGAGTAGATGATCTATCTGGCCGGGAGTGCCAGAAGTGCGGCGAAGTCGAGTGGGACCCTGATACCGATAGTGGGGAGCGTTATGGGGAAGCTGGTGATGCGCTCGTCATCGCGGCCCGGCAAATGATCGGTGCCGAGATGAAGCGTACCCGTCGCAAATTGCACCTTACGCAAAAAGAGACGGTGCAACTGCTCTCCGGAGGCGGGCACAACGCATTCTCACGTTACGAACGCGGCGAAGTATTTCCGCCGAAGGCGTTAGTGCTGCTCATGCGCCTGCTGGACCGCTACCCGCATTTACTCGCCGATGCAAAAGCCCTGGCTGAAGGAGCGGACTTGAGGGGCACGTTCAAATTTACTCAGCACAAAGAACACGAAACCCCCACCGTTTCCTGACCCACAGACGTAAAAAACCCGGCACGAGGCCGGGTTTGTTTTACGCGTCAGCCAGGCATCAATGCAAAATCTGACTCAGGAACAACTTGGTCCGATCATTCTGCGGATTGTCGAAGAAGTCGTTCGGCGCAGCCTGTTCGACGATTTCGCCCTTGTCCATGAAGATCACGCGGTTGGCCACGGTACGGGCGAAGCCCATTTCGTGGGTCACGCAGAGCATGGTCATACCGTCTTCGGCGAGACCGATCATGGTGTCGAGCACTTCCTTCACCATCTCCGGGTCGAGTGCCGACGTCGGTTCGTCGAACAGCATGATTTTCGGTTTCATGCACAGTGCGCGGGCAATCGCCACGCGCTGTTGCTGACCGCCGGACAATTGCCCTGGATACTTGTGCGCCTGCTCCGGAATGCGTACGCGTTCCAGGTAGTGCATGGCGATTTCCTCGGCCTTGCGCTTGGGCATCTTGCGCACCCACATCGGCGCCAGGGTGCAGTTCTGCAGGATGGTCAGGTGCGGGAACAGGTTGAAGTGCTGGAACACCATGCCGACTTCGCGGCGGATCGCTTCAATCTGCTTGAGGTCGTTGGTCAGCTCCACGCCATCGACCACGATGCGGCCCTGCTGGTGTTCTTCCAGACGGTTGAGGCAGCGGATGGTCGTAGACTTGCCGGAACCCGACGGCCCGCACAGAACGATACGCTCGCCCTGCTTGACGTTGAGGTTGATGTCCTTGAGTACGTGAAACTGGCCGTACCACTTGTTGACGCCCTGCATCTGAATAATGCCTTCAGGGCTTACAGGCTGCTTGATTGCTTCGCTCATCACAAAACTTCCTAAATTGGGTAGCGCCTCAGCGCTTGTGGCCAGTGTCGAGCTTGCGTTCCAGATGCATGGAATAGCGCGACATACCAAAACAGAAAATCCAGAACACCAGGGCCGCGAACACGTAGCCTTCGGTGGCCATGCCCAGCCATTTCGGATCGGCAGCCGCTTGTTTGACGCTGTTGAGCAGGTCGAACAAACCGATGATGATCACCAGACTGGTGTCCTTGAACAGTGCAATGAACGTGTTGACGATACCGGGGATCACCAGCTTCAGGGCTTGCGGCAAAATCACCAGGCCCATGCTGCGCCAGTAACCCAGGCCCATCGCCGCAGCCGCTTCATACTGACCTTTAGGGATCGCTTGCAGACCGCCGCGCACCACCTCGGCCACATAGGCCGACTGGAACAGGATCACGCCGATCAGCGCCCGCAGCAGTTTGTCGAAGTTCATGCCCTCAGGCAGGAACAGCGGCAACATCACCGAGGACATGAACAGCACCGTGATCAACGGCACGCCGCGCCAGAATTCGATGAAGGTCACGCAGACCACGCGAATCGCCGGCATGTTCGAACGACGACCCAGCGCCAAAACAATCCCCAGCGGCAATGCACCGGCGATACCGACGGTGGCGATCACCAGGGTCAGCATCAGGCCGCCCCACTGGCTGGTCGCCACGGCAGGCAGGCCGAACACGCCGCCGTGCAGCAGGCACCAGGAAATGATCGGGTACAGCACCAGGAAGCTCAGGCCGTACACCGCTTTACGCGGGAAGCGCGAGATGAACAACGGTGCCACGCCAATGACCGCCAGCCACACGGTCAGGTCCACGCGCCAGCGCATTTCCGGCGGGTAATAGCCGTACATGAACTGACCGAAACGCTGCTGGATGAACACCCAGCAAGCGCCGTCCTTGGTGCAGTCGGCGCGGGTAGTGCCGACCCAGTTGGCGTCGATGATCGCCCATTGCAGGATCGGCGGAACCACCAGGTAGATCAGGTAGAACGCGAACAACGTCAGCAGGGTGTTGAGCCAGCTGGAGAACATGTTCGCGCGCATCCATGCCACCACCCCGATGCTGCTGCTCGGTGGGGGCATGTCAGGTTTGAAAGTGTGAGTACTCATGCGCTTTTCCTTACCGCTCGATCAGCGCAATGCGCTTGTTGTACCAGTTCATCAGCAGGGAAATGCTGATACTGATCGCCAGGTACACGCTCATGGTGATGGCAATCACCTCGATCGCCTGACCGGTCTGGTTCAGCACCGTACCGGCAAACAGCGAGACCATTTCCGGGTAACCGATACCGGCCGCCAGCGAAGAGTTTTTCGCCAGGTTCAGGTATTGGCTGGTCAGCGGTGGAATGATCACGCGCAGGGCTTGCGGGATGATCACTTTGCGCAGGGTCGGACCGTTGCGCAGGCCGAGGGAATGCGCCGCTTCGGTCTGGCCGTGGCTGACCGACTTGATGCCCGAACGCACGATCTCGGCGATGAACGCCGCGGTGTACACCGTCAGTGCCAGGGTCAACGCCAGCAGTTCCGGGATCAGCACCCAGCCACCGACAAAGTTGAAGCCCTTGAGCTCCGGCATTTCCCAGTGCACCGGCGCGCCGAAAATCAGCGCGCACAGCGCCGGGATCACCAGGAACAACGCCAGGCCGACCCAGAACTTGTGGAACGGCACACCGGTGGCTTCGAAGCGCTTGTTGGCCCAGCGGCACATCAGCACGATGGCAACGATGGCTACCACGACGCTGACCACAAACGGCCAGAAACCATCGGCCATCAGCGCGGCCGGCATGTTCAGGCCACGGCTGCTGACGAAGAAGGTGTCACCGAAGTTATGGCTGTTGCGCGGCCCCGGCATGGTCAGGAATACCGCGAAGTACCAGAACAGGATCTGCAGCAGCGGCGGAATGTTGCGGAAGACTTCCACATACACGGTCGCGACTTTGGCGATGATCCAGTTCTTCGACAAACGCGCCACACCGACGATGAAGCCGAGGATCGTCGCGAGGATCACGCCGATGAACGTCACCAGCAGGGTGTTGAGCAGGCCGATGACAAACACCCGGGCATAACTGTCCGCTTCGGTGTAGTCGATCAGGTGTTGAGCGATGCCGAAACCGGCACTGCGCTCCAGAAAGTCGAAACCGGAGGTAATGCCCCGGTGTTGCAAGTTGGTCTGGGTGTTATCGAACAGATACCAGCCCAGCGAGACCACCCCGATAATCGTGATGATCTGGAATACCCACGCACGCACTCGTGGATCGCTGAGGCTGAGCCTCTGCTTTGGTGCGCCGATTGAATTTTGCATGTAGTGCCCCGCAAATAATGGAACAGAACATCACCCGGCGGTTGGCCCACCGGGTGATAGAACCATCAGCGCACTGGTGGTGCGTATTGAATGCCGCCAGCGTTCCACAAGGCGTTCAGCCCGCGGTCGATTTCCAGCGGAGTGTTCTTGCCGAGGTTTTTCTCGAACACTTCACCGTAGTTGCCGACTTGCTTGACGATCTGCACGACCCAGTCTTTCTTCACTTTCAGGTCTTTGCCGTACTCGCCATCAGTACCCAGCAGACGGGCTACGTCCGGGTTCTTGGTAGCCTTGGCTTCCGCTTCGACGTTCTTCGAAGTGATGCCGGCTTCTTCAGCGTTGAGCATGGCGTAGCCAGTCCAGCGCACGATGGCCAGCCACTCGTCGTCGCCATTACGCACGACCGGGCCCAGAGGTTCTTTGGAAATGGTTTCCGGCAGAACCACGTAGTCCTTCGGCGAAGCCAGCTTGCTGCGCTGGGCGAACAGTTGGGACTTGTCGGAAGTC
>Ga0247819_10001118_pt1 | contig 14836 bp, 9 predicted proteins | sample 13C_Xylose_Day6_FD_193428 | JGI IMG/M metagenome (GOLD analysis project Ga0247819, IMG submission 193428) | Soil microbial communities from agricultural site in Penn Yan, New York, United States - 13C_Xylose_Day6 | ecosystem: Environmental > Terrestrial > Soil > Agricultural land | place: USA...
CGAGATTATGGACTTGAAGAAAGAGAAGAATTTCTTTGAGACGCGCGTAATTGAATACCAAACCGGTGGTGCGCTTAGCTGGGATTGATTCCTGAGCTCGCTACGATTTGACGACTTGAATCGGCAAATCGAACACTAAAAGGCCCCGATCTGATCGGGGCTTTTTATTCGCCGGTGCATATTCACAGCCTCTTCATGCTTAGAAAATTCTCACAACATTTACAGCAGTTTCCGCCTCAATGGCCACCAAAAACTCCTAACCGTTATGGCAGCCCGACCGTTGAGGTTTTTTTGCAAAATGAAATGGACTGGAAGCTTTTCGCGGCTCTATATTTGGTAGAACTTGGTACCTCTACCTAAAGTTCATTTCTTGCCCGGCACCTAGTGAACCGTTACCATTTATCGCATATAGAGCGGGTCACTTCTGGGCCGCAACTCACCTGAGCGCTACAGTGCGCTTTTTTTATTTTCGTCCTAGGCGCATCGACTAAATCAATGAAATATAAGGATTCTATTCCGGTCATCGACCTCTTTGCTGGCCCGGGCGGACTAGGGGAGGGATTCTCTTCAATCGGTGGCCCTGAGAAGGGAGTGCGTAAGTTTCAGCTACGCGTCTCGATCGAGAAAGACCCTCTCGCTCATGCGACTTTATCCCTTCGTGCATTGTTTCGCGCTTTTCCGAAAGGCGAAGCGCCAGACGCTTACTACCAGTATGTCCGGGGTGAAATTACTCGGGAAGAGCTTTTCAAACATCCCGATATCCCTGCGGAAGCCGTGGAAGCCTCGAAAGAAGCTAAGCTCGCAGAGCTAGGTAAAATTTCGCCAGACGAGGTTGACAACTGGATCAGGGAAGCTCTGATTGGCGCAGATGAATGGATTCTTATAGGCGGTCCACCGTGCCAAGCATACTCTGTAGCCGGCCGTGCCCGTCGGACACGCGAAAGCCAAGAGAAGTTTGAAAGCGACGAGAAACACTTCCTCTACAAAGAATATCTGCGGATTATTCGCGAGTTCAAACCTACCATTTTCGTCATGGAAAATGTGAAAGGCATACTGTCCTCGAAGCACAGCGGTTCGAACATTTTCCAGCAAATTCTTGACGACCTCTCGAATCCAAGTGGAGATCTTTCATACAAAATTCGCTCCTTAGTCGTCCCTAAAGATGCGGAGAAACCAGATCCGCATGACTTCGTCATTCAAGCAGAACGCCATGGTCTCCCGCAGGCTCGACACAGGGTTATTCTGCTTGGGGTACGATCTGACGTTGCCTCGAACTGTCCTGCTCTCTTGGACCGCCCTCACAAGTTGGTAATAGAACCCAGTAAAACGGTTTTCACAGTTGGGCAGGCTTTATCAGGACTCCCTCCAGTACGGAGTAAAATTTCGAGGGGGCGAGACTCTCTCGAAGCTTGGCGCTCCGCTTTAGAGGAGGCCAGTTCAATGCTTTACCAATCCTACGAAACTGGCCGGGGTGATTTAATAGATGCAATGAAAAATGCTGCTGAAGATGCACGGAGGCTGAACACTAATGGCAGTGTCTTCATACCTTGGAATGTCGTTCCAAAAATGAATGCCAAGCAACGTGAGTGGTTCCTAGACCCAAGACTCAAAGGAGTGCTTCAACATGAGGCTAGGAGCCACATGCGTTCTGATCTGCATAGGTATATTTTTGCAGCAAGCTACGCAAAGTTGAAGGGCACCTCGCCCAAAATACACCAGTTCCCTGCGCAACTTCTGCCAGCTCATGAAAACGTGTCTTCCGATTCCGTTCCCTTTAGTGACCGCTTCAGAGTCCAAATGGAAGATGGCCCCTCGACCACAGTCGTAGCCCACATAGCTAAAGACGGTCATTACTACATTCACCCGGATCCAAGCCAATGCCGTAGCCTGACTGTTCGCGAAGCTGCGCGGCTGCAGACTTTTCCTGACAATTACTTCTTCGAAGGAAATAGAACACAGCAGTACACCCAAATCGGAAACGCAGTCCCTCCACTTCTTGCTAGAAAGATCGCAGCGGTTGTCGCTGAGATCATCGACTCCTATCGTTCGGGGAAAAACCGTCAAACGTCAATCGCCATTTGATCGAATAGGGTGGACTATCGAGCAAAAAAATCTGCACCGGATAGTTTAAGAAAGGGAAGATGTCCTCCCTGAAATTATCCGGAGAATTTTCAGGTTACTTACGCTGCGACTCTCAAATCCTGAGGCAGTAGATATGACCTTTCAAGCTGGGCCATTTGATGTTAGAGCGTCTCAGGAATATCTGCCAAGGGAGAAGAGAACGGTCTAGAGAACATAGCCTCTAGGCATTCTGGGCGCTTTGCCCACTCAGAGATCATCTTGCCATTTGCAGTCTCATGAAGACGATCATTGATTTCCCGAGCCCAAATTTCGATCTGCTTAACAAGCTGAGGAGAAATCCCCTGCCTACTCCAGACGCGCTCGTGGTTAAACGTCTTACCATAGGTTTGAGAGACTAATGCAACAGTGTAAGCCGCAACGTTCGCGAGAAAGGCAGGCACTATTGGTCGCGCAGTCTTGTGGACTGCCTTAAACAGCAAAGCTTTCGAAACAATACCCTTAAAATAAGCGACATCCGGGGTAAAAGATGTGCCTTTAGCTTCGACGTCAGTCATACCTGACATGAACCGATCAAAGCATTTCTGAGCACCAAGGCTCACAATATCAGCTTGGCCATCCCACGCAGTGGAGTACTTCGCCAACTCAGTCTTCGTTATTTTTCTCGAGGTAGGCACGGACTCTCTGAGGGCCCGAAGCTTCGCTGGAGTGACACCTTCACGAGAAAGTAGAGTGTTGTAACTACCCGCTGCCCTCTCATAAAACCATCGCCCCGTACCATCAGGGCAATAGACCGAAAGCGAAAGCCGCTCAATATCAACATGAAATGGTTTGTTTGCTGATAGATCTGATTGCCGGACAGCATTTTGACTATTGGCATAACGCGATATATCGGAGACGAGCGCCTCTTCTTTTGCAGGATCCTGCTCTTTCATAACGATGATTTTTGCTGGGACGCGAACCTTGCTCAAATCCGTATCTGAATACTTCTTCTTAGCAAAGAAAATGGACGCGGTGGTTTGGCCGCCATTAACAATTTGCATTCCACGTAACCAAGCTATGCCCGGTGATCCATCTACGGCGCGATCCAACCGCATCTCATCAGCGACTAATACAATCCCGTTGTTGTAAGCCATGAATCGTTCAGGAGCATTCCGCAAGGTATTCTGTAAGCCCGCATTCACGCCTTTCGCCTTCACGCTTAAGAAAGAGCGTACGTTAGCCTCGAGTAGCCGAGGGCCAAACTTTTCATAAACAAAACGAAGAGCTTCACCAGGGATCGCGGTAAGTGCGTAGTCATAATCTCCTGTCTCACCTGGCACAAAAACGCATGGAAGCGGGGAACCGGATACCTCATTGAAGTCAATGACCAGTTCATCACGAGGCTTACCTTCAGAGCGATGGCGGTAAAGCCTCTCCATATCCATGACCTCAAGCTTCACAAGCTTTCCGCCAACGTCTCGAGATCTGAAACTCTTCGACTTCGCTATACCGTCTGTAAGTACATAAACACGAACCTGTTCAAGCCCGTCGTAAATTTCTCGGATAGTTAGTGCAAGGGAATGGACGTCACTTGAGGGATCCAGCTTTTCGGCAATACGTCCGGCTGCACAGAGTTCCAAGAAACGAACGCATTGTGCAGCTGCTGTCTTGATGTCTTGATCGGATGTCGGGCTCAGGCTTTCGAAGCCTTCGTACAGACTCACGAAAAGGTCTAGCTGGTCAGCGTCTTCTGACATCGCATAGCCGCTTAAGCGAAGATTCGCGTTCCCGACCTTCCCCTGAAAATGACAGACAACTGGATCGAAAGTCATTCCAGCATCAACGAGGTGCTGCATCACTACTTCGGAAAAAACGAGCTCACCAAACGTGGCGCCATCAGACATTTGGATTGCTATCTCGCTCCTAGTCTCTGCGAAAAAATCATCAAGCGTCATTCAGTTACTCCTAATAGTTTCAGAGCCGAGTCGAGGTCCGAGAGGAAGTCTCTGGCGTGGTCCAGATTGATTTCATAAAGGGTACGAATGACTCCAAGGGGAACAGTGCCTGGTGTCAACCTTGGAAAACCTTCGAATATAGAGAAGACCCGCCTCTCCCTCGATTCGAATTTTCGGGTGTAGTGACTTGAATGACCTTCAAAGTAACCAGCAACCATAAGTCTTTCCCTGAGAAAGTTGACAGCCCCAAGCTCACCATCTAGACGTAGCTCGGTTTTCGCGACCAACTCGGGGAGAGTATGCCCACTCTCCTCACGCGAAAAACGCTCGGCGGCGAGAAAGAGAGGTGACGCTACGGAGTCGTCCAACTGCTCAAGTGAGGTTATTTTCACTGGGAAACCAGATGTGGACATCGTGGCCTTGACTTCAATCGCACCATCTCCCAAAAGGAAATCTTGCGGCGCATCATCTGGTCCTACCCAGCCTTGGAGTACCTCTCCGGCGGGAACTCCTGATTCCAGCAGAGTAACCATAAAGTTGAGTTCACCTATCAAACCCAATTCTGCTTCGAGACTAAGAGGATTCGCCCCCCGAGACATGAACTGCTTCCAGGCAACTACTCGTCCGATTAAGACTCGCAACAACTTAGTTTCTTCAACGCCGGTAGCTGCGGACTCGTCTAAAGCGCCAACTACATCGCAAACCATCGCAGCGAAGAGCTCAATACTTCCAGCCTCTTGCCGAGTGAGCGCTAATCTGAGCGCTCCTGAGTTTACTGGTTCGGCTCTCTCGATCAAGAAGCCCTGCCCCTCAGGCAATTTTTCCGTACGGGCCAACTTAGCAGTTGGAAAGCAGAACAATATCGCCTCGACGTTGGCGGGCGACCGCCGCCCTGCCTGCACTTCGACAACTCCAGCAGGAGCAAGAGAAATAACCTGCCAGCCTGGCATAGTGTCATTTCCGGAAAGCGACGACCAAGCTAGCAAAAACTCATTATTCGGACGGACCATATTCTTGCATCCAGTAGAGAAGGTTAACTTCGTATTCCACGCTGATTGAGTTTTCACTGCTGGGGAACGCTATAGCGAAGGCCATAATAGGTTTGCTCCACCCGGGAACGATCAGACGCTCAGCCTTATTATCCTTGTAAAAATGCGGTGTTAGCGGGTAGAGCAAAAGCAAACCGCGATCTGCATCCCCACCAAGTCTTCCACGAATTTCACGAATGCCTTTACCACTCGGGAAATTCGGCGAAGAGGTGCGGCCGCGCGAAGGTTCAGGTTTCCAAGCCGCACGAGTAAGAGCCAATGCCTCCCGCCAAACGTCATCGCTTAGGTCGATACCTTCGTCTTTGGGGTCAGTGAGCACACCAATTGCGAAACTATTTGGGTCAACCCTCTCAGAATCGGCTGAGTCCTCAGTCTTGCGAATCGAATAACTATCAGAAGGTTCGCCGCCGGGGAATACGTGCTGATCACCTACACCATTACCACCGCCGAGCAGAGCGACACTCCAGTTCGTTAATTGTCCGGTGCCGACCATCTTAGTTATGAACTCTGCCAGCAAGACAGCCTTGGCACTGGTGGCATTCGGATGCGTCGCGTAAGCGCCAAGGAACGTTAGAACCTTTGATACGCTAACGTCCTTCCACAGACGTGCATTAGGCCATGAATCCGGATCACCATCGCGAGCATGCTTCGGCGAATCTTCCCATGAGTTTCCGAGTGACCCGATTAGAGCGTCGGTAGCATCGAGGTTCTGTTGCTGAATCTTGGAGTCACGATGAAATAAGATGGTCTGTGGTCGAGTCCCGCTGTAAGTCAACGACAGCGTCTTCGCGTTTCTCATTTTCAACGGAGAAGTGACAGTAAGCACCTCGTGCGACATGACCTTAAGCCCGTACTGCTCCGGTGTCAGTTTCGCCTCGGCCATGAAGTCGAATTCCTCCCGTAGTTCCTCTGAAGCGTCGGCAATGTGGCCGAACCACTTCACCAGATCTGGAGAGGTGTAGAGGCGACACAGATCAAGGTAACCAGGGCGATACCCGAACCATCGGCCCATTTGCATGAGCGTGTCATACATCTTGGTCGTACGCACGAAGTAGCTCACAGATAGCCCCTCCAGCGTAAGGCCACGGGCAAGCTTGTCTCCGCCAACTGCAATGACTTTGAGCACCGCGCCGGGCGTTGCATAATCAAGCGCGTCCTTGGCCGTGCCATTGATCGAACGGACCTCAATGTCCTCAAGCACGTTAGGCAAGACTTCAAGGATGTCATCCCAGCTCGGCATAGATGGCGGACGATCCTCGACCGAGGAGAGCTCTGCCACTTGATCTCGGATGGGAAGAAAATCTTCATCCCAAAGCTTGCGCAGCTGCGCTAGCTGCTCTTCGGCATCAACGCCACGAGTAATTTTCTGGCGCATGCGACGCACAGCCGCCTCAATCTGTTCACGGACATGGTTTTGCACATCTACGTAGCGGGTGACGTGAACCAGCATGGAGTTGTGCTGGCCTTCTTGGCCCCGCAGCTCTCGCACCGCACAAGTCAGCACGAAAGCACATACTGCTTCATTCAGGGAAGGTGGAATGACCTCCCGCCCTTGGTAGGTCGGGACGTGTGCCTTATTGTGCTTGGGTGGCATCCATCCTGAATCCTTCTCAGCATCATAGTGATCTGCGATGCTCCGTGAGAGGGGAAGCGCGCCCTTGCGCCCGTCTTTAGTCATCTTACCGAACATGCGGGCAGGGCCCACGTAGTTGGAAGGGGCGGCCAAGTTGATTATGAAAGACCTCGGAAAGAGGTCCGGGCCTTCCTTAGCAGTTGCGCCTTTATGATGAATAAAGATGTTTGCGAAAGGTGTAGCCGTATAACCGACATAGGCTTTGCGTGAGAATGCGTGCAGTAACTGACGAATAAGGCGATTAATAGTTTTAGGCTGATGCTCCTCGTCCGGCGTACCGTCATCATTGAACATCTGCTCACCTGTATCGACCGAAGCGTTATCTGCCTCATCGTCGATCATCAGAAGAGGCAGCTTCGTGACGAGCTTTCGTCCATCACTCGCATCCGTACTATCGGCCACTCGTTTTTGTATCCAATCCAACAGCGCAGTTAAGACAGTCTTCTGCTTCTTAACCACAAAAAGCCATGGCCTTTCCTCAGGAGAGATACCGTGGAAGTGTTTAGCGATAGCTTTATTAAAGTCGCCGTTTTCCGAGCGCGTGGTTGCAGAATTGGTTTTCAGGTCTTCGCCGAACTCAGCTACGCCAATGGGCATGCCCGGATCGCGGTCAATGGTAGTTTCGTACCCAAGAAAGCTTTCTTCTAGCCGCATTTGAGTTTGCGAGCGCAGGTTGTTGTGCATACCCGCGAGCACGATAATTATTTTGTAGCCCGCATCGGCCGCCTTACAAATGAGTCCAGAGTAATTACTGGTTTTCCCGGACTGTACATGTCCGACCACAAGTCCTCTGCGATCCCAGTCATCTGCCCGCTTTGGATCTTCCAACAGACCTAGAATGTCATCGGTGGCCTCATCAATCCCTTCAACCACCGTGTCGGAGAGCTTGGACTCCAAATAGTCCTCGTAACGCCGCCAGTATTGCCAATCACGTTTGCGCGCGGCTGTGAGCCAGTCAAAGTGACCCGCGTTGTCTTTAAGCGTGGTCGATTTGCCGATCCAGTGGCTGAAGCGCTGGATCAACGTAGCTAGGGCCTTCCCCTGATCCACTATGTACGGCGAGTCGGCAGAGAACGTTTCCGTCGCAAGTCGGACCTTCTCGGCAATGAGGGTCGGGGTAATTTTGGACTTATCCTTCTCGGTCTTCACCAACCGCTGTGCCGTTGCGATGACATTTTCCAGTAGCTCCGCTTGCGCAGCTATCTCTTCCGCTGAGGTCATTCGTTCTCCCCTAATTTGGCGATAAGTGTTGGGTACTTTTGAAATGGCTCAGTCCTGAGCATCGATCTGCGAGCATCTTCGACGCTTAACCCCTTGCGCTCGATCAAATCATTAAATAGTACGCCTGCAACTTCGATCACAGCTGCGTTGGGCTCCCCTTCGAACCCGGTGCGTGGCGTTTCTTTGTTCTCGGCTGTATCGAGCCATATCCGCTGTACAGGCACAGTTTCTTCGACTACCCGTAGCATGGCCCGGACAAGGCTTGCATTGCCGCCAACAGCCTCAATCACCGCGGCCACTGCCGGATGTCTCTCATCAATGCGGTAACGAACACCATCCTTTAACCTATCGACACGCCATGCTTGTTGCTCAATCTTGAGCCCTCCAAGTCCGGGCATTGGCGTGCCCCGAAAAGCAAAGACTCTTCTGGCTCTTTCTCTCGTATCCTCCGCCAGCTTCGTAAGCCATGGACGCACTGTTACGGGAGGCCGGGCGGTGGACTTCTTGACATCGATCTTCCAAGCGGAATCGGCTGTATTTGGGATATCCAGCCTAATCCTCGCAAGGCGGTGAGGCTCCTCTCGATTCCAACCACGTCCCTGCCCAATCCCAAGCCAACCGCCTGCCAGAAGCAGACGACGATTGCGATATACGTAAAATCCTTGTTGAGAGGTCCAACCGTCTGACCCACCTGACCTACGAAACTCCTCTTCAGAAAGCCGATCTTTATGGGGTAAAACATGGCATTGAGCCTCAACAACGCCTGATGACGTGATGATTCGGGCTACTGGAGAATGCCAAGGCTTCGCAGGGTGCCCTGTCATAAATGGGTCCCATGGATTGACGACCTTGCCGTTTAGGACCAGACGGAAAACCGGGCTTGGTCCTTCCAGCAGGCGATGGAAGACCATTGCCAAACGTAGTTCAACATCGTCTATCAAGTCGGCGAAGTGGTCAGGGGTATAACCAGCCGTGACGATTCGATCCAACTTTTCCCAAAGGACTATCGTTCCGGAGTGAAGTGCATCGACAGGTTCAATGAAAGCTTCGGAGCCATGGGCTGCCCCCTCAAACATCCTCCATCCAATTTCCGTCGATGCAGCTATAGCATCGAGATCCCAACGCAGACAGGAAACCGGACCATTCCTTGGTCTAGATGCAACAGTGAGGCAGCGGCACTGAGAGAATGAGGCAGTTTTCAAGCCCATCCCAAAACGGCCGAGATCACTTGCCGCACGCTCATCAAGAGGACTCTTAGCACCGAGAGTCATTGCTGCCTCTAACTCGGCGTCGTCCATGCCTCCTCCGTTGTCCAATATGGATATCCGACTTTTCTCGCCGTCCCAAGTGAACGTTACATGTATTTCTGACGCTCCAGCGGAAACCCCGTTGTCAATCACATCAGCTAAAGCTGCGGAGGTTGAATATCCAAGGCCACGTAGGGCTTCCAGCATCGCGCCGGCTCGCGGCGGGGCATACCTGGTGCGCTCGTTCATTTTACGTAAGTAGTTCCAGAAAGAAGTGTGAATCCGATATCAACCATCCGGCGGGCTACTTTACGAACCTGAGCATCCGGCTGAGGTGGCAGCAGTACGTGAATTCTCCCATCACCAGAAAGTTGCTCTTCAACGTTAAGGCCAAGTGCCCTGGCCTCATCTAGAAGATCGAATAAGCGTCGCTCATGAGGAATGACACTTGCCTCCGCCGGAGGCTCGGACAAAGCGGACATGACTTGAAGAACGCCTCCTTCACCCTCAGCTACCGATTGACGAGGCTCACCTTTGCCGTCGTGCTTGGCACGGTCAGTTTTGACTGCTTCTGCCTGATCCTCTGAAGATACGGGCTGTTTCATCTCGAAGAAGTCACCCACATACAAAACTAACTTTTCCATTCTTAATGGATGGCATAGTTTTTTAAGTGCTTTCGACTCAATTTGTCGAATACGTTCTCGAGTAACGTCGAATAGAGATCCAATCTCTTCCAAGGTCATGGCGTCGTCATGGCCCAAGCCAAAACGGAGAGAGATAACCTTGGCCGAACGTTCGTCAAGCTCTCCAATCATGTCTAACAAAATTGCCCGTAAAGAAGCATTTTCTGCAGCAATCGCTGGGTCTGACGGTTCCTCCTCCAAAAGAATATCCACCAAGGAGGTTGCGGACTCTTCAAAGGGCTCGTCCAAACTGCTGACCTTCTCGAATACGGTCAAAAGAAGCTTGAGCTTATCGAGGCCTATGCCTGTTCGATGGCATGTCTCGCGCTCGCTTTCAGCGCCCCCCATCTGAAACTCGAACTTATCCCGTTCGCGTAAAATATTCCTTGCCAGTTCTTGCATATGAACGGGAACACGGACTGCTCGTTCTTGATTAGCAATTGCACGCGTAATTTGCTGGCGAATCCACCATGTTGCATAAGTGGAAAACCTGAACCCTTTGCGCCAGTCGAAACGTTCAACTGCCCTCATCAGACCTATATTGCCTTCCTGTACGAGATCGTCGAAAGGAAGCGCAGACCATCGATACTTATTGGCTATAGAAAGCACCAAGCGAAGGTTGGAAAGAACCATCCTTTCCCGTGCGGCTTCCTGGTGCCTAATTGCAGAAGAAAAATCTGCACCTGCCAAATCACAATCTGCCTTCCTCGAAAGCTCAATGAGAAATACTCTGGAAAGATTGGCGGCGGCGAGCGCATCACGGACTTTCAAAAAGTCATTGCCTGCAGAACGTGCAACTGAAACCGCGGAGACAAAGATTGCTGCGACCGAATCAAGTCCAGCTTCATCTTCTTCGTGCTCAACTTCCTCACCGGAAGATGTCTCACTAGTGCTTTCGCTACCCTCACCTTCGCCGACAAGGTCATCTCGAGAGATGAACGCCTCATGGCTAGCTTCCCCACATGCTACTTTGTCAGCTGCTTCAAAAACGGCTTTGAGGCCCAAGGGCCAACGTGATAGAGCATCTAGCGCCCGCCTCCTTGCTTCCTCCATTTCCTTTCCTAAAGCTATTTCCTCTGCTGCCAGAAGCAAATCTTTTTTCAAGCCCTTTGCATAGAACCTCAGCGGCTCGTTGCGACCTGATGCGAGGTCTTCGACGAACTCCAAGGCCTCTGATAGCCCTAATTCCTCGTCAGTGGTTGGCTCAAGAAGATCCGAATGCTCGGCCAACCCCGCCCATTCATCAATCACAATACCGAGATCGCCCAAAACTAAAGTCAGAAGGCGTTCAGCATCGTCACTCCGAGAGCTGTCCCCCTCTCGACATATATCGATAAGAGCTGTCTTGGACACAGTACCTTCGCGCAATCCCCTGAAGAGCAAGCCACGGATGCCCTCACTATCATCAATCGCTAACGGAAGGGCCCTTTCTGGAAGAAACAGATCTACATCGTCCCATTCCACATCGGTATCAAATGCCATGTGCTGACCGATAGCTTCTTGGAGTGCACTGATATCCTCAGCTACGGTCATGTCTCCCTTTGGAGCAATCGCTACGGACTCCGCAACCCAGTCGTCTTCGAATCCAACATCAAGAGGCTCATCATCTAACTCAATTAAGTTTGAGCGCGACTCTGTTTCGCCATTCTTGACTATATTTTCGTCAGTTCGGGTGTAAGTCCGTTCATCGCATTTAGCGAGGTCATGTTCTGGTCGGGCGCTGGATGCAACGACTTCATCGTTCTGAGGCGTTACCTCAGCATTTTCATCCTTCTCGCCGTGACACGGCGATTCGCTCGAGAGGAGGGGATGAAAAGGCTCCATCACCTGCATGTCTGTCTGATGCGGGTCTACATCGTTTACGTCGTTTTCTTTTACTTGCCCAGAAAAGCCAAGAGCTTCTCTCAATAAAGAGATGCATTGGACACACTTCCCCATCTCCGCGTATTGGAGAGCGTTTCTGCCTTCGGAGTCGAGAAGCTCAGGTTTTGCACCCGCAGCCAAAAGCAACTGCACGATTCCCTTTTTCTTTCGGGCAGAGGCCAGCATCAGAGGAGTAGCACCGCCACCATCGCGGGCGTTGAGGTCGTCGCCCCGCGCAATGTGGAGTTTGACTGCGACCTCGACACCAGCAATGGTTGCCATGCGAAGCAGGGGGTTCAGCTTAGCCACGGAAAGCCCTACCTACCCACGCGAACGCCTTTAAAGTCAACTCGGCAGCAACGACCCGAGAAATGAGATGGCTGAAAACATCTATTTTCAGGGCCCAATCCTTGTCCATGTTTCAGTCCTCTCAGTCTTGCTAATCCATAGCCAATCTAAAGCTGGCCTATCCCGTGATGACAAGATCATCGGATGTGAGTCCTTGTGAATCGCTTACGTTGATGCGTCATCAGGAGGGTTGCAGTGGCGCAATGCCATTCACAATATCTACTTGTTAGAAGCACGTAAAGAAACAGCAGAGCACAGGGTAAAAAACTGACAGCGATTCAAGAAAGATCCGATAGAGCGCAATTTGCGTCAGTATCATCGCGTAAGAAACGTTACCGCACAGTGCGCATAAATCCAGTTGCAGTACGAGATCATCGTGGGCTAGTGCTGTGAACGAGCTTCGGCAATGAAAAAGCTAAAATCGAATGACGCCACCCCAAAAAACCAATCAATGGACCAGCTAGGACGAATGTATTGAGTGCAGACATCGTTTCCCCAGCACACCGCTCGAAGATCATGTCGATGATCAAAGGCAAGAACACGCAGCCCGAATTGGTCGTGCGATCGGTGTGCCATGAAATGGGGCTTCGATATCGTCTGCATAGAAAGGATCTGCCCGGAAAACCTGACTTGGTGTTTTCCAAACACCGATTATGCCTATTCGTCCATGGCTGTTTTTGGCACAGACATCCTGGCTGCAAATATGCGTATACACCCAAAAGTAGGCTGGACTTTTGGCTGCCGAAATTGGCGAAGAACGTAGAGCGAGATGTTAATGCACAACAGACTCTACTCAAGCTGGGATGGAGAGTGGCAATCATTTGGGAATGCCACACCAAAAATAGTGAAAATTTACGTACTGAAATCCGAAAGATATTTGAATTGAGCGATTAAGCCTTCAGCCTGCAGTTGAAAAGTCATGACTGATTTTAAGCGGTTGACCACGCTGCATTGACCCTCTAGGCTTCCGATTCGGCGCCTAAGAAACGCCTCAACCAGAGCGGTCCTCCGCACCCGACAGTCATGCGGCTTTTTTTCGTCTGCGGTTTCTCTACGCCTGCGAAAAATTCCCGTTATGTCGGGAGTGGGCGAATACAAGACCCGAAAGGGGAATATGTCCGGCCCGTCTCTGGTGGGTTTCTTAGCTCCCGACACCCTTAACGAATGCCCTAAGAAAGCAGCCAGAGGTAAAGGAAATGCCTGACTATCCGACCTTCACGATGAAGGTGAATCGCCCTGCCCACCGTTCCAACGGCGCGCTTCCACTCCAGGAGGTCCACCATGCCTGAATCACTCAAACCAACCCTTTTTACCCGTCACAACGTTCACCTTCATGCGCTTCTTTTGGAGAACCAGGCTTGATTCTGCGCGCATGATCTAGGACGACTGATGGGTAAACACCTTGATGAACGCATGACGCGCAAGCTGGATGCAGACCAGAGGCAGATGATGCTCGTCGAGGTCTACGGCACCGCCAAAGAACGTTTGATGGTGAGCGAGTCAGGTGCGTATGCGTTGTTGATTTATCACTACTGCCCTGAGAATCGATTGCTGCGGGAGTGGCTGACTCATCAGGTGGTCCCTGCGCTGCGTGATGCACAGCCGTCGCGCCTGGTGGAGCGTCCGACGCTGAGTGTGCTCGATTGGCCTAAGATGTCGCTCTGTATGCTGCATTGGCAAGATGAACCGTGGATTCGGCTGCGGGATATGCCGTGCGTGCTGGCCGATGATCCTTTCAATCGACATGAACCCTGGTGGCGGAAGGCATCACGAGTAATGCGCGGATACTGATTGCTCCCCCGTACGAAAATCCGCGGCCTGAAATACAGGCAGCGGATTTTTTGTTTCTGAGTACAAACCGTCTAATCGCACGCGTCGGTTTGGCTGAAGCTCCACTAATTAAGGTTTTGGGGCCACTTCGTAGCCCTGCGGGAGCAAGCTCCCTCGCCACAATCCATAGAAACAGAGACATTTCCTAACGTCATTCGAGAACCATCCTACTGCCACACTCCGTCCCGTTCGCTAACGTCGCGCAGCCCGCTTACAGGGTTGCCGATGGACGAACGCACAAGGACAGTCAGTGGCTGGCAACAAAGACATTCCCAAGGTTAAAAACCCACCTTCCGGTGACGGCCATCATGTCACCTACCGCTTCATGACGCCCAGTGAACTGGCCGAGCGCGAAGCTCGGCAAATTGCCTACGAGGCCATGCTCGCCAGGCAAGACGACTACATGCGCAAGCGTCAGGTTGCGGAGGTCGAACAGAAACCGGTTCAAGTCGGATGCGTCTTCGCCAAATCCTGCAAGTTGCCGGATGCGATCATCAACTATTCCAATCCCTCGGGAATGGTGCCGACCGACAGCCTGAAGGACTACGGCGAAATCGCCTGGCTCGGGGCTCGCGAGGTAGACGACGGCGGTTTGCTGAATCTGAAAACGATCAGTGGGAGCACCGTTGCACTTGGCATCGGCCAACTGGCGCTACGCATTCCCTCTCTTGTCGTCCCGGCAATAGGTGCCGTCGGGCCTGCCGCGTCTGCTGCACTTGGCGGTCTGGTCGCGATTTTCTGGACGCCCAGCCTCGGCGACAGCGCCCTCTACAGCGAAGACCAACTCCGCGCCCTCAATCAGGCCCGCACTCGCGTGCGCCTGCATATCGAACAGCAGGCCGACGGCACCCTCAAGGGTTACGGTTTCTACACCGGCAAGAACCGCGATTGGGAAATGGTCGATGTCGTGCAGATCGGTTTGCGCGACAGCCAATACGTCGCAGAC
>Ga0247819_10001119_pt1 | contig 14817 bp, 17 predicted proteins | sample 13C_Xylose_Day6_FD_193428 | JGI IMG/M metagenome (GOLD analysis project Ga0247819, IMG submission 193428) | Soil microbial communities from agricultural site in Penn Yan, New York, United States - 13C_Xylose_Day6 | ecosystem: Environmental > Terrestrial > Soil > Agricultural land | place: USA...
AGGACGGGCTGGGCTTGCAAGACCGTCTCAACGAGGTCGAGCAGAAACTCACCCGCCGCAGTGCGTCGAACGACGAGGGCGTCAAGTCAATCGGCGAGCAGTTCACCGACGGCGATGATTTCAAAGGCCTGGCCGAGAAAGGTCGTGGCGTTGCGCGCATGCGCCTGAAGGCGGTGACCAGCATCACCAGTGCCACCACTGGCACCGGCGGTGTTGGCGTTGCAATCGAACCGACTCGCGTGCCTGGCATCATTCAAGGTCCTGATCGGCCGTTCACCATTCGTGATCTGATCATGCCGGGTCGTACCAGCTCCAACGCGATCGAGTACGTGCGGGAGTCGGGCTTCCAGAACATGGCCGCGCCGGTTGGCGAAACGCTGGCCAAGCCTCAGTCTGATCTGTCGTTTGAGCTGATCACCACCACCGTCAAGACCATCGCTCACTGGTTCAGGGCGTCCAAGCAGGTACTGGCCGACGTGCCGCTCCTGCAAAGTTACATCGACGGCCGCGCAATTTACGGTCTCAAGTACGTCGAGGAAAACCAGATTCTGGCCGGTAACGGCACAGGTCAAAACCTGCTCGGCTTGATCCCGCAAGCTACTCCGTTCAACGAGGCGCTTCGTAAAGCTGGTGACACCAAGATCGACCTTCTGCGCCGCGCAATCCTGCAGGTGCGTATTGCCGAGTATCGTGCCAGCGCAATTGTGCTGAACCCGGTCGACTGGGCGGACATGGAGCTGGCTAAGGACAGCACCGGCAGTTACATCTGGGTCAACGTGCAGGAAGGTGGCCAGCCGCGCATGTGGCGTTTGCCGGTCGTGGACACCAACGCCATGCCGCAGGGCGAGTTCATGGTCGGCGCGTTCGATATGGCTGCTCAGGTCTTCGACCGTGAAGACGCCAACGTCGAGGTTTCGACCGAAGACGCGGACAACTTCACCAAGAACATGGTGACCATTCGTGCAGAAGAGCGCCTGGCGCTGGCGGTGTACCGTCCTCAGTCGTTCGTCCACGGCCCTTTCACTGATCCTACGCCTTAACAAGCGCGGACACCTACTGAAGGAGAGGCCCGGGCATCCGGGCCTTTGATCTGATGAGCGATATCAAACTGAAAACCATCAAGGGCTTCGAGTGGCGCGGCGCATACGCTCCGCCTCGGTCGGACATTGAGGCCAACGAGCTGGATGCTCGCGAGTTACTTCGCAATGGGCTCATTGAGGACTACACCGTGAAGTCTGCCGAGACCCCAGAAAACAAAAACGCCCCGGCCCCAGATAACAAGTCGGCACCCAAGCCTGGCACCAAGAAAAAGGCTGAGTAATCATGAGCGTGATCAGCATCGAACTGGCGATGAAGCACCTCCTGGCTGAACCGGAGGATATGGAACTCGTTCAGTCGCAACTGGATGGGGCCGAGGGGGCCGCGATGGCATACCTTCAGCGCTCGTTCTTTGCTGATCAGGCGGCTCTTGATGCCGCTCGCCTACAGGTGCCAACTATGCGAATTGCGGCGAGGCAGCAATATGATGCAGCCATGGCCGACGCCGCTTTGATCGATGACCAGCTTCTGCGTTGCGAGGCGATGAAAGATGCGAAGTTCTGGCTCTGCGAGGCGTTGGATGCCGCCACTCGTGTAGCACGGGGAATGATCATCAAACCCAGCATTCAATCTGCCTGTCTGTTGAAGCTCGGGCATCTTTTTGCCAACCGTGAAGAAGTAGTCACGGGCACCATTGCTACCGAACTGCCGCAAGCCTCCCAGGCTCTGCTGACGCCCGATCGCGTCGGGATGGGTGTTTGATGCGGGCCGGAAAATTACGACATCGCATTGCTTTCCAGGCCCCCGGTGAGGTTCAGGATCCCGCAACAGGCGAGATGCTTTCCGGCTGGATTCCTATTTGGGAGAGCGTGCCCGCATCAGTCGAGCCACTCAGCGCTCGTGACCTGATCGCAGCGCAGGCCGGCCAGTCCGAGGCGTCTGGTCGCATGGTGATTCGATTCCGTACTGGCGTGCTGCCGACCATGCGAATTCTGCACCGTGGCGACATCTACAACATTCAGGGGCCACCGATGCCCGATCCGGACTCAGGACTTGAGTACCTCACCATTTTGGTGGCGAAGGGGTTGAATGATGGTTGACGGTGTCGAGTTCAGCGTCATCGGTTTGGACTCCCTGCTGGGAAAACTTGATGCCGTTACCTATGACCTCAAGCGCAAGGGCGGTAGGTCAGCCTTGCGTCGTGCGGCGCAGGTGGTTGCGAACAAGGCAATCGAAAATGCGCAGAAGCTTGATGACGCAGAAACCGCAGAGGCGATATACAAAAACATCACTTTGCGTTGGAACGGTCGGCTTTTTAAAAACACCGGCGATCTGGGGTTTCGTGTTGGCGTTCTAGGTGGAGCGCGGTTGCCGAAGTCGAAACCCAAGGGTACGGATCCTGGTGGCCCCGGAGGGGACACCCGTTACTGGGCGTTTGTTGAGTTCGGTCACTCTACCGCTGCTGCGAATCCATTCATGCGTAAGGCTTTGGCAGACAACATCGACTTGGCCACCAATACTTTCGTTACCGAATACGAGAAAGCCATTGATCGTGCGATCAAACGTGCAGCCAAGGCTGCTGGGAGTAACTGATGTCAGCTGCACCTATTTTTTCCGTGTGTTCGGCTGATACCGGTGTCCAGGCACTTCTTGGCGTAACTCCTCACAGACTTTACCCGTTCGGCGAGGCGCCGGAGGACGTGGCTAAGCCGTATGCGGTTTGGCAATTGGTCACCGGTAGCCCGGAGAACTACTTGGCTGGCCGTCCAGACATGGATGGCTACACGTTGCAAGTAGACGTGTACGCAGTAACTGCCGCATCTGCCAGGGAGGTCACCGATGCGATCGTCCATGCAATAGAGCTCAAGTCCAACATTGTGAGCTGGGGTGGCGAGAAAAAAGACACCGCAACCAAACTCTACCGGTCGAGTTTCGACGTCGACTGGCTTGTGCCCAGGTAAAAGAGCCCCATCCCCAGCCCGCCATGTGCGGGTTTTTTTCGTCCGTAGGAGACACCTATGTCCATTCTCACCCAGGGCACGCAGGTCTTTGCCCTTGTTCCACCTTTGACCGGCACTGGCCCACTGACCGTAATGGAAGTTCAATGCGCCACCAGCTTTGACCCGGGCGGCGCGCCAGCTGACCAGATCGAAGACACCTGCCTGAGTGCCAAAGAACGTAGCTACAAAAAAGGCCTGCGCACTCCGGGTCAGGCATCGCTAGGTTTGAATGCCGACCCGAACAATGCCAGTCATATCCGCCTGCATCAGCTTTCCGAAGCAGATGGTGATACCAGCGTGAAGTGGGCGGTTGGCTGGTCAGACGGCACCGAAGCACCAACCCTCGACACCGGTGGTGATGACTTCGAACTGCCGGACACACGCACCTGGTTTGTGTTCGAAGGCTACGTCTCCGATTTCCCGTTCTCGTTCGCGGCCAACACTGTCGTGACCACCACTGCAACCATTCAGCGTTCGGGCGGCTCCGCCTGGATCAAGAAAACCACGTAAGGGCGACTCATGAACCTGAGTGAATTGAAAGCTGCCGGCGGTATTGTCGGCGGCGCCATGGTGAAAAAGGCTGTTGTCTGGAAACACAAAGACAGCGAGGGCAAGTCGCTCACTGATAAGTTTTTTATCCATGTCATGCCTCAGTCCTTCGGCATGATCGAGCACCTGTTTTCTTCCAGCGAATCCGAGCAAAGTCGCAACGCCAAGTACATTTCCACCTGCGTAACGCTCGGTCCTGATGGTGAAGAGGCGATTCCTTACGAGGACGCCTATCGCCTCGATCCTGGTCTTGGCTGGGCAATCCTCGGTGCAGTCCATGAAGTGAACAACACCGGGGCGGACCGCGTAAAAAACTGACTGCCGCCGATGAGTTCTGGCACGAGCTCGTGCTGAACGGAGTCGGCGGGCGAACGGTGGCAGAGGCCAAGGCCAGCATCAGTTACCCGGAGGCTATGGCCTGGGTGGCTTACCGAAATAAACACGGCTCATTCAACTTGGCTTCCCGCGGCGAACAGATGGGCGCGATCGTTGCGCTGCAAGTCAATCGAATGGGCGGGGGCAAAGCGGAGTTGATCGACTTCATGCCGCATCAAGAAAAAACAGGTGTCTCTCTCGAAACGGCCATGGCCGAGTGGGTTTGACCCGACTCTCAACAGGAAAGTAATCCATGGCTACTCGTTCGCTTGGCACCCTGACGCTGGACTTGATCGCCCGCATCGGCGGCTTCGAGCAGGGCATGGACAAGGCAGGCCGTGTCACCGAAAAGCGCATGAAGGAAATGCAAGCCAGGGCGGAAGAGGCTGGCAAGAAAATCGGTGGCGCGCTGGCCACCGTTGTCACTGCAACCTTGGGGGTCGGCACGGCCTCGCTGGTGATGCTGAAAAACACCGCGGCGGCCACTACCGAGACGGATCGCTGGGCAAAGTCCCTGGGTGTCAGTACAACAGTTCTTCAGCAATGGCAGTACGCAGCGGAACGCGCCGGTTTGAGCGGCGACAAGATGGCCGATATCTTCAAGGATATCGGTGACAAGATCGGCGACGCGGTCATCACCGGTGGCGGGGAGGCAATCGAGGGACTGAAAAAGCTCGGGCTTTCTGCTGAAAATTTGGCGGCCCTATCGCCGGATAAGCAGTTGCTGGCGATTGCGGACGGACTCAAGTCCGTGGGGACCCAGTCAGAGAAAATCAACATTCTCGAAAGCTTTGGCAACGACCTGTCGCGCATGCTTCCCTTACTCGATAAAGGCGGCGAAAGCCTTCGTAAGTACCTCGCACAAGCCAAGGATTTCGGCATTGCGATGGATCCGCAGCAGATTGCCAACCTAGTGCGTGCCAACGAGATTATCCAAGACCTGCAGGCTCAGGCGGAGGGGCTGCGCAACGAGTTTGTGTCTGGCCTTGCCAATGTTGACATGGGACCGCTTCAAAACTCGCTCGATGGTCTACGCGACATAGTTAAAGACCCTGGCTTCCAGCAGGGGATGGCTGACCTCGCTTCACTGGTGGTGAAGTTGACCGGTGCCGCGGCGACTGGGCTCGCACAGCTGCCGAACGACCTGCGAGCCATGATGGCCGACCTTGAGCAGGTCACGTCGTTCTTCTCCAGCGACAAAAAGAAACAGCACCTCGCAGGCGTAGCAACCGAGGAAAGCACTAACCGCTCGCTGGACGCCTACAACAAGGCCGACGGCAGCCTGAATAAATTCGCGGCTAATCCTACGCTGTTCGTGGGTGACCTATTTGGACAGGACCTGCAGGCGGCGAAGAAAGCATCAGATGAGCGCCTGGCCAGCTACAAAGCGTATACCGAGCTGCGCGGCTGGGGCGACCAGAAGCTGGTTGAAGGCAACAAACAGGTCGAGCAACAAGAGCAAAAGGTTACGGCTGCGCGGACCGGGAACAGCATTGCCACCCAGAAGCTGTTGGATTCATATGACCGCCTGAACAAGCTTCAGGAGGATCGTGCCGCTTTGGTGGCGGCCATGGCCAAGGATCCTGACAACGCTGATCGATATGCGCGGGCAATCGCCGCGATCGACAAGCAAGTCGCTCAGCTGAACGGCACGACGAAGTCTGCAACTGAGGCGCAGAGCAAGCTCAAGGAACAACTGAAACAGGCTGCCACGGCGTTCGATCAGTTGCGCCAAACATATGACCCAGTCAGCGCCTCGGCTGATGATTTCAGGAAGCAGACGACCCAGGTTGATCTGCTCCTCAAGAATGGAAAAATCACGCAGCAGGAGTACGGGCAGGCCACCGCGTGGCTTGCCAGCCAATTCAACGAGGCAGTCAATTCAGCGAACGGGCTTTCGCAAGCGATCCAGTATCAGGCCGATCTTGAGCGACAACTCAATAACCAGCGCGAACAATACGATGCCCAAGCCGCTGCGGTGGGTATGGGGAGCAAGGATTCAGATCGTTACCAAGAGCGCCTTGAACTGGAGCGGCAGACCAATGACAAGGTGCTTTCCTTGCGGACCGAGTTGGCCACCGCCACCACGGATCAGCAGCGCAAGGCGCTTCAGGACCAGATAGACCTTACCAACGAGTATCTGCCAAAGCAGATTGCTGCGATGGAAGACGGCTGGGCGAAGATGGATGCCGCCCAGGGTGACTGGGCTAATGGTGCACGTGGTGCATGGGCGGATTATCTGGATAGTGCCAAGGATGTTGCCGGCCAAACTCGAAGCCTTTTCAGTAATGCTTTCAGTTCGATGGAAGATGCAATCGTCAATTTCGCCATGACCGGGAAACTGTCGTTTGCTGATTTCGCTAAATCTGTGCTGGCCGACATGGCGCGCATTGCTGTGCGACAGGCCAGTTCTTCGGCGCTCAGCGGGCTATTTGGTCTGGCGGCCAGTGCAGCCAGTTCCTACTTCGGTGGGGGGGCGACCTCGGCGGGTTCAACGCAAACCGGGTACTCAGACACCTACTTTCCCCAAGCGACCCAAGCCAATGGTGGTGCATGGTCTGGCGGCGTACAGATGTTCGCCAACGGTGGTGCATTCACCAACAGCGTGGTCAGCAAGCCGACAGCATTCGGGATGTCTGGTGGGAAAACTGGACTGATGGGAGAGGCCGGTCCCGAGGCGATTATGCCACTGGCCCGGGATTCGCAAGGTCGGCTCGGTGTGCGCGGTGGTGGCGGCGGAACAACGTTCCACATGAGCTTCTACGTTGAAGCCCCAGAAGATGGTGGTTCATCGCTTGACCCTGCGCGCTTGGCCGAAGCCATCAAGGTCGTGTGCCGGCAGGAAATCGCCACCGCTCGCCGTAACGGCGGGCAACTCGCAGGGTAAGGAGAATTCATGCTGGAATTCACGTGGTTGGCCAGCTATGACGCCACCAAAACTGTTACTCCAACCGTCAAGGTCATCAAGTTCAGCGACGGTTACGAGCAGCGTCAGGGAAGCGGTATCAATCGCAAGCCGCGGAAATTTTCACTGAAGTTCACGCGGGGAACCGACGAAATCGATGATATCGAAGCCTTCCTAGGTGCGCGCGGCGCAGTTGAAGCCTTCAGCTACACCCACCCCGGCCAGCCAGCTGGGGTTTTTGTTTGCCGAGAATGGACGCGAACCGACATTTCCTTTGGCGTGCATGGCCTGTCGACGACTTTCGATGAGGTGTTTGAATGAGTGAGTTGCAAGGCCAACTCTCGCTGGCCACCGGGCTGGTTATTTGGGAGGGGTTCGATCTCGTATTGTCTGACCAGACGATTCGTTTCCATGCCGGGACCAACGAAAATTTAGGCTCGGTCATCTGGCAGGGCAACACATATAACCCTTGGCCGATTAACGCCGTTGAGTTCGCCACACCCAGTCAGGGATCGCCGGCGCGGCCACAGCTTCAGGTCGGCAACTTCGGCGGCACAATCTCTGCGCTGTGCCGTCAGTACGACGATTTACTTTGGGCAAAACTCATGCGCCATCGCACCCTAGTCAAGTACCTGGACGCGGTGAACTTCGCCGGTGGAAATCCATCGGCCAACCCTGCTGAACACTATCCCGTTGAAACCTGGTTCATCACACGCAAGGCCAATGAAACGCCAGCCGCGATTGAGTTTGAGCTGGGCTCACCGCTCGACCTGCAGGGCGTCAAGCTGCCGCGCCGGCAGGTGGTGGCGGGCACTTGCTTGTGGGCATATCGCTCGGGTGAATGCGGTTGGGCTGGCGGGCCTGTGGCGGATTATGCCAATCGCCCGACCAGCGACCTTTCCAAGGACCAGTGCAGTCGCACTGTGGCGGGCTGCAAGCTGCGCTTTGGCGCCAATGATGAGTTGCCGTTCGGTGGCTTCCCTGGCATTTCCCGCGTTCCGAGACTCTGACCATGAGTAAGCTTTTCAGTAAGTGCCGGGCTGATGCCGTAGCGCATGCCCGTGCGGAATACCCGCGAGAATCGGTCGGCCTGATCGTCAGTGTGCGCGGCAAGCCACGGTATGTGCCGTGCCGCAATCAGTCGGAAGAGCCGGACCACTTCGTCCTGCATCCGGAAGACTACGCCGCTGCTGAGGACAAGGGCGACATCGTTGCTATCGTACATTCGCACCCTGACGTGGGTCCTGAACCGAGTTTGCACGACATCGCCAGCCACGCGGTGAGCCGGATGGCCTGGTGGATCGTTGGTCTTAAGGATGGGATTGCAACGTGGCACGAAATGCCGGCTGCGGGTGAGATGCCTCTGGAAGGTCGGGTCTTTGTCCACGGCGTGATCGACTGTTACACCCTGGTGCGCGACTACTACCGGCAGGCACTCGGTATCGAACTGCCGAACTACTACCGCAAGGACGACTGGTGGCACAACGGCGAGAACCTGTACGTAGACAACTTCACCACGGCTGGCTTCGTCCAGGTTGATAGCCCTCAGAGTGGCGACCTGATCGTCATGGCCATCGGCAGTCCGACGCCGTGTCACGGTGCGATCTGGCTGGATGGTGACGTCCTGTTGCACCACCTCTATGGTCGGCTGAGTTGCCGTGAGGTGTATGGCGCTGCGTACCGTGAGTGCACGACGCATATCCTGCGCTACAAGGGATAGATCCTGTATTTATTCGCATCCGGCCTGTTAGAGTCGTCAAAACACAAGGAGGCTCAGCAATGCGGAAAGCTATTACAGCCTTGGTGCTGTTCATTCTGGCAGGGTGCACTACGCCGGGTGATCTGCTGAAAGGTGACCCAGCGGTTTCCAAAATTACCAATAAAGACCCGAAGGCATTCGCCCTGTGCGTTTACCCCGACTGGCAGGAGTATCAGTCGACAGCCACGATGAGCGAAACCACAGACGGATATCGCCTCGTATCGGGCGGCGAGATGAACGGACCGACGAACGATGTTCTCGATATCAAGCGCACCGCTAGCGGGAGTACGGTCAAGCTCTACCAGCGAATGGCCTGGCAGCAGATTGGGCGCAGCAAAGTAACCGAATCACTCAATCGCTGCCTGTAGATAGGGCAGCAAAAGCAAACCGCCTTCGGGCGGTTTTTTATTGCTCGGAGAAAAGTATGAGCGCCGCCAACAACAAAGCCATGGCCCTGATTTTGCTGTCCGGCAGCCTGGCCAAAGCCTTTGGCCGTCAGCACTTTCGCCAACTGGAGACCGGAACAACCATCGAGGCTTTTAGTGCGTTGAAGCACACTTTGCCGGGCTTCGAGGATTTCATCCGAGACTCGGCCCGGAAGGGCGTTCGTTACGCCATATTCCGCAATCGCGAAAACGTTGGCGAAAGGGAGTTCACCCTTAGCGGGACAACTGAGATTCGAATCGTACCAGTCATTTCCGGCAGCAAAACCGGTGGGCTGTTTCAAACGATCGTCGGCGTGGCTCTGATCGTTGCTTCGTTCATTCCAGGATTCCAAGCGCTTATGCCGGTTGGTATCGCCATGACCCTTGGCGGAGTCGTGCAGATGCTTTCTCCAGTGCCAAAAGCGGCCAGCCAACAAGAGCAATCTTCTTCAGAAAACAAGCCCAGCTACTTGTTCAACGGCGCCTTCAACTCAACGCAGCAAGGCCTCCCCGTGCCCATTGTTTACGGCCAGATGCTGGTCGGGTCCAGCGTCGTTTCGGTCGGCACTTGGGCGGAGGCAATTCCTGTATGAGTGAGGTCATTGTCGGCAGAAAGGGCGGCGGCAAGGGCGGTGGCGGTGGGGGCTCGTCGCGCGCAGCCGTAGAGGCACCGGACAGCATCCGCTCCAGCCAGCACGTCAGGATTCTGCATGTGATATCGGAGGGGCCGATCGCCGGCGTTCTGGGCGGCCCGATGGGTACCTATTTCGATGACGTCCCGCTTCAGAACCCAGACGGCAGTTATAACTTTGCCAGCGTGGGGCTGGACAACCGCAATGGGACACAGGGTCAGGCGTACATGCCGATCACTGGTTTGGAAGCCGAACAATCGGTGGGCGTTGAGCTGAAGTCTGGCGTTTCGATTGAGCGCGCCATCACTGATACAGATGTCGACGCCACGCGGGTCACCGTCAGCGTGCCGCAACTGTCCGAGCAGAACACGCAAAATGGCGACACCAACGGCTCGACCGTCACCTTCCGCCTGGAGGGCAAGCTGGGCACCAGTGCCTGGTTTCCGCTGTGCTCGGACCTGACGATCACTGGCAAGACCATGAGTCGCACTCAGTTCTCCTACTATGTGCGACTGCCGGCTTCGGGTGGATTGACGCGCTACATTCGCGCGACGCGGTTGTCTGCCGACTCGGGCTCGGCAGCCATTCAGAACCGCACCTTTTTCGACAGCTACACCTTGCTATGGGACGAAAAGTTTCGCTACCCGAATACGGCGCTGATTGGCATCTCGCTCGATGCGCAGCAGTTCTCCAGCATTCCGCGCATGTCGTTCTTGGTCAAGGGCATGCTGGTTCTGGTGCCGAGCAACTACAACGCCGTCACTCGCCAATACATCGGCTCTTGGAATGGCTCGTTCTATCGCACCTGGACCGATAACCCGGCCTGGATCTGGTACGACATGCTGACCAACACCCGCTACGGGCTGGGTGGCTTGCTCGATTCAGCCCTGATCGACAAGTACTCGCTGTACAGCATCGCGCAGTACTGCGACGTGATGGTCCCGAACGGCTACGGCGGCATGGAGCCGCGCTTTACCTGCAACTTGGCACTGACCACGCAGCAGGACGCCTGGAAATTGGTCAACGACATGGTGTCGGTGTTCCGTGCGATCTGCTTCTGGGCGGGCGGAACGCTGACCGCAGTGCAGGACGCGCCGCGCTCCAGTCGTTACCTGTTCAACAACTCCAACGTGGTAGGCGGCGATTTCAACTATCAGTCGGTGGCTTCGGATCAGCGCTACAACGTTGCGGCCGTCACCTGGAACGACCCGCTGCAACAGTACAAACAGTCGGTCGAGATCGTTGAGCGTCCTGAGCTTATCGCTAAATGGGGGTGTATCCAGCAAAGCGATGTGGTCGCCATCGGTTGCACGTCTCGGGGCCAGGCCCGTCGCCTGGGTCGCTGGTTGTTGTATGCCGAAAGCGAAGCGGTGACGTTTGCCGTCGGCGCGGACGGCGCGATCCCGCTGCCCGGCGACATCGTCGATGTTGCCGACGCTAACCGAGCTGGTGCGCGCAATGGTGGTCGATTGTTGCCGGGTAGCACGGCGTCGAGCCTGCTGCTGGATGCGCCAATCGGCTTGGCCGGTACAGGTGTCGTCAGCCTCATCACGGCCAATGGCTCGTATGCGAGGGCCGCGGTCACTGTTGGGGCGGGGGCAACGTCAATCACCGTTTCACCACCGCTGGCAGCCGATCCACTCGCTTCGACGCCATGGGCGTTCTCGACGGCCGCACTGGAAACGCAGAAGTTCCGCATTGTCGGTGTCAGCGAAGGGGATGACGGCACTTACGCGGTCAGCGCTGTGGCGTATGACCCGGACAAGTTCGACCAGGTCGAGTTTGGTACGCCGGACGTCGACAACCCGACCAGCATCGTCAACCTCGGCGCCCCGGCTGCCGTTGGGCAGATGACCTTCACTGAGTCGCTGTATGACACCGGCACCGGATTGGCGGCAGCACGACTCTCGGTGAGCTGGACGCCACCTGCCCGGGCGATGCGCTACCAGATCGAAGTCATGAGACCAGGCTGTAACTGGGAGTATGTCACCGAGATACCGACCCCAACTGTTGATTTCGATTCGGCATCCTCTGGCCTGTGGTCTGTTCGGATTACGCCGAAATCGGTGTTGGGACTTGCCGGTCCGGCTTCGCTGCAGACCTACAACGCCCAGGCGCTTCTGGCGCCGCCGACAGCACTGACGGGCTTGCGTCTGGACGTGATCAACAGCGTGGCCACGTTGGCCTGGGACCCAGTCCCAGAACTCGACGTGAAGCTGGGTGGCAGCATCTCCATCCGCCATTCGCGCAACACCTCGGCTAACTGGGATGCTTCCTTGCCGCTGACGGATGCGGCAGGGCGGTCAACTTCGGCGGTGGTGGCGTTGCTGCCCGGCAAGTACCTGGCCCGCGCCGTCGACTCATCAGGGGTTGGTGGGCCTGTGACTGAAGTCTGGTCTGATGCCCAGGTTCCTTTACCGGCCAACGTTGTGCTGACGCTCACCGAGTCGCCAACCTTCCCAGGCGTAGCGGTCAACGCCGCAGCCTCCGGCGGTGTTTTGAAAATGGGCGGCTCCGGTCTCTTCGACGATATCGCCGACATCGACGCGCTGTTGGGGGAAATCGACAAGATCGGCGGCTCGCTGCTGACGCTCACCTACAGTTTTGCCGCTCCGGCCGACCTGGGTTACGTCTATGACTGTCGGCTGACTGCCGATGTGGTGGCGGCGCTATACGACGACTGCACCTACATCGATACGGTGCCCGATTTCGATGCGATCGAAAGCATGGATGGCGATCCACCGAATGGCGCGATGTTGTCGCTGTGGGTGCGTACTTCGGACGTTTCGCCGGCAGTGTGGTCCGCCTGGAAGCCGTTTGTTGTTGGCGATTACCGGGCTCGGCTATTCGACTTCCAGTTGCGCGGCTCGGTCGAGCAAACCTCGAACTGGATCGACGTTTCCAAGCTCGAGGTGGTGATCGATATGCCCGATCGCATCGAGAGCGGGAACGACATCCCGGTACCGGTCGGTGGACTGGTCATTACCTACAGCCCGCCATTCAACGCCTCACCCGCTGTCAGCCTGACCGCGCAAAGCCTGGCCACAGGCGACTACTTCGATGTGTCCGCCAAGACGGCCACCGGTTTCACGGTCTTCATCCGCAATTCCAGTGGAGTTGCCGTATCTGGCCGCTCGATTGACTACATCTCCAAGGGGTACTGATTTATGTCGCAGCACGACATGACTATTGATAACGGCGCTGGCCTCCCGGTTCGGAACGACATCAACGCTGCGTTGCAGGCGCTGGCGTCGCAGAGCAGCGGCGCGTCGGCACCCAGCCCGACGTTTCCTTGCCAAGTCTGGGCCGACACCGCAAGCGGTCGGCTGAAGCGGCGTAACGCTGCAAACTCGGGCTGGTTGGATGAGGGCCCGCTCGATGCGCCATTGCGTGATGCAGCCAGTCAGGGGGAGTACGTTGCTGATACCGGGACTGCAAACGCTTACGTCTGCAACTTTGTCCCGGCCATCACCACTCGCAGCGAAAGTACGCCACTGCGCTTCAAGGTGACGAATGCCAACAACGGGGCCTGCACCATCAACGACGGAATCGGTGTTGTGGCACTTGTTGGCAGCAACAACTCCCCATTGCAAGGTGGTGAACTTGTTGCCAACGGCATTGCTTGGGTTCAGTGGAATAGTTCGGTCGGCGGGGGCTCCTACGTGCTGCTGTTCTGTACGGGGGCGACTCCGCGCACCGGTCACGGCCAATGTCGCCTGTCCGTTGTCAGTACATCGTCGCTGAAGCTTGCACCTTATGGTGGGCAGAGCCTGATTATCAACGGCGCGCTTCAATTGGTACCGTCTGCTGGCATCACCATTGGTAACGGCTCATTGGTGGCATCCACCAGGTACTTCGTCTACGTGTTTATGAGTTCTGGCGTCATGACGCTGGAGCTGTCTACTACCGGTCACGCCACTCACACCAACGGTGTCGAGATCAAGTCAGGTGACCCCACACGTACTTTCGTCGGGATGATCTACACCAATGCATCCATCCAGTTCCTGGATGCTCCCACGACTCGACACTGCCTGAACTGGTTCAATCGACTCAACATCTCAGCCACGATCACAACGAGCGGATCGCTCAGCTTTACCAATGGCGGTTCGGCGAAAATATCGCCAACCGTCGACCTGAGCTTCCTGTGCTGGGGGGATGAGGCGGTATACGCGGGACTCGACGGCTCCTATAACAACGTCACAACGACGACGTCTACGTCAGTTCGGGAGGCCATAGACGGCGTTGCGTTTGGTGCTGTGGCTGGCGCCTATGCCAACTCAAACGGCGGGATGAACTACTCGAGCAGCAACATAGACCTGCTTTCCGAGGGAATCCACATCGCATCTGTCTTTGCTGGCGTAAGCGGTGGTACTGGGACCGTCACGACAATGAGCCACAAGGTTCTCTTCAGGGGGTAACAATGGAACGTAAATCGATTGGCCCGTCTTTCTACGACGAGCTTGTTCAATATGGCGGACTGGTAGGCGAACACTTCTCGTGGGGCCCAGACGGTACGCTGGAGTTCTTCGACGACACCCCACAAGCCGTCATTGAAGGGGTACAGGCCGTGTATGCCGCGCATGACCCAGAACAGAAATCTTCTACAGAGAGCAAGGCACAAGCACAGGCAGAACTCGACAGGACCGACATGGTGGCACTGCGCTGCTGGAAGGCTGGGGTTCCATTTCCATCCACATGGCAGAAGTACACACAGGCACTGCGGGCAATCATTCGCGTCGCACCTGGCGAAATGCCTCCACCACTGCCAGCCCGCCCGGATTATCCGGCGGGCACATAAACGTCACCCGCCACCGAGCGGGTATTTTTTTGCCTGGAGAAAAGTGATGCCAGTTACTGAGAAAGACCGCGACATTCTCGCCCGCACTTTGTGGGGCGAGGCCCGTGGAGAATCATTGGCCGGCCAGATCGCGGTGGCCTGGACTATCCGCAATCGTGCGGACGACGGCAAAGCCAAGTCGTGGTGGGGCGAGGGCTATGCCGGTGTGTGCCAGAAGCCGTACCAGTTCAGTTGCTGGAACAAGACTGACCCGAACTATCAGTTCCTGATTGGCGTGAAGCAGATACTGTTTCGCGAACTGGCGCAGGCGCGGATTGCCGCTGACCAGGTTATCGA
>Ga0247819_10001120_pt1 | contig 14810 bp, 14 predicted proteins | sample 13C_Xylose_Day6_FD_193428 | JGI IMG/M metagenome (GOLD analysis project Ga0247819, IMG submission 193428) | Soil microbial communities from agricultural site in Penn Yan, New York, United States - 13C_Xylose_Day6 | ecosystem: Environmental > Terrestrial > Soil > Agricultural land | place: USA...
GCGAATGTGCCGCTGCCGGCAAAGAGGTCCGCAACCCGCTTTGCCTTGCCGATATGATCGAGCACCAGTGCTGCCATCGCCTCTTCAGCGGCAAGCGTTGCCTGGGTGAAGCCGCCGGGCGGCGGCGAGACGGAGACGCCGCCGAATTCGATCACCGGCTTCGTCGGCTCGACGATGATCTCACCATTGAGGCTGACGCGGGCAATGCCGCGTTCTCCGAGAACCGTCTCGACGGTGCGCCGGCGCTCGCGATCGCCAAATCCCTTGATGCCGTCGACCGAAAGGTCGAGACCGGAAAGCGTTTCGAGAACGGTGATGCGGAACGGTTCGGCGTTGACGGCCATGGCCGCGCCGATCTTGCCGATGGTGGCGAGCCGCGAGACGATGCCCGGGCTCGTGACGGGACATTCCGAAATCGCCACGATGTGGTGGCTTTCCGCCTGGTTGAAGCCGAGGAGCAGGTCTTTTTCGGTCTTGCGCGCCGTGAACACGGCGCGGCGGCGCTCGCCGGGTTGGGCTGTTATCAGCGGCGCGACATCAGGCTTCAATCCCTTCGACTTCAAGGCGTTGATCACCAGGTCGCGCTTGAAGGTCTGGTAGAGGCCGTCGGCCGCGTGCTGCAACGTGCAGCCGCCGCAGGTGCCGTTCTGACCGTCCGGGCCGAAGTGGCGACAGTGCGGTTCGACCCGGTCAGGCGATGCTTCGCGCAGCGAGATCAGCGTGCCCTGAGACTTGTTGACCGCAAGGGCCGCGCTCTCGCCCGGCAGCGTGAAGGGCGCATAGACCGGACCAGCCTCGGTTTCGGCAATGCCGTCGCCCTGCGCGCCGAGACGGGCGATGGTCAGGGTCTGCGTGCTCATGGCTTTTTCCCGGCCAGCAGGAACTCGACGTTGCCGTCGCCGCCTGATATCGGCGAGGGGATCAGCCCGAGGCTCTGCCAGCCCATGTCTTCGACCAGCCAGCGCTCGAGTTCGGCGGCAACCGCCGGCGCGCTGTCGGGATCCTTCAGCAGTCCGGCCTTGCTGATCGCATCGCGACCGGCCTCGAATTGCGGCTTGACCAGCAGGATGCAGTGCGCACCGCGAAGCGCCATCTCGAGTGCCGGCGGCAAGGCGAGCTTCAGCGAAATGAAGGAGACGTCGGAAACGATGAAGGTCACTTCACGGTTGTCGATGTCGTCCTCGGTCATCGCCCGGGCGTTGAGGCCCTCGATGCTGGTGACGCGCGGATCGCCCGAGATCCGCGGATGGATCTGGCCATGACCGACATCGATGGCAACCACGTGATCGGCACCGCGCTTCAACAGCACCTCGGTGAAACCGCCGGTGGAGGCGCCGATATCGACGCAGCTTTCACCGGTCGGATCGAGCGCGAAATGATCGAGCGCTGCGGCAAGCTTCAGCGCTGCGCGCGAAACATAGTCCTGCGCCGGGTCATCGATGGTGATGGTCACGCTCTCGGCAAAGGCCAACGACGGCTTGGTGACCGTGCGGCCGTCGACCTTGACGGTGCCGCGCTGGATCGCGTCGCGGGCACGGGCACGGCTAGCCACCAGTCCTGTGTTGAGCAGCAGCTGGTCCAGGCGGACTCTGTTCTTGTGTTCTTCATTCTGGCGTTCTTCTGACATGTGTTTCTCATGGAGGGTTGGCGGCCTATTGGCAAGCCCCCTCGCTGCACGGCTGCTCGGCAGAGCGGGTAAGACGTGGTGATAAAATCCCCAAGGAGACAGGGAAGTAATCACATCACGCGAAATAAGCGAAAGTGCTGACGACCTGTCGCGGCGCACGGAGCAGCAGGCCGCATCGCTGGAACAGACCGCGGCGGCCCTCGACGAGATCACCGCCAACGTCACGAGCTCGACGCGGCGGGCCGAAAAGGCGCGCATCGTGGCCGGAGAGGCGAATTCAAGCGCTGCCAAATCCGGCGTCGTGGTGGCGAGTGCCGTGGAAGCGATGCGCCGGATCGAAAGCTCCTCCGGCCAGATCTCCAACATCATCGGCGTTATCGACGAGATCGCCTTTCAAACCAACCTCCTGGCGCTCAATGCCGGTGTCGAAGCGGCGCGGGCGGGCGAGGCCGGCAAAGGCTTTGCGGTCGTTGCCCAGGAGGTGCGCGAGCTGGCCCAGCGCTCGGCAAAGGCCGCCAAGGAGATCAAGGAGCTTATCCGCAATTCCAGCGTCGAGGTCGAAGGCGGGGTCAAGCTGGTGCGCGATACCGGCGAGGCGCTGAAGGCGATTGGCGGCCATGTGGCCACCATCAACCAGCACATGGACGCGATCGCCATCTCGGCGCGCGAACAGTCGGTGGGGCTCAGCGAAGTCAACACCGCCGTCAACCAGATGGACCAGGTGACGCAGAAGAACGCGGCGATGGTCGAAGAGGCCAATGCCGCCAGCGCCCAGCTCGCCAGCGAGGCCGGCCGTCTGCGCGAGCTCATCGCCCGCTTCACGCTGCCGGGCCGCACGAACAGCATGACCGCCCCAAGCGATCTGCGCACCATGGCACCACTATGGCGGCGCCATCTGCACCGATACGCTCGGCGAGTGCCGCCCGCCCCGTGTCTTACGGCAATGCGGCGGTGGCGCAGGACGATTGGCAGGAATTCTGATCGTCGCCACGACACACAAGAAAGCAAAAGCCCCGGTTCATCGCCGGGGCTTTGGTGTTTCGGACTGCCTTCGATCGCGTAGCCTTAGCCGGCAGCGCCGATGCCGATATCCTGCTTCTGGCCGAGTGCCTTGAACACCGTAGAAACGATGCCGGCGCGGTCGAGGCCGGCCAAGGCATACATCGCTTCGGGCTTTGCCTGCTCCATCCAGATGTCAGGCATCACCATCGGGCGCACCTTCAGGCCACCGTCGAGCAGGCCGTCTTCTGCGAGGAACTGCAGCACGTGGCTGGCAAAACCGCCGACTGCGCCTTCCTCGATGGTCACAAGCACTTCGTGATGGCGGGCAAGCTGGCGGATGAGGTCGTGGTCGAGTGGCTTGGCAAAGCGCGCGTCGGCAACCGTCGTCGAAAGACCCGCCGCGTCGAGATCTTCGGCGGCCAACAAACAGTCGGCAAGGCGCGTGCCGAAGGAAAGCAGCGCCACCTTGGAGCCTTGCTTGACCACGCGGCCCTTGCCGATTTCAAGGATCTGGCCGCGCTCCGGCATTTCGACGCCCACGCCTTCGCCGCGCGGATAGCGGAACGAGATCGGGCCGGCATCATAGGCGACAGCGGTCCGCACCATGTGCTTCAGCTCTGCCTCGTCGGCGGCTGCCATGACGACGAAGCCGGGCAGGGTCGCGAGATAGGTCGTGTCGAAGGAGCCGGCATGGGTAGGCCCGTCGGCGCCGACGAAACCGGCGCGGTCGATCGGAAAACGCACAGGCAGGCCCTGGATCGCCACGTCGTGGACCACCTGGTCGTAGCCGCGCTGCAGGAAGGTGGAATAAAGTGCGGCAAACGGCTTGTAGCCTTCAGATGCCAGACCGGCCGCAAAGGTCACCGCGTGCTGTTCGGCGATTCCGACGTCGAAGCAGCGCTTGGGGTGGGCGAGGGCGAACTTGTCGAGCCCGGTGCCGGATGGCATGGCGGCGGTGACCGCAACGATCTTGTCGTCGAAACCGGCTTCCTGCGTCAGGGCTTCGGCGAAGACCGAGGTGTAGGCGGGCGCGTTCGGCTTTGCCTTGGCCTGCGCGCCGGTGATGACGTCGAACTTGTTGACGCCGTGATACTTGTCGGCAGCGGCTTCGGCGGGCGGATAGCCCTTGCCCTTCTGCGTCACCACATGGATCAGCACCGGCCCCTTGGCGTTGTCGCGAACGTTGCGCAGTACCGGCAGCAGGTGCTCGAACGAGTGACCGTCGATCGGGCCGATATGATAGAAGCCCATTTCCTCGAACAGCGTGCCGCCGGTGACGTAGCCGCGGGCATGCTCGACCGCGCGGGTGATCGCCCGGTCGACCGTCTTGCCGAGATAGGCCGTCAGTTTCTTGCCGACTTCGCGGATGCCCATGTAGGTGCGGCCGGAAGCGAGGCGCGCCAGATAGGCGCTCATCGCGCCGGTCGGTGGCGCGATCGACATGTCGTTGTCGTTGAGGATGACGATCAGGCGGGCATCGAGCGCGCCCGCATTGTTGAGCGCTTCATAGGCCATGCCGGCCGAAAGCGCACCGTCGCCGATGATGGCGATGACATTGCGGTTCTTGCCGTCGAGGTCGGCGGCGACAGCCATGCCGAGGCCGGCGGAAATCGACGTCGAGGAGTGCGCGGCACCGAAGGGGTCGTATTCGCTTTCGGCGCGACGGGTGAAGCCGGACAGGCCGCCTTCCTGGCGCAAGGTGCGGATGCGATCGCGACGGCCGGTCAGAATCTTGTGCGGGTAGCACTGATGGCCGACGTCGAAGATCAGCCGGTCATGCGGCGTGTTGAATATCTTGTGGATGGCGATCGTCAGCTCGACGACGCCGAGGCCCGCGCCGAGATGGCCACCGGTACGCGAGACCGCATCGATCATCTCTGCACGAACTTCGCCGGCAAGCTGCGGCAGATCCTTGTCGTCGATCTTCTTCAGATCGTCGGGAAAGGTCACCTTGTCGAGCAAGGGGGTTGCCGGCATCGGGTTCGTTGGCAGTTGTGTCACGCTGCATGCCTCATGCGCACCGCACGGATCGGGTGCGCGATAGTTGGTGGTACCGTTAAAGCGGCTCTTTAGACGCAATTGTTGCTGAATGCAAAATTAGGCTTTCCTGCGTCGTTGTCCTAGACACTACCGTATGATTCCCTGAATCGAAATCGATTTAAGGAAGCATGCGGCAACTGGAAGCGGCAAGCGGTCGCGGTTGTTCGATGCCCTCAACCGGTGGGAAGGGGCACGAATTCCTCCTCGTCGCCGGGCACGATGTCGAAGCGGCCGGTGCGCCATTCTTCCTTGGCCTTCTCGATGCGGTCCTTTGACGATGACACGAAATTCCACCAGATGTGGCGGGCCGAGCCGAGTGCTGCGCCGCCGAACAGCATGACATGACAGCCGAGCGGACCGGCGGTGACGGTGATTTCGTCGCCAGGCCGGAAGACCAGCAGCTGATTGTCGGCGAAGTGGTCGCCGGCGATGATCGCTTCGCCTGAGAGGATATAGATCGCACGCTCTTCCCAATTGGCGGCAAACGGCGCGCTTTTGCCGGGCGCGATGTTGAGGTCGACATAGATCGTGTCGGTAAAGACCGAGACCGGCGACTTCTGCCCTTCGAAGCTGCCGATCACCACCCGGGCATCTATGCCGCCGTCATTGAGCTGCGGCAGCATGTGCCGTTCGGTATGGTCGAAGATCGGGTCGATCTCTTCCTTGTGGTCGGGGAGCGCCAGCCAGGTCTGCAACCCGGAAACCGAGCGTTCATGCCCGCGCTGGTTTTCCGGTGAACGCTCGGAGTGAACGATGCCGCGGCCGGCGGTCATCAGGTTCACGTCGCCGGGGCGGATGACCATTTCGGTGCCGAGGCTGTCGCGATGCTTGATTTCGCCGTCGAACAGATAGGTCACGGTCGAAAGGCCGATATGCGGATGCGGCCGAACGTCGATCGCCTCGCCGGCACGCAACAGCGCCGGTCCCATCCGGTCGAAGAAGATGAACGGCCCGACAAGCCGCCGCTTCGCTGTCGGTAGTGCGCGGCGAACCTGCAATCCGCCGATGTCGCTGGTGCGCGGGATGATCAGGTGTTCGATGGCGTCGCAGGCGGGCTTGTCGCCGGCGAGCGGGTCGGGGCCTGGAAAGAAGGACATGGTGCACGCTCCCGTTGTTCGTATGGTCTGAGCCTAGCGCCTAACGCACGTTGCGGGTAGGCGCTAGGCGAAGACGCAGCGTTTCCGGACGTTGACCAATCCCCCGTCGTTTACTCCGCGTCGAGCGGTTCCACGCCCTGCGGCTTGCCGGCACGGTCGAGCCTGATTTTTTCGATCCGGTCTTCGGCAGCCTTCAACAGCGCCTCGCAGTGCTTCTTCAGCGCTTCGCCGCGCTCATAGATCTCGATCGACTTGTCGAGCGCGACGTCGCCGCGTTCCAGTGCCGAGACGATGCGCTCCAGCTCTTCGACGGCTTGCTCGAAGGAGAGGGCCGAAACGTCCGGTTGCGTGGTGGTGGTCATGGTTACCCTCTCATCAATCTCAAAATATGCATGCCGGCCGACTCGGCCAGTCCCTGCAGGTCATAGCCGCCCTCGAGCAGGCTGACCATGCGGTTGCCGGCGCTGCGGTCGGCGATCTCGTGCAGGCGGCCCGTCGCCCAGTCGAAGTCCTCGGCGACAAGGTTGATCTGCGCCAGCGGATCGCGGTAGTGGGCATCGAAGCCGGCCGAGATCAGGATGAAATCCGGCCGGAAGTTCGTCAGCGCCGACAGCACACGAGAGCGGAACGCCTCGCGAAAATGCTCGCTGCCGGCATTGGGCGAGAGCGGCGCGTTGACGATGTTGCCTTTCACGCCGGTTTCGTCCTTGGCCCCGGTGCCGGGATAAAGCGGCATCTGATGAGTGGAGCAGAAAAGCACCGACGGATCGTCCCAGAAGATGTCCTGAGTGCCGTTGCCGTGGTGCACGTCCCAGTCGACGATCGCCACGCGCTCTGCCCCATGCGCCACCTGTGCGTGGCGGGCGGCAATCGCGACGGTGTTGAAGAAGCAGAAGCCCATGGCCTTGTTCTTCTCGGCGTGGTGGCCGGGCGGACGCGCCGCGACGAAAGCGTTGTCGGCCTTGCCCGTGAAAACTGCATCGACCGCCTCAACCGCACCGCCGATGCCGGTCAATGCCGCCTCGAGGCTGAACGGGCTGGCATAGGTGTCAGCTTCCAGATTGGCGATGCCCTCTTCGGGGATGGCGCGCTTGACGGTGCGCAGATGCTCCTCCGGATGGGCGAGCAGCACCAGGTCTTCGCTCGCCTTCGTCGCCTTTATGCGCTTGAGGTCGGCGAAATTCGGGTGCTCGAGCGCAAGGTTCAGCGCTTTCAGCCGGTCCGGCCTTTCAGGGTGACCTTCCGGAACCTCGTGTTCCAGGAAGATCGGATTTTCATAGAGCAGCGTGGTCATGCGCCGAAACTAGTGCTCCAACCTGCCAACGTCCATGGCGCGCCCAAGCGAAAGCACTGATTTTCAACAGCGCGTATCAAGCAGCAGCTTGCCGTCGCGGCGAGGATCCGCCTGATGCGCCAAGGCCTCATCCAGGCAACTGAGCGGGTAGGTTTGCGCAATCCGGCTTGAGAAAAGCCCGGTGCGCAGACCGGCAAAACTCTGCGCAAAAGCCGCTTCGATCGCTGGCCGACCGGCGGCGTGCACCCAGGTTCTCAGCCACAGAAAGGAGAAGCGTACATCCGGCCGAGCCTGGATTGCCGGTATCGGCACGGGCACACCGCTAAGCGCGCCATACTGGATGAATGCGGCGCCGAGCTGGAGCGTCTGGCCGATGAGCTCGCCGGCAAACGGGCCGCCGACCGCGTCGACAATGGCGTCGAAGGCAAGGCCCGAAGGGATATGCCCTTTATCGGCGATGACGATTTTGCCGGGTGTGTCGGACGCAAGCCGCTCGGCGCTGCGTTGGCTGCGCACGATCCCTATCGGTTTTGCGCCTTCGCCCGACATGAGCTTCAGCAGCATGCCGCCGATGGCCGAACCCGCTGCGGTCACGCCGATTCTCTGGCCGTTCACCGATCCGAAATGGGACTTGAGCGCTTCGATGAGCCGGATCGTCGTCAGCGGGTTGACGTAGCTGGTGGCCGCCTGGCGGTCGTCGATATCGTCAGGCACGGCAAAGCACCATTCGGCCGGCCGTACCAGATATTGCTGCCAAAGGCCGCTTGCGCCGATCGGGATCACGCGATCGCCGGGCTTCAAGGTCGTAACGCCAGCGCCGATGCGGCTGACGGTGCCGACGCCCTCGAAGCCGGGCACGAAGGGCAGGGTCGTCCGGGCACTATAGGCGCCGGTGACGGGAATGAGGTCGGAGGGATTGATGGCCGACAGGGAGAGCGCGATCTCGACCCCGCCGTGCCCCGGCGGGATTCGCTCGGCATCGACGAGCGCAATCACTTGTCGCGGATCGCCGAACTGGCTAACGAGGGTGGAGCGCATTCTAAGAGGACCTCGCATGGACGGCAGGGAGCGGGAAAACGTCACGGAAATCCGCATTCCGTTTCGCGATATAGACATGCATGGCCACATGCACAATGCCGCCTACTATGCCCATGCCGAAGCGGCACTTTCCCAACTCTGGCGGCACCGGCCGTCGGTCGTCCATGAGCCTGCCTATCTCGTTCGCCGCTCGGCCTGTGTCTTCCATCGCGGCCTGCGCTATGACGAGCCGGCGCGCTTCATCGTTACTGTCGCCAAGATCGGCGGAAGCTCGGTGAGCTTTGCCGTGCGCGTCGAGGCGGCCGGCCAGCTTGCGGCAGAACTCGAGATTGTCTGGGTTGCCGTCGATCGCGAACGGCACACGCCGCTGCCGGTGCCGGCCGCAACGCGCGAATGGCTCGGCAGCTACATTCTCTGAACCATCACGAACCTATTCGGTAGGCCGCAGGCTGCGGAACAGCGCGACGCCGCCCATGCCGCCGCCGATGCCCATCATCGCCAGTGCCTGCGTTTCGCGCGGGACTGCCAGCATCTGCGTGAACAGCCGCACCACGAGGATCGCGCCGGATGCGCCATAGGGATGGCCGAGGGCGATGGCACCGCCGTCGAGATTGACCCGTTCCGGCGAAATATCGAGTTGATCTAGGCTGCCGAGCACCTGCGAGGCGAAGGCCTCGTTGAATTCGATGAAATCAATCGCATCGACATCAAGCGCCGGATTGCGCGCTTTCAGTTTTTCCATCGCCGGCACCGGGCCGAGCCCGAGCAGATCGGGATGCACACCGGCGGTCGTCGCATCGATGAATTCGAGCGCAAAGGAAAGCCCCAGGCGTCGCGCTTCGGCAAGGCTGGTCACCAGAACCATCGCTGCGCCGTCGTTGATCGGGCAGGCATTTCCGGCGGTCACCGTGCCGTCCTGGACGAAGACGGGTTTCAGCCGCTGCAGGGTTTCGAGCGATGCATTGGCGCGCGGGCATTCGTCGGCCTCGACGATCCCCGCAGTCGTTTCGATCGGTACGATCTCGCGCGTAAACCGGCCCGCGCCCTGGGCGGCGACGGCGCGTCGCTGGCTTTCGAGCGCAAACGCATCCTGTCTTTCGCGGGAAATGCTGCAGGCTGTGGCGACGTTTTCGGCGGCAACGCCCATGTCAGGGTCACCGATCTCGTCCGGTGCCATGCGCGAACGCTTGATCGGTTGAGGCTCTTCGCCAGGGGTCGTCGGCGGCCTCAGGCGAATATGGGCGCGACTGGCGCTTTCGGTGCCGCCGGCAAGGTAGAAGCGACCGGCGCCCGACTGGATGAGACGGGCGGCAAGGGTGATGGCCTCGAGCCCGGCGCCGCACTGCCGGTCAATGGTCAGGCCGGGTGTCGATACCGGAAGTCCGGCCTCAAGTGCCGCCAGCCGTCCAAGGTTGCCGGCGCAGTTGGCGGCATTGCCGAGGATGACGTCATCGAGCGCCTCCGCCGCCAGGCCGACATCGGCGAGGATGCGGGTGATCAACGGCGCAGCGAGCCGTGCCGGCTCGACCTCCGCGAGCACGCCGCGCACGCGCCCAACAGGCGTACGCAGGGCCGCCACGATCACCGGTGTGCGCGATGGGTCAGACGAAGGGCTCAAGGGCGTCATGTCCGTCCACAATCCATTGCTTGAGAGTCCCGGCGGCCACCTTACCAGATTGCGTCATCGGTAAGGTATGGCAAAGCCAGATCCGTCGTGGATGTTTATAGCGCGGCAGATGGCTGTCGAGATGACGGTCGAGCGCCGCTCGGTCGATTGTTGCACCATTCGGCTCGATGACGGCGACGAGTTCGCTGCCGAGATCGGGATGGTCCAGTCCGAGAACGAACGCCGCATGCACATCGGCATGCCCGACAAGCGTCGCCTCGACCTCCTGCGGATAGATGTTGTTGCCGCCGGAAAGCACCATGCCGCCGGAGCGCCCGACGAGATGCAGCGTGCCGTCGGCACTAAGGAATCCGAGGTCGCCGACGGTTGCGAGCCTGCCGACACGCCTGAGGCCCGCACCATCTCCGGTGCCGATATAGCCGCTCGAAATCAGGTCGCTGTTGACGAAGATCGTGCCGGCTTCGCCTGACGGTAGCGGCTTTTCGCTCTCGTCGAGCACGATTAGGCCGACACCGGGAAAGGCGCGTCCGACGGCGGTCGCCGATGCTGTGTCGCCGGGACCGGCAACGCTGATGAAGCCGAGTTCGGATGCTCCGTAATACTCGACGATGTCAGCTTGCGAAAACGGTGTCGCAGCGGCTGCGCGATCGGCGGGTGTCAGCTTGGCGCCGGCAACGGTGATCTTCTGCACCGACGCCAATGCCGCATGGGAAGGCGATGCGCAGAGCCGCCTCAGCATCGTCGGTACCAGCACGAGCCGTCTGACATCTTGCGAGGCGATGGTCTCGGACGCACGCGCCGCATCGAAATGCGCCATGCCGACGAATTCGGCGCCGGCAACAAGCGTTTCGGCGAACGCATAGAGCGTCAGCCCATGGGCGAGCGGGCCGGGGGCGAAGGTGCGCGTGTCGCTGTTAATGCCAAAAAAATCCTGGCCCATCTTCAGGCTGCGCCGCCAGGACCCGCGATCGCGCACGATCGCTTTCGGCATGCCCGTGGTACCGGAAGTGAAGACGACGAGAAACGGCTCGTCATCGGCGCCGATGGCGATCGGCGTCATGTCTTCGTCTGAACCGGCGGCGAAAAGCAGGCTTTGACCGGAAGCGGTCGCATCGAGCCGCAGCCCCTCGCCGTCGGCGCGAACCGTGATGTCGGGGCGCAATTGCTCACGCATTGCCGCCCGCGTTGTCTCCGGCAGATGTGGGTCGATCAAAACAACGCAATGCCCGCCTGATGTTGCGGCGACGAATGCGGCAGCGAAAAGGGGATGGTTGCCGATCTCCAGTGCGATCAGCTTTGTGGTGGCGGGCAGGACGTTTTTATTCCCGGTGTCTGCCGTCAATCTCCCGAACGCGGAAACGAGCTGGCCGGCGCAAAGCGCAAGCTCCCGGAATGTGAAAACCCGGCCTTCCATGCGGAAGGCCGGGACTTGCGGGATTTGTTCCGCGTGGCGCGCAATGGCGGCGGCAAACGGCATCGGTTCAGGCGCGAACCGGCAGCAGCGGATAGCCGGCGAAGACGGCGCGTGCGGCAAGCGTCGCGATGGCGGCCTTCAGCAGGTCGCCGGGAAGGAATGCGAGCGAACCGGTGGCAACCGCGAGCAGCGGCGTGCCGGTGACGGCCGATACCCAGGGCATGCCGATCGCATAGAGCACGACGATGCCGCCGATTACCGAGGCGAGGAAGAAGCCGACGAACTGGTGCAGTTCAGCCTGGCCTTCCCGGACGAAGCGCTGCGCGATCAGGCCGGTGACGAAGGTGGCAACGACCCAGCCGAGAATGAAGCCGCCAGACGGGCCGGCAAAGACGGCGAGACCGCCACGACCGCCTGATAGCACCGGCAGACCAATGGCGACGAGCAGAATGAAGAGCAGGAAGGCGAAAGCGCCGCGCTTGGCGCCGAGAATGCAGCCGGCGAGCATCACGCCCATGGACTGCGCGGTGATCGGCACGGGAATGAAGCCGAGCGTGATCGGCGGAATGAGGCCGAGCACGACGACGATCGCGGCAAAGAGGGCGATAAGGACGAGATCTCTGGTGTTCATGCTGTTCCGGTTCCTTGCTTATTAGGATGCGCGAATTTATTGACGGCGAAAACCACGCGCGTCAATCGCCGCGGCGATCGTATCCGCATCTTTGAGCGTCAGGATGATCAGTGGTCCGATGATCGTCAACGGTCGCACCGGCAGCCCACGCGCCCGGTGTGCTTCGCGAATGGCCTGATAGCGCGTGAAAATGTCTGGCACAAAGCGCAGGACGAGCCCAAGCGCCAGGCTGACATCGGCAGCGCGCACCCAGCCCAGGCGTTCGAAGGGCGTCAGCAGCACCGTGATCTCGTCCATGAAGCCGCCGATCGTCGTCGTTGCGGTCACGGCAGCGGCGAAAAGCACCAGGGCCATCAGGCGCAGGGTCAAGACGGCGACTTCGTTCAAGGGGAGAAGGAAGAGGTTCACGGCCGCGAGAAAGAAGATCGTGAAGAAGACGAAGCCGACGCGTTTCAGCGCTTCGCGCCAGGAAAGGCCGACCGAGAGATAGAGCCCGCCGGAAATCACAAAGGCGATCAGCTGCACGACGAGCGAGCTGGTGAGGAAAAGCAGGATGCTGAGCGCCACCAGTGCCAAAAGCTTCGCACGCACCGGCAGCCGGTGCAGCCAGCTGTTGCCCTCGATGTGCAGGCTCGTCAGCATCCGGCGATCTCGTGGTAGTGGCGGATCGTTTCCTGCGGCGCGCCATCGGCGGCAAGCCGTCCTTCGTGGAAGAGCAGCAGGCGCTCGACATTTTCGACCAGCGGCAGGTCGTGGGTGATGACCAGCGTGTCTTCGTCAAGTGTCGCGATCGTGTCGGCGACGCGCCGCCGGTTGCGTAGGTCGAGCTGGTTGGTCGGCTCGTCGAGGATCAGGATTTTGGGATCGGTGACGACGACGCTGGCCATGGCGATCAGCTGGGTCTCGCCGCCGGAGAGTTCGTGAACCCGGCGCCGCGCCAGGTGCTCGACGCCGAAGCGCGACAGCACCGCTTGCGTCCGCTTGTCGATTTCCTCGCCTTTGAGGCCGCGGTTCTTCAGGCCGAAGCCGATGTCATCGGCAACGACGGGCATGATCAGCTGGTGCTGCGGATTCTGGAAGATGAAGCCGGCTTCGGAAAGCACGGCGCGCTCGTCCTTGACCGTATCGAGGCCATTGACGGTGACGCTGCCGGCAGAAGGTTTGACTAGACCGTTGATCAGCCGCGCGAAGGTTGTCTTACCGGAGCCATTGAGGCCGATAATGCCGACACGCCTTTCGGTGATCGTCAGCGTCAGCGGCTGCAGCGCCACCCGTTCGCCGAAGCGGACCGAGCAATCGGTAAAGCGGATGTCCATCCCGTCCCTCGCGGTTTGCGGTTGCTCTATAGGCCAAGTCGGCGGACAAGGGCAATGCGCTTTGCGCCAAGGTTCCGTTTGAAATATGGGAATAAAAGCCTACTCTTTCTCCCATGACGATTCGGCTCTCCAATAGCGATGCCCGGCGCATCTTCCTCGCAAAGCAGGGCCTTTCCGGCGCGCCGCACCGCGCGCTCGGCAAGGATGGCCTACTGAAGCTGATCCATGACATCGGCTTCGTTCAGGTTGACAGCATCGCGACGGTGGAACGCGCCCATCATCAGATCCTGTTCTCGCGCAACCAGACCTATCGCCGCGAACATTTGACATCGCTGCTTGAAGACGACCGCGAACTGTTCGAGCACTGGACCCATGACGCTTCGATCATCCCCAGCAGCTTCTACCGCTACTGGAAGCACCGCTTCAAATGGGAAGGCGAGACCATCGTCGACCGTTGGAGCAAGTGGCGCGGCGAGGGATTTGAAAAAGGCTGCGACGAAACCTACGAGCGCATCGCCAAGGGCGGTCCCGTGCTTGCCCGCGACCTCAAGGAGGCCGAACACGAGTCCGGCGGCTGGTGGAACTGGCATCCGTCGAAGACTGCGCTTGAGGTGCTGTGGCGCACCGGCAAGCTGGCGATCGCCAGGCGCGAGAATTTCCAGAAGGTCTACGACCTGACAGAGCGGGTGATCCCGCCGCACCACCAGGATGGCGAGGTGGAGCATCACGAGTTCATAGACTGGGCCTGCCGCAGCGCCCTTGAACGCTTGGGCTTTGCCACCCACGGCGAAATCGCCGCGTTCTGGGATCTGGTCTCTCCGGACGAAGCGAAGGCCTGGGTGGCGGAACATCGCGACGAACTGATCGACGTGTCGATCGAGCCGATCGACGGCGGCAAGCCACGGTCGTCCTATGCGCTTGCGGGTTTTCCTGACGAGCTTGGCGATATTCCCGACCCGCCGGGCCGCGTGCGCGTGCTGAGCCCGTTCGATCCGTTGCTGCGCGACCGCAATCGCACCGAGCGGCTGTTCGGCTTCTTCTATCGCATCGAGATCTTCGTGCCTGAGCCGAAGCGGGAATACGGCTACTATGTCTTCCCGCTGATCGAAGGCGATCGCCTGATCGGCCGCATCGACATGAAGGCCGACCGCAAGCGCGGCAGTCTCGATGTGCGCCGGCTCTGGCTGGAGCGTGGCGTCAAGCCGTCCTCTGGGCGCATGGAGCGCATAGATGCAGAACTCGAACGCGTCGCCCGCTTCGCCGGGGTCGAGCGCATCGAACGCCTCGATGGCTGGAACGCTTCGCTCTCCTGATCGATATTTTTCTTGGCTTGAACCGCTCGCCTTCCTAAATGGAGGCCATCGAACTTATGACGCGGGAGCGCACGACTATGAACACCGATCTGATGAGCCTCTTCGATGCCGACGAGGCAGCGATCCGCAAGGTTCTGTCGGAGACGCTTGCCGGCGCCGACGATGGTGAGCTGTTTCTCGAACATGCCCAGGCCGAAGTGCTCTCCTTCGACAACGGCCGGCTGAAGGGCGGCAGCTTCAACACCGACCAGGGTTTTGGTCTGCGTGCGGTCGCCGGCGAATCGGTCGGCTATGCCCATGCCGGTGAGCTGTCGCTGGCAGCACTTCGCCGTGCCGCCGATGCAGTCGGCCAGGTGACGCGCGGTTATGCCGGCTCCTATGCCGCAGCGCCGCAACGCACCAACAAGAAGC
>Ga0247819_10001122_pt1 | contig 14795 bp, 13 predicted proteins | sample 13C_Xylose_Day6_FD_193428 | JGI IMG/M metagenome (GOLD analysis project Ga0247819, IMG submission 193428) | Soil microbial communities from agricultural site in Penn Yan, New York, United States - 13C_Xylose_Day6 | ecosystem: Environmental > Terrestrial > Soil > Agricultural land | place: USA...
GTCGCCGACGTCCTTCATCTCGTCGCCGGCCTGCTTGAGGTCGGCCTTCGTCTCTTCGGCGTGGCCCTCGGCCTCGAGCCGCTCGTTGCCGGTCGCCTTGCCGACGCCCTGCTTGACCTTGCCGACCATCTCTTCGGCCTGGTGCTGCATCTTGTCATCTGCGCCCATTGCGCTCATCCTCCAAGGTCGGGTCCGGCGCCGGTCTGGCGCCGTCCGCAAGTTCGGCGTCGGTCTGACGCCGTTCATCCACGTTCGCATCAGCGGGAGGAGCGCTCAAGGGATTGACACGCGCGGGCAGGTGTGGTCACCCGAACACGACGCCCGCGACATCCGTGAACCGGCCCCGCATGATCGCGATCGCCTCGGGATTCTCATCGACGAGCACGAAGCGGCGGCCGAGCGTGGCGGCGACCGCGCCCGTCGTGCCGCTGCCGGCGAAGAAGTCGAGCACCCAGTCGCCCTCGCGCGTCGACGCCTGCACGATGCGCCGCAGGATGCCCTCGGGCTTCTGCGTCGGGTAGCCGGTCTTCTCCTTGCCGGTCGGCGACACGATCGTGTGCCACCACACGTCGGTGGGCAGCTTGCCGAGCTCGGCCTTCTCGGGCGTCACGAGGCCGGGCGCCATGTACGGCTCACGGTCGACGGCGGTCGAGTCGAACCAGTACGCCGACGGGTTCTTCACGTACACGAGGATCGTGTCGTGCTTGGTGGGCCACTTGCGCTTGGCCTTCGCGCCGTAGTCATAAGCCCAGATCAGCTCGTTGAGAAAGCTCTCGCGGCCGAACAGCGCATCGAGCAGCACCTTCGCGTAGTGCGCCTCGCGGTAGTCGAGGTGCAGGTAGAGCGTGCCGTCGTCGGCGAGCAGCCGCCACGCCTCGGCGATCCTCGGCTCGAGGAACGCCCAGTAGTCGTCGAAGCGGTCGTCGTAGCGCAGCAGGTCGCCGCGGATGCGTTCATACCGCTTGCCGGCGAAGCCCGTGATGGCGGATGACCCGGGCCTCGGGTCATCCGGTTCGGTGTTCTCGCCCGTCGCCGCATCGGGAAGCCGCACGTGCCGCGTCGACTGTCGCGCCTGCGCCCTGCCCGTGTTGAACGGCGGATCGAGGTAGACGAGCGTGAAGCGGCCGTCGGGCAGGGTGGGCAGCACCGAGAGGTTGTCCGCATGGATGATGCGGTTCGGCTCGTCGGTCGGCATCGCCCCATTCTGCCAGCGGCACAGGTCGAAGGTCCCCGTGCACGCTCGAGGCGCGCTTTAGCCTGACGATGTCGAACAGTCAGTGAAGGAGGCCCGGCCATGCGAGTACTCGTGGTGTACGAATCGATCTGGGGCAACACCGAGGCGATCGCCCGTGCGGCGGCGACCGGGGTCGGCGGCGAGGTCGACGTGGTGTCGGCCGTCGATGCTCCCCCGTCGCTTCCCGACGACATCGACCTCCTGGTCGTCGGCGGCCCGACGCACGCATTCTCGATGACGACGGCAAAGACCCGGGAGTCGGCGCGGCAACAGGGCGCCACGACGATCCCGACGCGGGGCATCCGGGAGTGGATCGAGCAGCTGGCGACGCCGTCACGTGCGGTGCGGGTTGCGACGTTCGACACGCGCACGGTCTCGCCACGCCTGCCCGGCTCGGCCGCGAAGAAGGCGATGAAGCGGCTCGTCGCGCGCGGCCTCGAGCCCGCCGCGAAACCCGAGACGTTCGGCGTGCACGGCTACGGCGGTCCGCTCGACGACGGAGAGGAGGCGCGGGCGACGGAGTGGGGCTCGTCGCTCGCTGCCGCGGTCGCGGGACGCTAGAGCGGCGGGTTCAGTGCACGTGCGCGTGCGCGTTGGCGCCGGCGACCGAGACCGGATCTTCGGATCCCGGCGCCCCCGCGGGGTCGGCGACGCCGCCCGCGGAGTGCACGATGCGTCCCCCTACTACGGTGAGCTCGGCGTGCGCATCGAGGAGCCCGGCGGGTTCGTGCTCGTGCGCGTAGAGGTCGCTCGACCACACCGCGAGGTCGGCCGCCATTCCCGGCCGGATGCGGCCGCGATCCCCCTCGGCGTGCCAGGCCCGTGCGCCGTGCACGGTGTACGCCTCGAGTGAGCGATCGAGGCCCACCCGTTCGGCGGCGGTCCAGCCCTGCGATCCGTCGAGTCCCGCCCGGGTTCCGGCTGCGTAGAGCCCGACCAGCGGGTCCATCTCACCGACCTGCCAGTCGCTCGAGAACGCGACCGTCGCGCCCGACTCCAGAAGGCTGCGGAACCGCCAAGCGCGATCCCAGCGTTCCTCCCCCACGTTGTCCATCCAGGTCCCCGCGACGAGGTCGGGCGAGCAGTGCCTCGGCTGCATGGCGGCGGTCACCCCGAGATCGCGAAAGCGCGGCAGGTCGTCGGGGTGCAGGCACTCGACGTGCACGATGCCGTGACGCCGGTCGTGGGTGCCGTTCGCCCGTGCCGCCTGCTCGATCGCGTCGAGCGCGAGCCGGATGCCGCCGTCTCCTGTGGCATGAGTGTGGGTCTGGAACCCCATGCGGTCGAGCTCACCGATGACGCCGATGAGCTCACCGCCCGGGTAGCTCGGCCGGCCCCGGACGCCGGGGCGGTTCGCGTAGTCCTCGAGCATCAGCGCGGTATGCGGTTCGATCACGTCGTCGGCATACAGCTTGACCGGGCCGAGGCGCAGGAGCCCGGCGGCATCGGCCGACGCCGACGCGTCGTCGACCGCCTGCCGAAGCCGGGCGCGGAACGCGGCATCGGCTCCCACCGGGTGGAACAGCGCCGCGATCACGCGCGATGTCAGCACGCCCTCGCCGAGAGCACGCTCGAAGAGCGGCACTTCGGCGAGCGGCACCTGGGGCTCCACGACCGTGGTGATCCCGAGCGAGGTCGCCATCCGCATGCTCGCGACGAGCTTGCGGTAGCGACGATCGGGCGAGTACATCGGGATGTCCCGCTGCAGCGCCGCGAGTCCGGCCTGGGTCATCGCGCTGGTGTAGAAGTCGGTGACCCAGCCGGTCGGCTCGCCCGTCACCGGGTCGCGCTCGGGCCGGCCCCACGCGATATCACCGCCGCCGGCGATGCCGAGCACCCTGAGGGCCGTCCTGTTCAGCCACACCGAGTGCTGGTCGTACGTCGTGACGAAGACCGGCCGGTCGGTGAGTCCGTCGAGATCGTCGGCGTTCGGCCGACGCCCATCGACGACCGAGTAGACCGCGTTCTCGGCGCACACCCACGCGAGTTCGGGCCGCCGCACCGCGAGGTCGGCGATCCGGCGCCGCACCTCGACGAGATCGTGCGCCCCCTCGAGGCTGACCGCATCCTCGTCGAAGCCGAGCAGCAGGTGGTTGTGACTGTCGATGATGCCCGGTGTCACCAACCTGCCGGTCGCGTCGATCGAGCGGCGTGCGGTCGGCGCATCGGCTGCCGCCCCGACGTAGGCGATGCGGTCACCCACGATGCCGACCGCCTCGACCCACGGCTGCGCCGGATCGAACGTGCGCACACGGGCGCCGGTGATGAGGGTATCGAGCATCATGCGATGAGTTCCTCGTCGTCGTCGCCCTCGATGAGGTGCAGGGCGCCGGGGCTGCGGCGCAGGTGGAGCGCGTAGTAGAGGAACCCGGCCGCGACGATCCCGAACGCGATGCCGAGGCTCAGCCACTGCGCGGGGTCGAGGATGCCGATCACGAAGATCGCGAGGATTGCGATGAGCGCGACGGCGGGCGGTGCAGGCCACAGCGGCATGCGGTAGCCGGCGGACGACGCCGGGTCGGCCGTGCGCCGCACCACGAGTGCGGCGAGCGCGATGAAGCCGTAGCTGAAGGCGAGCGTCGAGCCGGTGGCGTTCAGCAGCACGTCGAACGGGATGAAGCATGCGGCGAGCGCGATGACGCCCATCACGATCGTGGCGACGATCGGCATCTTCGTGGTCGGCGACACCCGCGCGAGCGGTCTGGCTATCGCAGTCGGCAGCGCCTCGTCGCGAGCCGCAGCGAAGAGCAGCCGGCCAGACTGCAGGGCGATGGCGATGATGGCGTTGATGATCGCGAGCGCGATGGCGACGAGCACGAAGGTCGTGACGGTGTCACCGGCGAGTTCGCCGAGGAAGGTCTCGACGGGCAGCTCGGCGCCGAAGAGCTCCTCGAGCGAGGTCGCCCCGAGCAGCACGGCGGTCAGCGGCACCAGCTCGGCGATCACCGTGATGATCGCGCTCCAGAGCACGGCGCGGGCGATGGCGCGCCTGGCGTTCTTCGTCTCCTCGGCGAAGTAGACCGCGCCGCCGTATCCGTTGTACGAGAAGATGCCCTGGGTCACCGCGAGCACGAGGCCGGCGATGCCCAGCGGCGCGAGCTCGCCGGTGGTGAAGTCGAGCGCCTGCGGATCGAGCAGGTCGGTGATGGGTCGCTCGACATGCACGAGCCCGAGCACCGCGAGCAGCACGAGTGCGGCCATCTCGACGAAGAGGAACGCCCCGGTGACCCAGGCGTTCGTGCGGATGTTGAAGCACGCAGTGACCGTGGCGAGCACGATCACGATGAGCGCGGTGGCGAGCGGATCGAGGCCGGCGATCGCGACCCCGAGGTAGTCGGCGACGCCGAGGGCGAAGATCGCGATGATCAGCGGCAGGCTCACGAGGCCGATGAAGAACACGGCGGCCCCGGCCGACGGGCCGAGCACGCGGCTCACGAGCGAGTAGTCGCCGCCGGCGATCGGATGCCGCGACGCGAGTTCGGCGTAGCAGAATGCGATGAGGATGCTGATCACGCCGGCGAGCAGGAATCCCCAGAAGACCCCCGTGCCGTACCCGGCGAGCGCGGCGCCGCCGAGGATGAAGACGCTCGAGGCGGGCGAGATGCCCGAGAGCGTGATGAGCACGTTGCCGCCGACGCCGAGCGAGCGCGAGAGTCGCCCGCCGTTCGTCGTCGTCGCCGCGGTGTCGAGGGTCGGGGATTGGGACATCGTCGTTCTCTCTTCGTCGGGGATGCGATGCGAGTCTTTTAATTCTTTGACGCCAGTGTCAAAGAATTCAAGCAGTGTGACACGCGGGTCGGATAGTGTCAACCGCATGGCACGACCCAAACGGCAGGAAGCGCGGCGCGCGGCGCTCATCGAAGCGACATATGCCGCGGGGCGTACACACGGACTCCGGTCGCTGTCGCTCACGGACGTCGCGGTCCAGGCGGGCCTCAGCCGAGGCGCGATCCTCTACTACTACGAGGACCTCGACGCACTCCTGGTCGAAGCGCATGCCGCCGGAGTCGAGCGGTTCTGCGACGAGCGGGATGCGACCGTCGCCGACCTCGCCGATCCCCGCGATCGCCTCGCCGCCGCCATCGACGCGGGCCTGCCGAGCGGCCCCGACGACGCGCTCATGAGCCTGCTCTACGAGTTCGACGTGCTCGCCGGGAATTCTGCGCTGCACGACGAGCTCGTGCAGAAGCTCTACCTGCGACAGCTCGCCACGTACACCGGCATCTTCGCCGCCGGCCGCGAAGCGGGCGTCTTCAACGCGGCGCTACCCGACGAGCATCTCGCCATGACGTTCGTCGCGCTCGAGGACGCCTACGGCCTGCACATCGTCGGCGGCAACGCCCTCATGACCGTGCCGACGGCTGCCACCGCGATGCGGGATGTCGCCGCCGCCCTCGGGTGCCCGACGGTCGTCCCGCCGGTGGAGTAGCGAGCGTACCGAGACCGAGCCCGTGGTCTCGACTGCCTGCGTGCCCACTCGACCTACGGTCAGCGGTTGACGTCGAGCCGGATCGAGCCCTTGAAACGATCGGCGCGCGCCGGGACATCCGCCGGCTGCTCCTCGTCGGCGAAGGCGATGCCCTTGTCGCCGTCGCCCGGTACCGGGGCGGGAACCGGAAGGCGACTCTGCCGGTCGAGCTCGACCTGCGCCTCGTGCTTGCGGGGTGCGAAGACCTCGTCGCCGATCATCATGACGCCGCCACCGCCGCCACCGCGCTTGGTCTTGTCGGAGAGGTCGATCCAGCCTCGCCGCACCGCGACCCACCCGAAGGCGAGCACGAGCACGGCGATGAGCAGCCACATCCACCAGTCCACCCGGCGATTGTACAGAGGATCGCTGAACGTTCCATTCACCCGCGAGCGGAGGCGAGGGGTCAGGGCACGCGGTAGAGCCATTCGGTCGTCGCGAACTTCGACTCGGCCAACGCTTCGGCCTCGGCCATCTCGTCGGGCGTGACCTGGCCCGGCGTCGCGCCGTAGAGCGACGTGAAGGTCTGCTTCAGCCGCTCGATGATCTCGGCGCGAGGCAACCCCGTCTGCGATCGCAGCGGGTCGACGCGCTTGGCCGCCGACGCGATGCCCTTGTCGCTGATCTTCTCGCGCCCGATGCGCAGCACCTCGAGCATCTTCTCGTTGTCGAGGTCGTACGCCATGGTGACGTGGTGCAGCACCGCACCCGCACCGAGCCGCTTCTGGGCGGCGCCTCCGATCTTTCCCGCGGGGCTCGCGATGTCGTTGAGCGGCTGGTACGTCGCCTCGATGCCGAGCGAACGCAGCCCCTGCAGCACCCAGTCGTCGAGGAACGCGTAGGAGTCGGCGAAGCTCATGCCCTGCACGAGCTCGGCCGGCACGTAGAGCGAGTAGGTGACGACGTTGCCCTTCTCCATCATCATGGCGCCGCCGCCCGAGATGCGCCGCACGACATCGAAGCCGTACTTCTCGGCCCCCTCGGGGTCGACCTCGTTCTTCACCGACTGGAAGCTGCCGATGACCACTGCCGACTCGTCCCACTCCCAGAACCGGAGGGTGGGCTTGCGACGCCCCTCGCCCACCCGCGTGGCGAGCACCTCGTCGAGCGCGAGATGAACCCGCGGCGCAACGGCGGGGTCGTGCACGATCTCCCACTCGTAATCGGCCCAGCCCGTGGCGTCGGTCATCGCCCGCCGCATCGCCACCGCGATCGCCTCGGCGGAGAACCCGAGCATCACGGCGTCGGAGCGCAGGCCGGCTGTGATCGCCGCCGCGATCTGCTTCGCATCGGATGCCGCTGCCAGACCGTCGAGCGCGGCGTTGATGTCACCCAGCGCCTCGTCGGGCTCGAGGAAGAAATCGCCCGCCACGCGCGGGTTGCGAATGACGTCGCCGACCACGTCGAAGTCGACCACCACGAGCTTGCCACCGGGAACCTTGTACTCACCGTGCATGGGGTACAGCCTACGGAGGCCGCGTGGCCGATGCGTGCTCGCGAGCCACGGCGTCGTCGCGCACGGCCGCGAGGCCCCTGTCCGTTCGTCGAGGGGCTGCGTACGCTGGCGAAATGACGACGTTCTTCCTGGCACGCCACGGCGAGACGATCTGGCACGCCGAACACCGCTACGCCGGCAACTCCGATGTCGCGCTCACGCGACATGGGCTCGGACAGGCCGCGGGGCTCGGTGCCTGGGCGGTCGACGCGCACCTCGATGCGATCGTCGCGTCGCCGCTCAGCCGTGCGCGCCGGTCGGCCGCGCCGGCCATCGAGACGACCGGCCTGTCGCTGCGGCTCGACGACCGACTCGTCGAGATCGACTTCGGCGATGCCGAGGGGCTCACGCCCGATGAGATCGCCGACCGATGGCCCGGCGAATGGGCCGCATTCCGCGAGGCGCCGGCCACCAACCCGCTCCCCGGCGGCGAGCGCGGTCGCGACGGCATCGCCCGCGCACTGCCGGTGCTCGATGACCTGGTGGCCGAGTTCCCCGACGGGCGTGTGCTGATCGTCGCGCATGCGACGCTCATCAGGCTGCTGTTCTGCGAGCTCGCGGGCATGGACCCCGACGGCTACCGCGACCTGCTGCCCGTGCTCGGCAACTGCAACCTGACCACGATCGTCTACCCGTGGGCGACGGAGTCGCGCGCCGCGCACCATCCCCGGATCCGCCTGCTGGGCTTCGACGTGCCGGCGTCGCGCGCCGACTGAGGTCAGTCGACGGCGAAGCGTTCGTCGAGCCAGCGGATCAGGTCGCCGCGGACCTCCTCCTGGTTGATCTCGTTGAAGACCTCGTGGCGCGCGCCCTCGTAGACGATGAGGGTCGCGTCGACGAGCCCGCTGCGGCGCTGGAAGTCGTGCAGCAGACGCGTCGCGCTGGGCTCGCCCGCGACCGGATCGTCGGACCCCACCATGATGAGCACCGGCAGCTCGCTCGGGATGCGCTTGGAAGGCCTGGTCATGAGTGAGAACGACGCCGGCCACCCGAACAGCTGCTGCAGCGTGCGGTCGGTCGTGTACGGGTCGGCCTCCCACGCCTCGGCAACGGCCGGGTCACGGCTCAGCCACTCGACATTGGTGCCACCTGGCCTGGCGAAGCGCTTGTTGAGATCACCGATGTTGGTGTGGCCGAGCTGCAGCCATGCGGTGCCGGTGAGCACCATCGCCTCGTAGTTCTCGGGGTGCCGGTTGACGACGTGCTGGGTCATGAACGAGCCCCACGAGTGCCCGAGGATCACGAGCGGGATGTCGCTGCCCTCGGCGTCGCGGATGATCTCGGTGAACTGCTCGACGGCCGCGATCGCGGCTCGCATGCCGCCAGGGCCGGGCTCGCCCATGCGGTCGAGGTCGCCTCCGTGCTGTTCGAAGCCGGTCTGGCCGTGGCCGCGATGGTCGTCGGCCCACACCGAGTACCCGGCCGCGTTCAGCGCATCGACGAGCTTGCCGTAGCGGCCGATGTGCTCGCCGATGCCGTGGGAGAGCTGCACGACCGCGGTGGGGTCGTCGACCGGCCACATCCGGTAGTGGATTCGGACCCCGTGGGCGTCGTTGAACGTCGGCATGGGGTTCATTGTGGCAGTCGCGACATCCGCTCGCCGTCAGGCGATCCGGGTGATCTCGACCGTAACGAAGAGCTCCGATGCGCTCGGCCCGGCGTACACGCCGCGAAGCGGCGGCACGTCGCCGTAGTCGCGACCCCGGCCCACGAGCACGTGCAGCTCGCCGACCTCGGCGAGGTTCGTCGGGTCGTAGCCGCGCCAGTCGCCGGCGAACCACTCGACCCAGGCGTGCGACTCACCGATGACTGTCCGTCCGATCGCGGCGTCGGCATCGGGGTGGAGGTACCCCGACACGTAGCGAGCCGGAATGCCGGCCGATCGCAGCGCCCCCAGCGCGACGTGGGCGATGTCCTGGCAGACGCCCTTGCGTTCGTCCCACGCCTCGGCGGCCGTCGAATGCACGCCCGTCACCCCGGTCACGTATTCCATCGCCGAGCCCACCGCTCGGCAGATCTCGAGGGCCGTGTCGCCGACCGGCGCTCCCTCTGCCACGATCTCGGCGGCGAGCGCCGCCACCTCGGGGGGCGGTGCCGTCGCCGCCGAAAGCGTCGACGCCTCGACGAGGCCGACCTCTGCGGTCGACGCGACCGCGAGCTCGGACCAGCCGAGCTCGGATCGGAGTGGCAGAGCCGGTCGCACCTCGACGAGGCTCGTCGCCGTGACGGAGAGCTCGCGGTGCGGCGTGAGCACCTCGAACGTCGAGACGCGCGTGCCCCAGTAGTCGAGGTAGGAGTGCTGCGCGGCGCCCGGGCGGATGTCGAGGCCGGCCTGCAGCACGAACTGCTCGCCGCCCGAATGCGGCAGCATGCGCGCCTCGTTGTACGACGCGGTCGCGGGCGCGTCGTAGCTGAATCCGGTGCGGTGCACGATGCGGATGCGGCTCATGACACCTCTCCGATCCACACGGGCGCGACGCTCGCCGGGAAGTACCGCTGGCGGATCGCCTCGCTCGCGCCCGACACGACCTCCTGCACGTGTTCCATGTGCCCGGTGAGATCGGTGAGGATCTCGGCGATGGGCCGGTACTCGAACTCGGAGCGGATCTGCCCCAGCAGCCGCTGCGCCTGATCGGTGACGCCGACTCGGCCGGCACGCGGGTCGATCTCGCGAAGCGATTCCTCGGCACGGATGACGCTCGCGATGATCGACCGCGGGAACAGCCGGTCGAGCAGCAGGAACTCGGCCGCCGATTGCGTCGACGGCACGCCGCGGTAGCTGCGGAGGTAGGCCTCGTAGCCGCCGCAGCTGCGCAGGATCGTCGTCCAGCTCGGCCCGCTGTCCTCGGTGAGGGCCCGTGTCGCGAGCAGGCGTGCGGTCATGTCGGCCCGTTCGATCGAGCGTCCGAGGGTGAGGAAGTGCCACGCCTCGTCGCGGCTCGTCGCCGAATCGACGACGCCCACGGCGAGCGCGGCCCGATCGCGCACCCAGCGGAAGAACTCGTGTGTCTTGTCGGGAGCGATGCGTCGCGGCATGCGTGAGTTCGTCTGGTTGAGCGTCTCCCAGAGCTCGGTCGACACGATCTCGCGTGCGCGGCGAGCGTTCTCGCGAGCGGAGGCGATCGAATGGGCGATCGACGCGGGCTGGGTCGGGTCGACGGCGAGCAGCGCGAGGACGTCCTCGCGGCCGAGCGCGACATCGTCATTCGGCTCGCTGCCCATCACCGAGATCACGCCGCGGCAGGCGGTGTCCTCGTCGATCCAGGGGTCCTCGAGCAGCAGCTGCAGGTGCACGTCGAGGATGCGCGCGGTCCCGTCGCTGCGCTCGATGTAGCGGCCGATCCAGAAGAGCGACTCCGCGATGCGCGAGAGCATCAGGCACCTCCCCGGTGGGCCCGCTGCTGCTGTTGCTGTTGCTGTTGTTGCTGCTGGCGGATCGGCGCGTCCTCATCCTGCGGCGAGGCTTCGGGCCGATGCCGGATGGGCTCGCTCGTGACGGCAGGAGCATCGGCCGGGCTGCTCGGGGCGGCCTGGGTGGTCGGGGCTGCCTGCGTGGCCGGGCCGGCAGACGCAGCCCGGGCAGCCGACGCGGCCTGGACCGCGCGCGTCGCCTGGTGGGCGACGAGCGAGCCGACGTCCCCCGCAGCGGCGCGAACCCGCTGCACGCCGATCTGCGTCGTTGCCGGATCTCCGTCGAGCACCCACGTGTCCTTCGACCCGCCGCCCTGGCTCGAGTTCACCACGAGTTCGCCCTCGGGCAGCGCGACACGGGTGAGGCCTCCGGGCAGCACCCACACCTCGTTGCCGTCATTGACGGCGAACGGGCGCAGGTCGGCGTGCCGGGGACGCATGCCGTCCTCGACGAGCGTCGGGATCGTCGAGAGCTGCACGACGGGCTGGGCGATCCAGCCGCGCGGGTCCTTGATCAGCCGCCCGCGCAACTCGGCGAGCGTCGACTTCGAGGCATCGGGTCCTACGACGAGCCCCTTGCCTCCCGATCCGTCGACGGGCTTCACGACGAGCTCGTCGAGGCGGTCGAGCACCTCGGCGAGCGCCTCGGGATCCTCGAGTCGCCAGGTGTCGACGTTCGGCAGCAACGGAGCCTCGCCGAGGTAGTAGCGGATGAGGTCGGGCACGTACGTGTACACGAGCTTGTCGTCGGCGACGCCGTTGCCCACGGAGTTGGCGATCGTGACGTGCCCGAGGCGTGCCGCCAGCATCAGCCCCGGCGCGCCGAGCACGGAGTCGGGGCGGAACTGCTGCGGATCGAGGAACTCGTCGTCGACGCGACGGTAGATGACGTCGACGCGGGTGGGGCCCGCAGTCGTGCGCATCCATACGCGGCCACCCGAGCAGAAGAGGTCGCGTCCCTCGACGAGCTCGACCCCCATCAGTCGCGCGAGCAGGGTGTGCTCGAAGTACGCCGAGTTGAACACGCCCGGCGACAGCACGACGACGGTCGGGTCGTCGACGCCTTCGGGCGCACCGGCGCGGAGCGCCTGCAACAGCCGATTCGGGTAATCGCCGACCGGGCGCACCCGCATCGACGTGAACAGCTCGGGCAGGGTCTGCGCCATGACCCTCCGGTTCGAGATCACGTAACTCACCCCGCTCGGCACCCGGACGTTGTCCTCGAGCACCCGCCACGCGCCCCGTTCGTCGCGGATGACGTCGATGCCGGCGACGTGGATGCGCACCCCGTTCGCGTTCTCGATGCCCGACGCCTGGCGGTGGTAGTGCGTCGACGAGCTGATGAGCGACGCGGGGATGACGCCGTCGCGCACCGCGAGCTGCGGACCGTACACGTCGGCGAGGAACCGCTCGAGCGCGCGCACCCGCTGGGCGACGCCCGCCTCGACCCCGGCCCAGTCGTCGGCCGCGATCACCCGTGGCACGGCGTCGAGCGGGAACGGGCGTTCCTCGCCCGCGAAGTCGAACGTGACGCCCTGTGCGAGGTACGAGCTGGCCAGCGCATCGGTGCGGCCGCGCAGCTCGTCCTGCGACATGCGGGCGAGCGCGGGGTACATCTCGCGGTAGGGCTCGCGCACCGTCGTGGCGTCGGACGGGAACATCTCGTCCCACGGGGCGGTGGCGCGTTTCCGCTTCCGGCCCGAGCGGGTCGTCCGATAGCCGTCGAAGAGCGTCCCCATGGTGGACACCCTGTCAGGCGGCGATTACCGGAGTGTTTCCGGCGCGCGACGAGGAGGGACATCCGATCGCCGGGCGCCGCCGGGCGCGTGGATAGACTCCCCCGTGTGACCAGCGCTGCTCCGCATCTCGATCTCGCCGACCCCGCATTCGACGTGACGTCGCCGGCCGTGCATCACGCCCGCGACGACGGCTGGTATGCCGAGACGCCGTACGGCTGGGCGATCCTGCGATACGACGAGGGCACCGCACTGCTGAAGGACCGCCGATTCCGGCAGGGGAACGCCCGGTGGCCCGCCCAGAACGGCATCCATGACGGCCCGTGGCAGCAGTGGTGGGGCGAGACGCTGCTCAGCCTCGAGGGCGACGACCACCTGCGACTGAAGCGGCTGCTCACCCCTGCGTTCCGCAGCAAGACGATCGAGGCCATGCGGCCCCGGTTCCAGGCGCTCGCGAACGAGCTCATCGACGAGTTCGCGCCGCGAGGTCGGGTGGAGTTCGTGTCCGAGTTCGCCGAGCCCTACGCTTCGCGCATCCTCTGCATGCTGCTGGGCCTGCCCGACGAGCAGTGGCCGCAGGTGGCGCACTGGGCCGACGACCTGGGCAAGTCGTTCGGGGTCAACGTGCGCACCGACCTGCCGCGCATCGAGGCGGCGCTCGAGGGACTCTCGGGGTACATCGAAGGGGTCATCGCCGAGCGGTCGGCGAATCCGCGCGACGACCTCGTCACGACGCTGCTCACCGCCCACGCCGACGACGACGCCCTCAGCCGGCGCGAGCTCAGCGTGGCGCTCGTCTTCCTCGCCTTCGCCGGCATGGAGACGACGCGCAACCAGCTCGGCCTGGCGCTGCAGACGTTCCTGGCGCACCCCGATCAGTGGGCGCTGCTCGCCGAGCGCCCCGAGCTGGGCGCTCGCGCGGTCGAAGAGGTCATGCGCGTGAACCCGACCGTCACGTGGGTCACCCGCGAGGCGATCGACGACGTCGACCTCAACGGCCTGCTCGTGCCGAAGGGCGGCATCGTGCAGGTGCTCTCGCACGCCATCGGCACCGATCCCCGAACCATGGGCGACGACCCCGGTTTCGACCTCCTCGTCGACGATCGGCCCCTGCACAGCGGCTTCGGCGGCGGCATGCACCACTGCCTCGGCCACTTCGTCGCCCGCACCGACATGAGCGTCGCCCTGCCGCTGCTCGCGCAGCGCATGCCCGACGCGGCGCCCGACGGCCCCGGCGAATGGCTGCCGGTCTCGGGCAACACGGGCCCGGTGCGCTTCCCGATCCGGTTCACCGCGAGCGCCTGACGCCTCTCGCAGCTCAAGCGACGCGGGTGATCTCGACTACCGACGCGTCGCGCCGCACTCGGCCCGGCAGATCCCGAGAGCGATTCCACAGCCCGATCCCCTCGCTCGCACTGGCGCGCGACGCGTACGCGGGCAGCACGAAGGTCCCGACGTCGGGTGTGCCTTCGACACTCGGGATCGGGAGAATCCGCTCTCGAAATCACGTTCGGCCTCTTGACGAGGGTGATCTCAAAGTGATCTTATTTGAACGTTTCTCGCTCAAACAAGTCATTACCACTCACTCCTCAGAAAGCGGGCACCGATGCATCAACGTGGATCACGCGGCTCCAATCCCACCCGAAGGGCAACCGCGCTCGGCCTGGCGGCCATCGTCGCCTTGACCGGCCTCGGGTCGGTCGCGCTCGCCACAGCCGGGGTCACTCCGGCCATGGCCGCCAGCTCCGACCCCACCCCGATCACCCCGAAGAAGGTCAGCCCCGAGGTACCCGTCGAAGACGGCGACACCCTCGGCGCGATCACCGACGTCGCGCAGGACGGCGCGACGGTCACCCTCGAGGCCGAGCACGGCGCGTTCCGCGCGACATTCCTCGACGAGCGCACACTGCGCCTGGAGGCCACCCCGACGGGTGACTTCACCGACCCGGCGAACACCCCCGAGAACGATCCGGCGCGGACGGCCGACATCGTCGTCGGCTCCGAGGACTTCGACGGGACATCCGTCGATCTCGCCGAAGGCGACACCATCACCATCTCGACGCCGAAGATCGCGCTCGAGGTCGACCGTGCGACCGGCGCCACGACCCTCACGCGTGCCGACGGCTCGATCATCTGGTCGGAGTCGGCGCCCCTCAGCTTCGGCGCCCGTTCTGCGACACAGCATCTCGACGCGATCGAGGGCGAGCAGTTCCTCGGCGGCGGCATGCAGAACGGCCGCTCGATCCACACCGGCGCGACCATCAACGTCGCCCGGAACTTCGACTGGGACGACGACGGCTACCCCAACGCGGTGCCCTACTACATGTCGTCGAACGGGTATGGCGTGCTGCGCAACACGTTCGCAGCGGGCAGCTACGACTTCGCCGCGCACACGACCACACATGCAGAGCAGCGATTCGACGCGTACTACTTCGTCGGCGACTACACCGA
>Ga0247819_10001123_pt1 | contig 14794 bp, 16 predicted proteins | sample 13C_Xylose_Day6_FD_193428 | JGI IMG/M metagenome (GOLD analysis project Ga0247819, IMG submission 193428) | Soil microbial communities from agricultural site in Penn Yan, New York, United States - 13C_Xylose_Day6 | ecosystem: Environmental > Terrestrial > Soil > Agricultural land | place: USA...
ATGGCGTATTTATGTTCATGAGAAATATTTTGGAGTCAAAAAAACCCGCCGAGGCGGGCTTTTTCGTCGTGGTTGTTACATGCGGTACCAGACGGTGTTGGCATCGGCGCCAGCCACACAACCGAAGGTGCCGGTGCTGTTGGCAGCCTGGTCGGCGATGATGGTGCAGACCTCTTCCGGGATGGCGTCGCTGGTGTCGTAGATGACCTTGGTGGTCACGCCAGTGGCTTCAGGCACGGTCGCCGACAGGTTGTCGGAGATGCGGTAGGCGTTGCCTTTCGGTGGGGTCGGCACGCTGGACAGGTACTTCTGGGTGACCAGCTTGGTCAGTTCGGTACTGACGGCGGTGGTGCCAGAGGCGGTTTCATCGGCTTCGCTCAGCGAGGCGCCAGCGTTGTCGTTCTTGTACAGCACGTGCGCGCCGTTGATCTGCTGACCTTGGTTGATGAAGGTCGAGGCAATGGCACGCGCCGAGCCGTTGGACAGGCCGTCACCGCCGTAGAACAGGGTCGATACAGCGAGGTAGACGGTCAGCGCAATGGCGATGATGGCGATAATCAGTGCAAACATGGGGGTAAAACCTCTTTCTTGTTGTTTTTATCGGGTTTTCATTACTGAATGCGATCATCTTATCAATGTTTCGCGTTACAGCAATATTGACAGTGATTTTGTTTGCGGTAGACAGTGAAAAAAATCGACTGAATGGTTGTGCCCCACCCTCCAAACGCAAAAAACCCTCATTCGAGGGCTTTGTTTTTCCTGCAGGGTTATTGCAGGACAGGATCCAGGTAGGACATCCTCAGGAATGTCCCGTTGACTGAACCCCCTTTGGGGTCAGAGGGATCTTTGCACGTGCCCATGCAGTAACTGACCAACTTCAGGTTCTGACAAGCGCTGATGGCAAGTGAGCCTTGCAGCAACTTGTTCTTGTAGTCTTCCAACCCTGGCATTTTTGCTTGAAGGCTGTTGCCCTCTCGCACCACTTCGAAGCCCGAGGACTTCATGGCCGTGGTGCAGGCCTGGATGTGTTTAGCCTTGAGGTCATTCAGGGAAATGTGTTGGCGCGGGGTCATCAGCAGCGCAGAAGCACTCACCAGCAACACGGCGCATGCCATCAGTCCGCCGATGCCGACCAAGGCGTTGTACAGAGCGTTGGTGCGCTTCATTGCTTGCTCTCCGAAATGGTTTTCTCAAGCTCATTGAGGATCTTCGCACGCTCAATACCCTGCGTTGCAGCGTCTACATTCGACGGCGCTTGACTGGCAGAAATAGGCGGCACGGCTGCTGGATTCTGTTCCTGGGCAACCTTGATCTCCTCAAGCTTCCAGGCGCCGTTTTGATAGCTCAGTTTGTGCAGGTACGCATCTGGTTTCTGCAGCACGGATTCAACCTTTGCTAGCTGCTGCCACGGAAGCTGGTGCGCGGCCTGCGAGTAGACGGGCACCTTGTGCTTGTCATACACCTGGTAGACGGCAAACCAGGCGCTCAGGAAGGCCACGACGCCAAACAGGGATGCCACGACTCCAGACACCATCAATCCATGGTGGCGTGAATACACAGGCTTGAGGGGGTCGCTGAAGTACAAATTCGGGCTGATCACCTGCTCTTCAAGCTCGTTCGGCATGTAGGTCGAAAAACCGACCGGTTTTCGCACCAGCTGGACATTTCTATCATTGGCCGGCAGCGTGACTTCACCCTGCGTATCGAGCGCTTCCAAGGCGGAACGGAGCACGCCAAAGCCGCCGCCACCCTCCTGAATTTCGTAGGCAAAGCCGCCCGACCACGGGACGATCTGGTAGAAACAGGCCGTCTTTGACTCGGCGTTGTCGATGACCCACTCGCCAATGTAGCGCAGCAGGTCTTTGCGCTTCACTTCGGTCATGAAGCCCATGTGCAGCTTTTTCGGCCAGTTTGCCGGGTCTTCCAGCGATTCCGGCTCCACTGGGTAGTTCAAGGGGTCGGCCCAGCGCATGAACCTTTCGAGCATGCCCTTGGTGCGAGAGGCACGACGCTTCTTCAGGCGTGGTGCGCCTGGGTATGCCTCGTCCCCCAGCGGTGGCTGCGCAGGCTCTTCCACAAAGTCGGCCTCCGTCGCCTGGGCCAAGCGGGCCTGGAAATCTTCGCTGACCTGCTCATCGATGTTCACGCTGCCGAATCTTCCCGTGATTCGAGGCGAGACTTCCACGAAGTCATCATCCTCAGGGGTGAAACCAGGCTCCAGGCGCTTATCAGTCATGCTTAGCTCCTTTGGCCAGGAAGACGGTCACAGTGGGGCGGATCAGGATGAACATGGCGGTGCGGGAGATCTTGTACTCTTTGGAGGCCGTGTCCTTGGTATCCAGAACGGCCAGGTTGCTGCGACTGTCGGTGATTTGATCGTAGGTCAAACCCCCGATGATCAGGCTTTCACCGGCCCTGACCTTGACGTTGTCGGTAAAGGCCTGTTCTTGGGTCTGTGGTCGACTCAAGGTACCGATCTGGTTGCCCGCTGACAGTTCGACAAAACGCAGCAGCGAACTCAATTTCAGGTCAACCTTGATCGAGACCAGCCGGGTGCGGTAGTCGAAGTAAGGATTGAGCTTCAGTTCAAGGCCGATATCAACGTCTTTGACGCTGGTTGAGCCCAGACTGTTGTCCGAGTAGCCATTGCCGTTGTTGCTGTTGTAGCCATTGCCGGTGTTGACGCCGATCGAGTCGATATAGGGGATTTTCTGCCCCGACTTGATCGAAACCTCCTCGCCCGAAATGGTGTCCATGGAAACCGACTGGGTCGTCCGGGTCTCACCATAGGTCGAGAGCAGGTTGAATGCCGAAAGGAAGCTGAAATTACCCGAGCCGATATTCACCTGCAGGCCGTCTTTCCCAAGCCCCAGGTACAGGCCGCTGGTGCGCCCCTTGGATTTGCTGGAAGAGTCATCCGAGCCATCGGTGCCGGTGTCAATGGTGCCATCTCCGGAGCCATTGCCATTGTTGAAGCCATTGCCAGAACCATTGCCGCTGTTGGCCTCCGACTCGTCATTGGCCAGTCCCAGGGCGCCAAGCCCGGCTTTCAGCGAGCTCCAGTCGAAACCGGTGTTGCGCTCCCTGTCGATTGCGGTGTTCAGGATTGCCACCTGCATCGAGACCAGGGAGGCGTTGATGCCCATTTTCTCGATCATCTGCGCGATGCGCTGCTGATTTTGATGGTTGGCCGAATACTGGATGGTGCCGGCTTGAATCGACACCTTGACGTCCGTGGCGCCAAGACCCGTGATGTTGTCCTCGATGGCTTTCGCCACACCATCGTTCTGCGGGATCTGGAGAATGTACGGTTTGCTTTCGGTCACCATCAGGATATTGCCAGGCAGCCAGCTGAAGGACAGGCCGTGGGCGATCGATATCGCGTTGAGGAAATCGCCAAAACGTCCCTGGAAATTGAAAATCACGATTTTCTTCTGACGCAGGGCATCATCTGGAACCACCAGGTAGAAACCCATATGGCTCATGACTGCACCCAAATCGTCGAGAGTTGAATCCTTGCTGAACATCACCTCGACTTTCTTGTCCGCCACTGCCCTGGGAATCGACTGCGGCGCTTCAATGGTAAATCCGTGCCCCAAGCCAACGGTTCGAATAGCTGGCGTTTCGGTAGCCCAGGCCTTGCGCATGTCATCGGTCAACGCACCTCGCGCTGGCATCTGGGTGTTTTCCGGAATCCGGGTGCCTGAGCAGCCAGTCAGCGCCACCATGATAGCCAAGGCCGTCAGCTTGAAGCATTTGTGGATTACCATGATTTACCTTTGGCGTCTTTTTTTGTTGATGGTTTGCCCACGTGAGGCGCGATTGCTTGCTTGATTTGCTGGATATCGTCCGTGGGCTTGGGGGCCTCCAGGGTGCTGATGGACGTTCCGTCTGCCGGATAGCGGACATAGACGCCCTGCTCTGGCTTGTACCAGACCTCTTCACGATCGATGATCGCCACCATTCGTGCCCCCGTCAGCTCAGTCTGCTTGCGCTGGGCCACGGGGTCGACGATCGGATTTGCGGCGCGCAAAGCGCCTGGCATGCCCGAAGGAGAGGCTGGATAGCCTTCCTCTGATGTGACAGTAACCTGGCGCATTTGCGGGGGCAGGAAGGGGTTCTGCTCAGCGTTTGCCTGGGCAGACACAGCCAAAATCATCAGAAGAAAGAGCTGGCGCTTCATGTTAGATTGCCCTCTGGGCTTCTAGCAGACCGATGCGGCGCAAAGCCTTGACCGCCCTCACCCCCAGGTCGACATGCTGCTTGATCCGGTGGATGCTGATTTCGCCACGCATATCGACGATCAGCACCTCTTTGCCCAGCAGCAAAAATTCCGAGAAGTCCTTGATCTTCACGGAATCGGAGAGTTCGGTGAACTTGAAATCAGGGTGATTCCTGAGTTCCTCGCTGTCCAGGCCGGGCCTGCCCATCAGGAGAAACTTGCCCTCATGGTGGTTGCGCGGATCAGCAAGCCAGGAGCTGACAAATCCTGAGAGTCTTGATCCTTCGGTGGATGCCCGCACGAACGTGACATCCAGCTCCGAGTACTCTGCTTCGCGCAGGGCCATTCGAATCTTGACCGCACTGGTGCTGTCATTGGCACGCTCCGGGGTTTCGCAATTTCTAGCTAAATCGAGACTCATTTGTAAAGCGCTCCTGGAATTTCAACCCACCACAAGGGCAACGCATTCGTATTGTGCTTGGGGCAATCAGCCTCAGCGGCTAGCAAGCGACCTCAGCAGACGAACCATGAGGCTTTCCAGCCCATCCTGGGTCACAGTGGTCAAAGGCAGGCGGGGACAGCCATTGTTTCGCCAGGCCTTTCATCTGCAGCTGTGGCAAGGGTGCCATTGCACGTCGTTCGGACTGAACCTTGGGTGTTGGTCATTTCAAGCTATCTTAAACAACTTCAGACCAATATCCAAGCAAAGCGAATGTCGGGCGCTGGATTTTACTCCGCATCCAGCTCGGCTTCCTGTTCCATTTCCAGCTGGGATTCTTCGCCGCTTGCCTCGCCACCCAGTGAATTCAGCAGGTTCTCCAGCAGCGCATTCACCTCGGCAGCCATCAGGATGACGTCGGCCTGCAGTATTTCCATGGGTTCGCCGCTGCCCGAGTCATGATCCCCCATGGCGATCTCACTCAGGGTGAACTCCTTGATCATGAAGTCTTCCGTGAGGGTGAACGAGTTGCGCTCGCCCATGGTGAGCGCCAGCTCCGAGACAAACAGGTTGTTGCGAAGGTATTCCTGCAGCTTTTCGTCAGCGAGGTCGCGATTGCGGTAACCGATCGTGCCATCGCCATCGCCGATCGTGCATTTGTGGCCCAGGTCGAAGGGCTGCGGCGCCTTATCCTCGCTGACCCACAAGGTAATCATCTTCGAGACCTCGTGTTGCGGACGCACGGGATACAACAGGTTGGATTCCATTGCCCCGCGAATTGCCTGGGCAATAGCGTCCCCGGTCTTCCTGGACGACGAGTTGATTACCAGCAACTGGGTGTTGGTATCAACATAGGCCCAGGTTTCCTTGGCCTGCGGCGGGCAATTGACCAGCAAACGCGCCTTGATTTCCTCTTTCAGGGCCTTCTTCTCGTCGCGCTTGAGCTTGCGATCTTCCTTCTTCTCGCGTTCCTGCACCTCCTTGTTCAAGGCGGTCTTGATCGCTGCCGGGGGAACCTTTTTTTCCTCGACCATCAGGCAAAACAAGTGGCAACCACTGACGGTGAAGACGCGCTCATTCAGCCCCACCACCTCGGTGAAGCCGGCGCTTCGCTCCTGGGATTTGTGGCACGGGTTGAAGGGGTTTGCGTCCAGGAATCCGACCAAACGCTCACGGTCGACCTTCTCGCCCATTCGGTAAATATTAAGGTTCTTGAAGAACATGGTTTCGTTCCTTTAGGCGTAAATTGGTGATTGCCAGCATTGCGAGGTCGTGAGAGCATACATTTAACCGTATATTGAGTCAAACGATGCATTTGGGATGTTCTCTTGATCGATTCTGGCCATCAAACGCGCCTATGGCAGGCTCATCTGCACCTTACCGCCGACCTCGTGAGAGACTATTGCTACAACGCCAACCTGACCGAAGATGCGCTGCAGGAGGTCAAGCTGGGATTGTGGGAAGCCACGTTCGAATGGCGTGAGGACATGCAGGAAAAATTTGCTCACTACGCCTGGCTATGCATGCGCAGACGGCTGCTCACGTACCTGACTCAAACGGCTGTTGATAAACCCCGCCTGTCGCGCAAAGAAACCTCGGTGCTGCGCGACCTCAAAAAGCATCTACGCGCAGGCGAACTGATCTCCTGCAAGCTGCTGGACTTGCTGAGCGAAGAATCGGGAATCACCCGGTTCAGGTTGTGCCAATTGATCGCCTACTGGTATGCCAGCAGCACCGCGCTGAGCGCCAACAGTCTCGACGTGCTGGAGGAAGCCTGCGTGCCGGATGAAGACCCTCAGTACAGCGAGAGCCAATACCAGGCCCTGGAACAAGGCATTGCCAGCTTACCTGAGCGCGAGCGCCTCATTGTCATTGCCAGGCACCTGGAAGACCCCAAAAAGACCCTGGCGGAGCTTGCTGCGACGCTGGGTGTGGTCATTTCAAGGGTGCGTCAACTGGAAGCGGCTGGAATGGCGCGACTGAAACGGCATTTGGGGATTGGGGATGCGGCCACGCAGTGACATTGCGTCCTGCAGGTCGGACGGGGTGTCCGACCCTTGCCAGCCCAGGTGGCTACTTGTCTAACTTGCGCAGCGTGCTGAGTAGGTCTTCGGTCGACGCATAGTCATCAGTCACCTCCTCCTGCACCACCTCGGGAACATCCAGGAAATCCCCGTCATCCGCCGAGACCAGCAAGGTCAAATAGGCGTCCTTGAAGCGCTGTTCGTTCTCACGGCTTCTGTTGTTGTTCAGGTCGAAGGCACTGATGCGGGCTCGCGATTTCACGATCAGGGGGTGCAACGGTTGCCCAGGACGGACACTGAGTGCCAACAGCCAGGCATCTTCGACCAGCGGCGCCCCACCCTTTCGATGAGCAAGCAGCGCCCCCTTGAACTGCTCCAGGGAAGGCGGGAAGCTTCTAAATACGGTGCTCGCCTGTATTTTCTTCAGGGCGTGTTCCAACTCGCAGACCGATGCCTGAACGCTTTCGAATTCCGCCAGCCAGACGCGTTCACGCTGCAGGCCTTCAATGGTGCTGTCGAGGCGCCAGAAGCGGCCATACCCCTGGCAGAAGTGGGCGTCCAGCTTGTACCAGAATTCGGTGTATTGAACCTGGCCTTCCGTGATGGGGCAGATTTTCAACACGCGGCCTATCTGGATCAGCATTTCAAGATTCGGCGGGTATTCAGCAAAGGGTTTCAAGCCCTGAAGGAGCCAGGTGCGAATGTTTTTCACGCACTGGGCATCAATGTTCGAACGCAGGAAGCCAACCGAGCAATCCTTGGCGTAGGCGGTACTCTCCCCGTACATTTTTCGGAACATGGGGGTTCCGTAGCGACGCTCAATCTGCATTGCGAGTGTGCGGCACTCCGCCGCCAACTCCTGGGGAATGGTGATTTCCATCAATATTCTGCCTCGATTACCATGTCTTCAAGGTTAGGCGCTTCATCGTCCTGCTGCCGGGCCAGGTTTGCTCCGTGCTTCTTGATCCACTCCCGAATCCAGTAAGGGGCATTCGGTACGGTGGGTCTGGATTGACGCTCCGACCTGAGATCATCGTACATCAGCGCGAAAGCGGCTTGCATGTCCACTGTCGGGTGTTCCAGCTCCAGCTGCTGGCGTTGATCCGGGGTGATGATGAAGATGGCCCCATCCAGGCCGTACAGAGCGGTTGGCAGCCACCCCTGAAAGCCCATGTCCAGTTCGATGTTGCGCTCTTCAAAGGGGATCCGGCGCGAAATTTCCGTGATGGCCGCAGGCCCGACATCCTTGAGCTTGAGGTCGGCAGCTCGTGCCTGTATCGCTTTTTTCTTGACCGAATCCATGTCCAGGCGCTTGGAGCGTTTTTTCACGGCGCTGGCCGAGGACTTCAAGCCGACGCAGATGAGCACATTGGAAACCACCCCTTGGCCGACCTCGACCACGCCTTTCACGGTCAGGGCATTCACCACATCCCAGATCAGCGCTTCGTCCACGCCCCATGAGCGCGACAACTCCTGGCTCTGGAACGGTATTTCGCCCGGCGTCTTGGCCATCAGCATCAGATCAACGAGCTCCCGTGCTACTGCCCGTTGATCGAAGGCCGGGAACTGATCTCTGATCAGCGAAGCAATCTCATCAGGAATGCGCATGGATTTTTCACCCTGTACTGCATAGAATATTGGAAAGGCCTAAATGGGCTCGCAGTCTAACGATTTAAACGGAAATTGACAACCGATGCCTAGCAATAAGTCATCCCCCGAGAACATCATCCTGTACCCCCACAGCTACAACAAGCGCGGGGACGAGTCTCTGCATTCGGTGCAAGGGGTCACTGCAGACGGCGAGGAGGTCAACGTCAAGCTGCGCGTGGCCAGCAAATATGCCAGTCGCGACGGCACGCCGAGCATCGCCGAGTTTGCGCGGGAAGACTATGGGGCCAAGAATGCGTGCATTGCCACCCCCGACAATTCTCCGACAAATCGACAGGGCATCCTCCTGTTTACAGGCTGCGAACCTGATGGGGAAAACCGAAAAGGCATTACCAGCTATATTGCACGCTGGGCCTACCGCCTGGTGGCTGATGGCGATTCACCAGCCCCCATTGTCGGGATAGGCCGTATCCATGTGGCGGAAGAAACGTCGCGCAACCGGGGCATCCGCACCGACATCGAAGCCTTGCAACAAGCCAAGCCGATTGGCTGGGAAGCCCGCGTGACCCGGCTTGAGCAAGACCTCAATGATGCCACGCGGTTTGCCTACTCTCTGCGGCTTTACCAATATTCGCGCACGCGCATGTTCCCTAGCTCGGACACCAAGGCCTGGGAACAGTGGATCATGGATGTCATCAACAAGGGCGGCGCCAACAGCACGGTGACCGGTGTTTTTGTGCGGGCCAAGCTGAGCAGCGGCAAGTACCTGCCCGAAATTGACGCAGAGCTGATCCCCATCTGGAATCCACGGGACAGACGCTATCAGAATGGCGCTGAAATCGTCTCCTGGCTGCACAAATTGAACCCAGAGCTTGCCGGCATCGGCGATGATGTCAGTCTGGTGATCATGCCTGTCGAATGCCATATTGCCGGCCAGGTGTTCAAGAAATTCTATGGAGAACCCAAGAATTTCCAGAAGCTCAAGCAGCAGTACTACCCAGGCGGGCACGCAGAGCTTTCACTGCTGGCGGCCTCTCAAAGCTTGCACGATGGCAGCCCCCTGCTCCTTCGGGTTCACCCGCTGAGCAGCCCGATGGGGGCAGCGATGAAGCTCAATGAGCATGGCGACTTCCTCGCCCAGGTCGTTGGCGAGGCCGGTGAGGAGCCGGGGGAAGTGCTTGAGAAGATCGCAGCCGGGCTCAATTTCAAGGCGCCACTGTTCTTCCCCACCTGGTTTGAACCGGTCAGGGTACTGATCGACGAGAACGACCTGCCCCTGCTGCATGACCTGGCGGCGGATGAATTTGAGCCAGAGACCCCACAGGTGACTACCGCGCTTGATGCCGGCACCTTCACATTTGCCACTGACCCGGAAATGCTCGACGAGCTGGTGATTGTCGATGACATTACCGAAGTGTCGCCAGACCCCGTTATCAGCGGCGAGCCCTTGCCCGCTGAGTCAGAGGTCGGCACCGGTTCGCCCCTCGCTGACGATTCCGCTGCCGATCAGGTGTCGGATTTTGACAACAAATCTGCGCAGGAAAACCCTGCAGCACCGGTTGTTGCAGCCCCTGAGCCCACGTTGGCGCAAAAACCGGTGGCAAGCGATGAGAGTGCCACCGTGGGGACTGCTGATGAGCCGCTCATGGATCCTGTCGACGAAGCCCCCTCCACCACCGCCCTGGACGAGCCGGATGCCTCCTGGGCATTGGACGCTGAGGATGAGCCCGTGTTGAGCCCGGAGAGCGAGTTGCAGGACGCGCCTGCTGAGCCGGAGGGCGCACTCTTGCCGCCTGACGAGGCTCCTGGAATCGAACCACCTGCGGTTGCTGGCCCTAATGCAGGGGTGAATCCTGGCGTGGCGGTTGAACCGTCGACGACGAACGAGCCCGTTGAGCCCGTCATTCATCTTGAGCCTGAGCCTGAGCCTGAGCTTGAGCCTCAACTTGAGCCTGAGCCTGAACTGGAGCCAGAAATGCCGCCTGCCGAACCCGAAGGCGAGGGTCGGGAGCAGCCAGGTGTCGGCATGGACAGGGAGGAGCCTGCAGCGCCTCCTCAGGCGCCGACAAAGAAATCCAAGGGTCTTGCAGGCTTCTTGGCTAAAAGGGGCTTGGCTTAGCCCCCTGGGCTCTAGAAGCCCATGCCAGATTGGATAACAGCGCGCATGTCGTGGGGCTTGAAGATTTCAGCCCCATCGAGCACATACATGGATTTCTTCACCCAACGCTCCTGCAGTTCCTTCAACTGATCGTGCGCTTCCTTGTATTCGTGGTACTCCATAGGATCAATACCCACGGAGACGGCCATTTCCAGCGCGGCCTGCATGGCTTTCTTCACTTTGATTTCTTCCAGGGCCGTGGCGCCATCGCGACCGTGGAAGGTCAGGCGTTGCTCACCCTTTTCCAGCCAAAACTGCCCCGTCAGGACTTTCTGGCCGGCGAATTCCTCATAGAACATGCCAGGGTCTTGTGGTGAGGCAGGAGGCACGAAGGTGCCTGGCGTGCCATCGTCGCCGTTCCTCGGGTTGTCCGGCTCCAGCACGTTGATATAGGACAGATAGCCATTCTCCAGGGGTGTCTTGTACACCAGGAGCTTGGTTTCCTGTAATTTCGGGGTGACGGGGTAAATATCCTCGCCAACCTTGAGCAAATGCGGAGCGATCAGTGTGACTACGCCGCCATTGCAGGACTGTCCAACAGTCACTTTCCCCAGGGTTTTATCGCCGTCACTCTTGAGCAGGAAGGTCACGGTGCTTTTGCCCATGGCTCGCGCCTGGAACCCATGCTTGAGATTGCGCCCGATCAGCACACTGTGATCACCGACGATCAGGGTGCCGTTGGGGTTTTTGGAAACGATCGTAGAGCCATTTCTCGTCTCAATGCTTTGATCCAGCTTGACCAGGCGGGTGCTGCCGTTCGCACGGTGTACCTTGTAGAGACCCTGGCTCTCATCAATGAGCTCCGCTTCCCATTTCGACAACAGGTTTCCAGGAAAACCATAGACAAGCTCTGTTGCCGCTGCCGCTTTTCGGTGTTTGGATTTTTCGCGAGCCATTTTTTGACCACTTCAAATTATGCTTTTCTTCACTATGAATTAGAAGAAAGGGGAGATACAACGAGAAAAATATATCCAGGCCTTGACAGTTTGTCAATTTACATTATATTCGAGTCACCTCATCGAAAGGATGGATGGCCATGAGTGCATTCGGAACCCGTAGCAAGCCGGAAATCTTCATGGCAGCGAAACAAGGCTGTCGCCGTAGCCAGGATGCCTTTCTGAGCCAGAATCGACTGCTGGTGACCAAAGTCGCACAACGCTACCTCAATAATCCCAAGCTGTCTTCCGAGCATGATGACATTATCCAGGAAGGCATGATGGGCATGCACCGCGCCCTGGAGAAATTCAACGTCGAACTGGGATTCAGCTTTTCGACCTATGCCGTCCCCTGGATTCGCGCCTACATTGAGCGCTTTTTGCGCGGTTCTTTGATCAAGTTGTCCATGCCCACGCGAATGCGCGACCTGGCGTGGAAGGTTCGCGGGCTGTCCCAGAAATACAGCCTGGAGGCCATCAGTGAAAGCCTGGGTATCGAGCTCACCCTGACCACGAGCCTCTTTGAAATGACTGACGTCCTGTCTCTGGACATGGTGAGCGAGAATCACGGGCACAGTGTTGAAGAGCTCGTCATCCTGCAAACCGAAATCCAGCGCGTGGGCCAGGCGTTCGAGCAATTGCCACCGGTCGGAAAAGCTGCTTTACTGATAAAAATTGGCGAACATCAGGTTTATGACGGTGCGTCCAACTACCTTACCGACCATGACATCAGCCGATATGATTTCGACAAAACTGCCAAACTTTCCCTGGCAGCTATGAAAAGCGCGATCAGCGCATGACCCACGAGGATGTAGTATGAGCCAGCAACAATTGATCGACGATCTCGCCGAAGCCACCCAGCTGCCCAAAGCCTCCATCAAGGCCGTTCTGAAAAGCCTGCCAGATGTGCTGGCCGCGCAGATCAAGGCCAGCGACAATCAAGCCGCCACCCTGCCAGGCATTGGCACCGTCAAACTCGTCACCCGCAAAGCGCGCACCGGCAAAAACCCGGCAACCGGCGCGGCGATCGAGATCCCGGAAAAGATCGTCCCGAGCGTCAAGCCGCTGAAGGCGTTCAAAGACAAGTTCTAAGCCCGCCCCCGTCGCAGCCAGGGCCTTACATCCCTAGCTGCGATACTGCCGTTTCCCTGCGCCTGAAAGGCAGCACATTATCCGGGGCAGGCATCCGGCGCTGATCCTTCATGGGCAGCCCGAAATCATCCCTCGCCCAGTCAGGCCCGTCCATTTTCAGCATGGCGTTGAATGAATCCACGCGGACGAATTTCTGCTCAAACGACTTGGCAGACACGGGCATTTTCATTTCGCCGTTGGTGACAAGCCAGTCACCCTTGTTGCCACTGGGCCATTCGGTGTGGTCGAAATTGTGCACGCAGAAATCGCAGCCCATCCGCACTGCATAGCGCACGCCAGTCTGGATGTAGTAGACACCGGATTTTCCAGCATCGTCGATGTCTGACACCATGAATTCGTCAGAAAACGTCTTCATGGACAGCGGGCGTGGCATCTGCTTGTCCAACACTGCCTTGTCCGGATCAAAGCCTTTCGGGCCCCAGCAATCCTTGGTGTCAATCGCATAAGTCAGCGCGATACCAGGCCGAGTTGTAAGATCAACCCAGAAAAATTTAGGCTTGTGGGTAACCATAATCGCGCCATTATCAGGCCCAATATTGAGCTGGGTGGCGTCTAGTCTAGGGCTATCCATTATTATGTCCCCCTGCATGCGAGATTTCAGCTACAGATTGGCAGGGAGCTTTAGCCGTTTCAACACGATTTACTTGTATATTGGTTGAAATTGCGATTTAATTTAGACGTATATTGACTTAAGGTGCCCTCCATGGATTTGCTCAGCTCGCCGTTCTCTTCGTTGATCAGGCTGCAGGGACAGCTCACCGCCCAAGAACAGGAGGTCGAATCCGAAATTGCCGAATTTCTGCAAGCTGGATCCGCGATTCCCGATTCTGTGCCTGGCGGGCACATGAGGCTCGAAGAGTTGCGCTTTGCCAGGGCCATGCTTCGCTATCGGATCATGGATGTCGAAGTTGTCACCAAGGCCAGAAAGCAGCTGCATTTTGAATCACGGGTTTTAGAGGCCTTCGCCCTCCTCCACCCGGAAATGCATGATGATTTCCAGCGCGAATTGGCCGAGCAGGCATTTATCCTTGAGGGCTACGACTGCCCGGAGATAATTCTTCAGTCCATTGAGACCTGCTACCGGAAGATCGAATCCTCCTTCCAGGATCAATCGTCCATGCTGAACCAGATGGCGCTCAATGCGTCCAGGGCGGACGAGATGCAGGACTGGTTTGGTCGCGTTAACCATGCCCTGATGAAATCCAAGACGTATTTTTCCCGTCAGTGTGGCAAGGCCAGATCCCTGCGAACAAGGTTCCTCGACGCGTACGGCAACAACGCGCAGCGCCACGCCTTCAACCTCCTGCGTGCGCGCTACGGCGCCGGGATGATCGAGGCGCTGGCGATGACACTGGCTGCCGACGCGAAAAGAAGAAAGGCCGCCTAAGCGGCCCTGCATCAGGCTTTCAAGAACTTTTCCATGAATTCGTGGAATTCTTGAATCTTGTCCTGCGGCAACTCCTCCTTGTTCAGCGACAAGGTCAGGGTTGTCGACGAATGCGTCAGCGTACCTACCGGCTTGCCCTCAAAATTGACCGGTTCGGATTTTGGCTCCACGTCAGCTCTTTTAGGTGCAGTCCTGGCTGGCTTCTCGGTCTTGATTTTGAGATTGGTTTCAACATACGAAACCATCTGCTTTCTGGTTTTGATGTTACCGTGAACAAACCTGTCCATGGCATCCAGCACGACATCCGTGAATTTGCCTGAATCATAGCGACCCTTGTCATCAGTCAAAAACTGGCTGAGGGCTTCAGCTTCAGTCTTCCCAACGACCGTCAGGTTCTTTTCGATAAACTGGATGACAGGCTCAGGAAATTTCGAGAAGGCATCGAGTTTGTAGTAATCCTGGTTTCTCAGCAGCAGGGATGCCATGATCTCTTTCGGCGTCTTGCCCATCTGCCGTTGGATGACAATGGCACGGTAATCTTCATAAGCCGAAGGATTCGAGCGCTGCTTGTTTTCACCAAAGCACATCGAGGCCATTTGCTCATCAGTCACTTCCCTGATGATCGCCATCACCTTCCCGTTGCGGCGGGTGGCGGCACGCCAGCGATGCTCGCCAAAGATGATCTGATAGTTGTCATTAACCCGGCGCACGCCAATTGGCTGCAGCTGACCATCCTTATCAAAGGCCTCAATCAGCTCTTCGATTTTCTCCTCTGAGAAGTACATCCGGTACTGATAAGGGTTAGGCAGGATCCGCGAGCAGTCCAGGGTGTGGATTTTCTCCCACTGCTTGGGCTCTTCATGTAGATT
>Ga0247819_10001124_pt1 | contig 14790 bp, 13 predicted proteins | sample 13C_Xylose_Day6_FD_193428 | JGI IMG/M metagenome (GOLD analysis project Ga0247819, IMG submission 193428) | Soil microbial communities from agricultural site in Penn Yan, New York, United States - 13C_Xylose_Day6 | ecosystem: Environmental > Terrestrial > Soil > Agricultural land | place: USA...
GCATCAGGTTGTCGGCAGCGTCAAAGACCTGTTCCTTATCCTCCTGCATATCCTTGGAATAGGCCAGCGGCAGGCCCTTCATCACCACGAACAGCGCGACGGCGGCGCCCAGAATCCGCCCGATCTTGGCGCGGATCAGTTCGGCGGCGTCGGGGTTCTTCTTCTGCGGCATGATCGACGAGCCGGTCGAGAAGCGATCCGACATGGTGACAAAGCGGAACTGGGCCGAGGACCAGATCACCAGTTCTTCGGCCAGACGCGACAGGTGGACGGCGCAGATTGCCGCGCTCGACAGGTATTCCAGCGCGAAATCGCGGTCGCTGACGGCATCAAGGCTGTTCGCCATGGGCCGGTCAAAGCCCAGTGCCGCGGCGGTCGCATGGCGGTCGATCGGGAAGCCCGTCCCGGCCAGTGCGGCAGCACCCAAGGGGGATTCGTTCATGCGTTTGCGGGCATCTCGGAAGCGCGACAGGTCGCGGCCGAACATCTCGACATAGGCCATCATGTGATGGCCCCAGGTCACCGGCTGCGCGGTCTGCAGATGGGTGAAACCGGGCATGACCCAATCCGCACCCTTCTCGGCCTGACCCAGCGCCGCCCGGATCAGCGCATCAAGGCCCTCAATCGTCGCGTCGCATTGGTCGCGCACCCACAGCCGGAAATCGGTCGCCACCTGATCATTGCGCGAGCGCGCGGTGTGCAGCCGGCCCGCCGGTTCGCCGATGATCTCTTTCAGGCGCGATTCCACATTCATGTGAATGTCTTCCAGCGCGGTCGAGAACGGGAAGCCGCCCTTCTCGATCTCTGACAAGACCGTGAGAAGCCCTTCCCCGATCGCCTCGGCATCGCTAGTGCTGATGATGCCTTGTGCGGCAAGCATCGCCGCATGGGCGCGGCTGCCCCGGATGTCCTGGGCATAGAGCCGCTGGTCGAACCCGATCGAGGCATTGATCGCCTCCATGATCGCGTCCGGACCGGCGGCAAAACGTCCACCCCACATCTGGTTGGCGGTGCTGGCGGGCTGCTCGGTCATGGCTGGTCCTTCGGGGGGTGGAATGCTGCGTTCGCTGGTTCTTTATACGGCACTGCTGATTGGTGCAAACCCGGCCTTCGGCGGAGAAATCGACTGGCAGGCCGCGCATGACGGCGGGCTTGCGAAACTCGCCCAAACCGACGCGACCCCGGTACCGGAAACCACCTTCACCGATCCCGATGGCGGCACCCATTCGCTGAAGGATTACCGCGGCAAGGTCGTGCTTCTGAACTTCTGGGCCACCTGGTGCGCCCCCTGCCGCGAGGAGATGCCCTCGCTCGACGCGTTGCAGGCCGAGCTGGGCGGCGAGGATTTTCAGGTCGTGGCCATTGCCGCGGGCCATAACCCGCCGCCTGCGATCAAGAAGTTCCTGACCGAGGCCAAGGTGGAAAACCTGCCGGTCCTTCTGGACCCACGCCAGACGCTGGCGCGGGAAATGGGCGTGATGGGCATGCCGGTGACCGTGCTGATTGACCGCGACGGCAATGAGATCGCCCGGCTGATCGGCGGCGCGGACTGGTCCTCGGACGCGGCCAAGGCGCTGATCAGACAGGCGACAGCGCCCTGACCCTTGCGTGGCTTGGGCAGATCGCGATGTGGTCGTTGACCAGCCCGCAGGCCTGCATGAAGGCATAGGTAATGACCGGGCCGCAGAACTTGAAACCGCGCTTCTTCAACTCCTTGGCCATGGCCTCGGATTCCGGGGTCTTGGTCGGAACCTCGGCAAGGCTGGCACGGGACTGCTGCAGCGTCTGGCCACCGACAAAGGACCAGATGAAGGGCGAAAACCCCTCATTCGCCTCGATCTCCAGATAGGCGCGCGCACCGGTGACGGTGGCCTCGATCTTGCCACGATGGCGGATGATGCCGGGGTTCTGCAGGGCACGGGCAATTTCGGGTTCCCCCCAGCGGGCGACACGCTCGGGGTCGAAGCCGTCGAAAACCTCGCGGAATGCGTCGCGCTTGCGCAGGATGGTGATCCAGCTAAGGCCCGCCTGAAACCCGTCCAGCACCAGCTTTTCCCATAGCGCGCGGGGGTCGCGCTCGGGGACGCCCCATTCCTCGTCGTGATAGGCCACATAAAGCGGATCGCTTCCGCACCAGCCGCAGCGCGTGCCTTCGGTCATCATCCATTAACCTCGAGTCGAGAAACCTGCCCGGTTTTACCCGATGTTAGGAGATCATCGCCAGACTTCCGCCGAAGACAGGAGGCAGCGCATGACAGATCACTTGGACCATCGACAGGAATTCGGCTCTCCGCTGGATTACATGGTCGATCAGCAATCGCGCATGACGATGGCGACCGTGCGCCGTGCCGTCGCGCGCGGGGATGCGGTTCTGGCCTATCAGCCGGTGGTGCAATCCGATCGCCTCGGCCGCGCCGCCTTTCATGAGGGGGTGATCCGAATCATCGATGAAACCGGGCGGGTCGTGCCGCTGCATGATTTCATGCATCTGGCCGAGACGACCGAGCTGGGTCGCCAGATCGACTGCCTTGCGCTGGATCTGGGGCTGAAGACGCTGGCCGAGGATGCCTCAATCCGGCTGTCGATCAACATGTCGGCGCGCTCGATCGGCTATCCGACATGGATGCGCATGGTCCGCGACGGAATCGGCCATGACCCAAGCCTGGCCGAGCGGCTGATCTTCGAGATATCCGAGACCTCGGCGATGGGCATGCCGGAAGTGGTCGGCCCCTTCATGCGAGAGCTGCAATCCCATGGCGTCAGCTTCGCGCTGGACGATTTCGGCTCGGGCTACACCTCGTTCCGTTACCTGCGCGACTTCTGTTTCGACATGATCAAGATCGACGGCCAATTCATCCGAGAGATCGCGACTCAGCGCGACAATCAGGTGCTGGCCCGCGCCCTGCAATCGATTGCCCATCACTTCGACATGTTCACCGTGGCGGATTCCGTCGAATCGGCCGAGGACGCGGCCTTCCTGATCGACATGGGAATCGACTGCATGCAGGGTTTTTATTTCGGCGGTCCGACCCTTATGCCGCCATGGCGGTCACCCGGTTCGGCCGCTGTCCGAGCTTGAAAACGCTGGATTTATCCACACAGTTTGTTTATTTTTCAGGCAAATAATCCGCCTCGCATTCGGTTGATTAAGTCGTGATCAGTTATCTTGACCTTGCGGCATGAAACCGAAACTGTGCCCTGACGCTGAAGCCATTCGGCACTCAGGGAAGGAGCCTGACATGACCAAAGCAGTGATCGTATCTGCGGCCCGTACTCCGGTCGGAAGTTTCCTCGGATCATTCGCCAATACCCGCGCCGACGACCTTGGCGCCATCGTGCTCAAGGCTGTGATCGAGCGGGCTGGTATCGATCCGTCCGAGGTCTCGGAAACCATTCTTGGTCAGGTCCTGACCGCGGGTCAGGGACAGAACCCCGCCCGGCAGGCCCATATCAAGGCCGGGCTGCCCAAGGAATCGCCCGCATGGCTGATCAACCAGGTCTGCGGCTCGGGCTTGCGGACGGTGGCACTGGCCGCCCAGCAGGTCATCCTGGGCGACGCCAAGATCGTGATCGCGGGTGGGCAGGAATCCATGTCGCTTGCCCCGCATGCGGCCTATATCCGCGCCGGGCAGAAGATGGGCGACATGAAGATGCTCGACACCATGATCCGCGACGGGTTGTGGGATGCCTTCCACGACTACCACATGGGCCAGACCGCTGAAAACGTCGCGGCCAAGTGGGAAATCTCGCGCGGCGCGCAGGACGAATTCGCCGTCGCCTCGCAGAACAAGGCCGAGGCCGCGCAGAAGGCCGGGCGTTTCGCCGATGAGATCGTCCCCGTCACCATCAAGGGCCGCAAGGGAGATACCATCGTCGACACCGACGAATATGTCCGCCACGGTGCCACGCTGGATGCGATGGAAAAGCTGCGCCCCGCCTTCACCAAGGACGGCACCGTGACCGCCGCCAACGCCTCGGGGCTGAATGACGGTGCCGCGGCGGTGCTGGTCATGTCCGAGGATGAGGCCGCGCGGCGTGGCCTGACCCCGCTGGCGCGGATTGCGTCCTATGCCTCCGTCGGCGTCGATCCGTCGATCATGGGCTCGGGTCCTATCCCGGCCAGCCGTCTGGCGCTGGAAAAGGCCGGCTGGGGCGTCGGTGACCTGGATCTGGTCGAAGCGAACGAAGCCTTTGCCGCCCAGGCCTGCGCCGTCAACAAGGACATGGGCTGGGACCCGTCGATCGTGAACGTGAACGGCGGCGCCATCGCAATCGGCCACCCGATCGGGGCCTCGGGCGCGCGTATCCTGAACACCCTGCTGTTCGAACTGCAGCGTCGCGGCGGGAAAAAGGGCCTGGCCACGCTGTGCATCGGCGGTGGCATGGGCGTGGCGCTTTGCATCGAGCGGCCCTGAGTTTTCGGCGCGCGACCCGCTCGCGCGCCGGGCACGACGAATTCAATTCCTGAAGCTGAATTTCTGAATGGGGGGAATGATTATGGGCAAGGTTGCTCTGGTTACGGGCGGATCGCGCGGCATCGGTGCCGCGATCTCGAAGGCGCTGAAGGAGGCGGGCTACGAGGTCGCGGCGAATTACGCCGGCAATGACGACGCCGCCCGCGCCTTTACCGAGGAAACCGGCATCAAGACCTACAAATGGTCGGTCGCCGATTACGAGGCCTGCGAGGCCGGGATCAAGCAGGTCGAAGAGGAATTGGGCCCCATTGCCGTGCTGGTCAACAATGCCGGCATCACGCGGGACGCAATGTTCCACAAGATGACCCCCCAACACTGGAAAGAGGTCATCGACACCAACCTGACCGGGCTGTTCAACATGACCCATCCGGTCTGGACGGGCATGCGCGACCGCAAATATGGCCGCATCGTCAATATCAGCTCGATCAACGGCCAGAAGGGTCAGGCCGGACAGGCCAACTATTCGGCGGCCAAGGCGGGCGATATCGGCTTTACCAAGGCGCTGGCTCAGGAAGGGGCGCGCGCGGGCATCACCGTCAACGCGATCTGCCCCGGCTATATCGGCACCGAAATGGTCCGCGCCATCGACGAGAAAGTCCTGAACGAGCGTATCATCCCGCAGATCCCCGTCGGCCGTCTGGGCGAGCCCGAGGAAATCGCGCGCTGCGTCGTTTTCCTTGCCTCTGAGGATGCGGGCTTCATCACCGGCTCGACGATCTCGGCCAATGGCGGCCAGTTCTTCGTCTGAGTGATTCCCCTGAAAATGGAAACGGCCCGCATCCCGCGGGCCGTCTTCATTTCAGCTTGCCGTGTCGACGGTCATCTCGACGTCAATGCGACAGGCGCGCGATCTCTTCCTTGAGGCGCAACTTTTCCTTTTTCATCTGCGCGATCGAAAGATCGTCCATGCCGGGGCAACGCGCGGCCGCCTCGATTTGAGTGGACAGTGACTGATGTTTACGGCGGAGCTCCTGAACATGGGATTCAACCGACATTTCGTCCTCCTGGATTGATCGAACGAGGGCGATTGCAACACAGAATCGTCACATTGTCACCGGGATTCACCGGTCCCGCAGGTTGAGCGCGACTCCTTGCCGCAAGACCGCGTGGGCTTCCGCCGAAAGGTCTTCGCCATCGGTCAAATGTGACGGTTTTTCATGCATGATAAAGGGAAACAGCAGCCGTGGCGGGGTACGCGCCCCCTTGCGCGCAAGGACGATCACGCGCCCTGCCTCTCGCCCGGTGCGGGCGCTGACTGGCAAAATTGTGATCTCGCCGGCGCGCGCCCCAAGATTGGCCAGAATCTCGGCCAGACGTTCGGCGCGGTGGATCAGGGTCAGCCAACCGCCGGGCTGCAAGCGGCGCAATCCGCATTCGATCCACAGCGACAGCGGCACATCCTCATGGCGCGCGGTGCCGCGTCCGGCATCCGGGGCAATGGTGCCGCTGGCGAAATAGGGCGGGTTGGCGATGACGTGATCGAAGCTGTGCGACCGCAGCGCCGCGGGCATATGGGTCAGGTCGCCCTCAATGATCGTCGCGGGCAGGCCATTCGTCTTGGCGTTCTGTCGGGCCAGATCGGCATAGCCCGGCTGCAATTCCAGCCCCGTCAGCTGCAGGTCATCGACCCGCGCGCCAAGGCACAGCAGCGCCACCCCTGCCCCGCAGCCCAGCTCCAGCACGCTTTCGCCGGATTTCGCCGGGCAAGCGGCGGCCAGCATGACCGCATCCGCCCCGGCACGGTAGCCTACGACGGGTTGGGTGATGGTCAGCCTGCCGCCCAGAAAGCCGTCGGCCCGCAGGGCGTCAGCGCGCGTCATGGATGTCATTGTCGCGCAGGATGGCACTGGCCATGAAATGATCCCGATCCGCGACCATCAGCCGTCGCGGCAGGATTCCCAGCGATCCCTCCAGCACGCTCATGTGCTGATCCAGTGCAAAAGCCGGGATTCCCTCGGCTTCAAGCAGGTCGGTCGCCCGCGCGATCAGCAGCGGATTTGTGGTGCGCAAAAGTTCCTTCATGGCGCCAAAGGGTAAGCTGCGGTTGCGTATGTGTCCATGCCGTGGCAATGGCTTGCAGGCGAAAGGGAATGGCACATGGGCATGAACGAAAACGTCTCGAAGCCGCTCGACCGGCTTTCCAATGAACTGGCCGGCGACATGGCAGCGGTCAATGCGCTGATCCGCGAGCGGATGGCCAGCCGGCATGCGCCCCGCATTCCCGAGGTGACCGCGCATCTGGTCGAAGCGGGCGGCAAGCGATTGCGGCCAATGCTGGTGCTGGCTGCGGCGCGGCTGTGCGGCTATCAGGGCGACAGCCATGTGCTGCTGGCTGCTGCAGTCGAATTCATCCACACCGCGACCCTGCTGCACGACGATGTCGTCGATGAAAGCCAGCAGCGCCGGGGCCGTCCCACAGCCAACCTGTTGTGGGACAACAAGTCCAGCGTGCTGGTCGGCGATTACCTGTTCGCGCGCAGCTTCCAGCTGATGGCCGATACCGGCAGCATGCAGGTCATGCGTATTCTGGCCAATGCCAGCGCCACCATTGCCGAAGGCGAGGTGCTGCAGCTGACCGCTGCGCAGGACATCGCGACGACCGAAGACACCTATATCCAGATCGTGCGCGGCAAGACCGCGGCGCTGTTCTCGGCCGCGACCGAGGCCGGGGCGGTGATCTCGGGGGTCGAGGCACCCGTGCAGCAGGCGCTGTTCGATTACGGCGATGCGCTGGGGATTGCCTTCCAGATCGTCGACGACCTGCTGGATTACGGCGGCAGCACCACCACCATCGGCAAGAATGTCGGCGACGACTTCCGCGAGCGCAAGCTGACCCTGCCGGTCATCAAGGCGATTGCCGCCGCCGATGACGAGGAGCGCGCCTTCTGGACCCGCACCATCGGCAAGGGCCAGCAGGATGAGGGCGATCTGGACACCGCGCTGGCGATCCTCAAGCACCGTGGCGCGCTGGATGCCGCCCGCGCCGACGCCATCGCCTGGGCCGAACGCGCCAAGGCGGCGCTGGATCTGGCCCCTGCGCATCCCTTGCGCGACATCCTGTCGGATCTGGCGGATTACGTGGTCTCTCGTCTGTCGTGATCGCGATCCACTGAAACGCAAAAAGCCCGGCTTGTGCCGGGCTTTTCCATTTCAGGGACAAGCCCCTTAGTTGTTGTAGGCGTTCTCGCCATGGGTGGTGATGTCCAGGCCCTGACGCTCGTCATTGGCGGGCACACGCAGGCCGACCACGGCCTTGACGATCAGCAGCGCGACGAAGGACACGACCGCCGACCAGACCACCGCGACCACGACACCCATGGTCTGGGTCATGACCTGAGCCGAGATGCTGTAGCCCTCGGCCACGGCACCGGTCGAGTAGTCGAAGACACCCGTGCCACCCAGCGACGGCGCAGCGAAGACGCCGGTCAGGATCGCGCCGATGATGCCGCCGATTCCGTGGATGCCGAAGACATCAAGGCTCTCGTCGATGCCCAGTTTCGATTTCAGGCTGACCACGAACCACATGCAGGCGAAACCGGCGACCAGACCGATGACGATGGCGCCCATCGGGCCGACGAAACCGGCTGCCGGGGTAATGCCGACCAGACCGGCGATCGCACCCGAAACGCCGCCCAGCAGCGAGGGATGGCCGCGGAACAGCCACTCGCCAAAGGCCCATGCCAGTGCAGCGGCAGCGGTGGCGACAACGGTGTTCAGCAGGGCCAGCGCGGCCGTGCCGGTGGCTTCCATGTTCGAACCGGCGTTGAAACCGAACCAGCCGATCCACAGCAGGCAGCCGCCCAGCAGGGTAAAGGGCAGGTTGTGCGGGGCCATCAGTTCCTTGCCATAGCCAAGGCGCGGCCCGACCATGATCGCGGCAACAAGGCCCGCAATACCGGCGTTGATGTGGATGACCGTGCCGCCGGCGAAGTCCAGATCGCCATGGCCGAACAGGTAGCCCGAGGGCGCGTCATAGGCGCTGGGACCGCCCCACCACCAGACCATGTGGGCCATCGGCAGGTACGAGAAGAAGAACCAGATCACCACAAAGATCAGGATGGCCGAGAATTTCATCCGCTCGACCGTGGCGCCGACGATCAGTGCCGAGGCGATGCAGGCAAAGGCCAGCTGGAAGGTGACGAAGACATATTCCGGCACAAAGACGTTCTGGGTGAAGGTCTCGGCCAGCGAACCGGGGTTCACGCCCGCAAGGAAGGCTTTGGACAGACCGCCGATGAACGGGGTCAGCGCGGTCGCATCTTCGGCCGCACCAGCGCCGGTGAAGGCCAGCGAATAGCCAAAGCAGACCCACAGCAGGGCCATGACGCAGAAAATGGTGAAGACCTGCATCAGCACAGACAGCATGTTCTTGGTGCGGACCAGACCGCCATAGAACAGGGCAAGCCCCGGCACCGACATCATCATGACGAGGATGGCCGAGATCATCATCCAGGTGGCATCGCCCTTGTCGACGATGGGGGCAACGGTTTCGGCGACTGCCGCGGCCGCATCGGCCGCCTCTTGCGCTGTCGCCGGCACGGCCAGCCCGGCAAGCGGGAGGGCAAGCGCCGGGATCATTCTATTGATCGCGGTTAGTCTGTTCATGTTTCCTGCACCTTTTCTCTGCGTCGCAGCAGTTCCGATGGTCAGGAAACGCGCGGCATTCCGCTCAGCACAAGACTTGTGCAGGAAATGTGCGCGACCCGGTCACGACAAGCCCAATATTTCATCAGCGGTTGCCCGCTTTGCAAGCTGGTGTGGCAGTTCACTCATAGGTCATCTCGGTTCTCAAACTGTTCCGCTTCCTGTATCTTGCCGCTCAAATTGGCCGGGCATCGGCCGGGCAGGAAAGCAGGCATGAAGAAACCCACCGGCAGGGGCCGAATTGTGGCTGATAAGCGCAATTTCGACCAAGCCCCTCAGAAAACTCAAAAAACCGCCGAAAAGAAGCAGCGGATCTATCGCCAGAAGCCCGCAAGGCGCGGCAATTTCCTGACTCGGGGAATCACCGGGCTGATCGTTCTGGTCTGGCGCGTGCTCTGGGGCTCGTTCTGGCGGCTGGGGGCGACGGTCGGCGCGATCGTCGCGGCGGCGACCTTCTACTTCTACACGACGCTGCCCGAACCCTCGGCACTTTTCGACGGGCGTGCCCGCGGTTCGGTCACCATGCTGGACACCGAGGGCCGGGTTTTTGCCTGGCGTGGCGAAACTTTCGGCATGGTCAGCGCCGACAAGATCGCGCCCGTGCTGAAGGATGCCGTGGTCGCGACCGAGGACAAGCGATTCTACCGCCATCTGGGCGTCGACCCTCAGGGCATCGCCAGCGCCATCCGGATCAACCTTGCCGAAGGGCGCGGCCCGCTGTCCGGCAACGGCGGTTCGACCATCACCCAGCAGGTTTCGAAACTGCTGTGCCTTGGCGACAGCTTCGACCCGATCAAGTGGAAATCCGAGGCCGACTTTGAGGCCGAGTGCCGCAAATCGACCATCTGGCGCAAGGTCAAGGAAGTCCCCTACGCCCTGGCGATGGAGCTTAAATACTCCAAGCAGGACATCCTGAACATCTACATGAACCGCTCCTATCTGGGTGCGGGCGCGCGCGGCTTTGAGGCCGCCTCGAAGCGCTATTTCGACAAATCCGCATCGGAAGTGAACGCAGCCGAGGCCGCGATGCTGGCTGGCCTGCTGAAAGCCCCCAGCTATTTCGCGCCGACCTCGAACCTTGAGCGTGCGCAGGACCGCGCCAGCGTCATCCTTGGGCTGATGCATGATCAGGGCTATCTGGACGATGCGCAATTCGCCGAGGCCAAGTCCCATCCCGCCGCGCTGTCCAAGGCGGCAGCGGCGCGGGCGGGCGGCTATTTCGCGGATTGGGTAATGGAGGCCGGTCCCGGCTTCCTGACCAGCGAAACGACCGAAGACGTGACCATCGCCACCACCTTCGACCAGCGCATCCAGCGCGCGGCCGAGCGGGCGCTGAAGCGGATCTTCGACGAAAAGGTCGCGGGCGGTTCCAAGGCACAGGCGGCGGTCGTGGTGATGTCACCCGACGGCGCCGTGCGCGCCATGATCGGCGGCCTCGACAATACCGTCAGCGGCACCTTCAACCGCGCGACGCAGGCGATGCGTCAGACCGGCTCCAGCTTCAAGCCCTTCGTCTATGCCGCGGCGCTGGATCAGGGCTACAGCCCGAATGACCGGGTTCTGGACGGTCCGCTGACCATCAACGTGCGCGGCTCGGGCCCGTGGTCGCCGCAGAACTACACCCGCAAATACATGGGCGAGGTCACGCTGACCCGCGCGCTGTCGCAGTCGCTCAATACCGCCACCATCCGCCTGCAAGAGATCGCCGGACGTGATGCGGTGCGCCGCATTGCCCATGATTTCGGCTTTGCCAATGATCTGGCCAGCGGCCCCGCGCTGGGGTTGGGCGCGTCGGAATCGACGCTGCTGAACATGACCGGCGCCTATGCGGGTATCCGCAACGGCGGCACCGCCGTTCGTCCCTACGGTCTGGTCGAACTGCGCATCAAGGGCGACGATCAGGCGCTGATCGGGCAATCCGGCGGCATGGGCCAACGCGTCATTTCGCAAAAGGCGGCGGGTGAGCTGATCGGCATGATGGAGCAGGTGATCCAGAACGGGACCGGCGGTCGCGCCAAGCTGGGCAACCGCCCCGCTGCGGGCAAGACCGGCACCACCTCCAGCTATCGCGATGCGTGGTTCATCGGCTTCACCGGCCAATATGTGACCGGTGTCTGGTTGGGCAATGACGATAACAAGCCGCTGAAGGGCGTGACCGGCGGTGGTCTGCCGGCCGAAATCTGGCAGGCGGTGATGACCGAGATCCACGAGGGTCTGCCGGTCGAATCGCTGGGCAGCTTCGCCTTTGACGCGGGCACTGCGGTGCCGCAGGTGGTGAACACGGGCAGCGACGGTGCCGTCGATCCGCTGGCCGCCGCCCTGTCCGAGGCGCTTGGCCAGCCGCAGCCCCAGCCGACCGCACCCGCCGAAACCGACCAGCCGCAGGCCACCGACCCGGCGCAATTGCAGCCGCAGGCGGGCCGCACCCTGCCCGATCCGGGCGTCCAGACCGGCGCGCCGCCGCAATTCCCGGCCGAGACCTCATCGACCGCGGGACTGGGCGAGGATACCGAGATGACCCCCGACAACGACCCGCTGACACAGGCGTTGCGCGGGATCGAAGGGGTTTACAAGCAATGACAAAAGGCCGGTCTTACGACCGGCCTTTTCCATTCACCCGTGGCGGTGTTAGCCCGCCTTTTGCAGATCGGCGGTCAACCCGGCCATGTCGCCCTTGCGCCGGGCCAGCATGGCGCCGACCTCGGCCCGCTCCGAGGCGAGCATGTTCACACCCTCGATGATGATGTTGAAATAGCGGCTTTTCCCGGACTTGTCCGAGACATGCCACTCGACCTCCATCGGGCTGCGCCCCTTGAGATAGGCGACCGAGGTCACCGCAAAGAAGGACTTCACCGGGCGTGCGCCGGTCACCTCGATCTTGGACCCGACGAACTCGCGGAAACGCTTGCCGTATTTGCGCCCGATATAGCCCTGGAAGGCCTGCTTGTAGGCCTCGAATTCGGCCGGGCTGGCCTGCCGCGCCGCCGGACCCAGCGCCGAACGCGCGATGATGTCGACATCGGCATAGCGCGCAAAGATCGCCTCGAAGGATTTGTACATCTGCGCCGAGGGCTGGCCGGAATTGATCACGGCATAGACCTCGTCCAGCGACTTCTGCACCAGCGAGCTGGCCTGCGCGGTGTCCAGCGCCTGCGCGGGCATGGCCGTCAGGGCGATACCCGCCCCGATCAGCCCCAGAAAGCCGCGGCGCGTCTCATTCGGCATAAGGGTCAATCTCGTCTCCTTCTTCGCCAAGTTCATGGCGGCGATGCTGCAACCAGATCAGCCGCGTCTGCGCATAACTATCGGCGCTTTCATGCAGGATGGAATCGACGGAATCGCTGAAACGCGCCCGCTCACCGGCTTTTGACACGGCGCGCGCGCCCAGCCCGATCAGCCATTCGTCAAGGTTCAGCACGGCATGCATCGGATCGATTACCAGATCGACAACTCTACCCACCGTGTCGCGCTCGGTCGAGGGACCCAGCAGCGGCAGTTCCAGATAGGCCCCCTCGGGCACGCCCCAGACAGCTAGGGTCTGGCCGAAATCTGTATCCTGCTCAGGCAGGGCGAAATCCGCCGTCGCCGGATCAAGGAAACCCGCAAGCCCCAGCGTCGAGTTCACAAGGAAACGGAAGGTCGTCTTAACCGCAGGCTCGGCCCGGCCCTGAAGTACATGGTTCAGCGCCTTGCCCGGCTGCGCCAGGTTCGAGCCGAAGTTTCCGATGCCCTGCAGCGCGTAGCTGCCCACCCCCGGCTTGTCCCCGCCCGAGGACATGCCCGAGGTCGCGGGCTTGATGACATTGGCGTCCAGCCCCCGGTTGAAGGCATGGACCTGACGGTTCATCGGCTCATAGGGATCGTTGATGCCCTCGGCCCCCGGATTCCCACTGCATGCGGCAAGCCCGGCAATCGCCGTGGCGGCGAGGATCATCTTGCAGGTCAATCTTCTGGCAACCTTCAGCTGTTATAGGCAGGTTTCGACCGTCAGGCATATTCAACCGTTGATCGTCACAGCTTTTGGGATATGCGCTGTAACCGGAACCGACAAGACGGGTCGGAAGGAACAAGGGGAAAACCGGCATGGCTTCGCCGCCGATACATCACGACGGACTTTCCGAGCTGCGCCGCGCGCGCGCCGGATCGTGGCGCCTCTTCGGGTTTGTCGGGCTGTTCTCCTTTGCGGTGAACCTTCTGATGCTGACCGGACCGCTGTTCATGATGCAGGTCTATGACCGGGTGCTGGCCAGTCGCTCGCTGGAAACGCTGACCGCGCTGTTCCTGCTGGTGGTATTCCTGTTTTTGTTGATGGGGTTGCTGGATCTGGCGCGCAGCCGGGTCATGGCCCGCGTCGCCGCGCGTTTTCAGGACCGTCTGGAAGGGCGGGTCTTTACCGCCGCCCTGCAGGATGGCAGCGCCACCGGCTCTGAGGCCGCGACCAAGGGCGGCATGCGCGATCTTGAGGCCGTGCAGCGCCTGATCGGCTCACCGGTGCTGATGGCCTTGTTCGACATTCCATGGGCGCCGTTCTTCCTAGCCGCGGTCTATGTCTTTCACCCGCTTCTGGGGGCTGTCGCCACCGCCGGGCTGGTGATCCTTGTCGGCTCGACCCTTCTCAACCAGATACTCAGCCGCGATTCGCTGCAAAGGGCGGCGATCGCCTCGCAATCGTCGGATCGCATGTCCGACCTGTTCCGGGATGAAGGTGAGCTGATCGGCGCGCTCGGCATGCGTCGGGCGACCTTCCGCCGCTGGCAAACTGCCCGCGACCGCGCCACCGCCGCCACGATCGAGGGGCAGGACCGCGCCGCCGCCTTCACCGTCTTTTCGCGCAGCTTCCGCCTGTTCCTGCAAAGCGCGCTTCTGGCCGCCGGGGCCTATCTGGTCCTGCGCCAGGAGGTGACGCCGGGCGCGATGATCGCCTCGTCGATCCTGATGGGTCGGGCGCTGGCCCCGGTCGAGCAGATCGTCGGCGGCTGGCCCATCGTGCAACGGGCGCAGGACGGCTGGAAACGGCTGGGCGCGCTGCTGTCGCGCCGTCCGCCTGCCGTGACGCGCACCCCCCTGCCGCGCCCCGCCGCCCGGATCGAGGTCCGTAACCTTACCATCGTGCCGCCGGGACAGAATGTGGCGATCCTGCGCGGCGTCAGCTTCGACATCGCCCCCGGTCAGGCCATGGGCGTGATCGGACCGTCAGGCGCTGGCAAATCGACGCTGGCCCGCGCGTTGATCGGCGCATGGCCCGTCGCAGGCGGCTCGATCCGGATGGATGGCGCGACCTTGGATCAATACGACCCCGACGTGCTGGGCAGCCTGATCGGCTACCTGCCCCAGCAAGTGACACTGTTCGACGGCACCATCGCCGAAAACATCGCCCGCCTCTCGCCCGAGCCCGATCCCGCCCAGATCGTTGCCGCCGCCACCGCAGCTGCCGCGCATCGGATGATCCTCGACTTGCCGCAAGGCTATGACACCCCGGTCAGCCAAGCGGGCGGGCGGCTTTCGGGCGGGCAGATCCAACGCATCGGCCTGGCACGCGCGCTATATGCCGATCCCGTCCTGTTCGTTCTGGATGAGCCGAACTCCAACCTCGACAACGAAGGCTCGGCAGCGCTGAACACGGCGATCCGCAGCATCAAGGCGCGCGGCGGCGCGGTGATCATCATGGCGC
>Ga0247819_10001134_pt1 | contig 14722 bp, 26 predicted proteins | sample 13C_Xylose_Day6_FD_193428 | JGI IMG/M metagenome (GOLD analysis project Ga0247819, IMG submission 193428) | Soil microbial communities from agricultural site in Penn Yan, New York, United States - 13C_Xylose_Day6 | ecosystem: Environmental > Terrestrial > Soil > Agricultural land | place: USA...
CCGCTGTTACTGCGCGAGCGGTAACTGAACACATCAAAACGGTGCGCGAGCTGTGCAAAACGCGCGGCGTGATGGCGGCGCAAATGCTCATGGCGACACACGTGGGTTACACGCTCCCCCAAGCCCGCGACATGTACATGGACATCGTGGCCAAGGATAAAGAATCGCCTCTGGTCTTGCGTGAGGTCATGGCCAGCCAAGTCCGGGAAGCATACTTCGCACTGGATCGTAACTACGAGGTTTACCGCCAAGAAGACGTCACGACGCGAGTAGGGACTTCGATCGAACAGCGCTGCCTGCGTGAGAACGGGATCCAGTAATCATGGCGTACCAACCTAGTCACAGTGACGATGGCCGCATCCCGCTCTTGTTGTATTCGGGCGGGATGGATTCGACGCTCATGCTGGCGCTTGAAACTCACGACGGCAAAAAAGTCGATACGCTCTATGTGGATGGTTCTCAAGCCGTGGACAAGATCCAGATGGAGTTCAGAGCGCGCGCTGGCGCAATGCAAGCGCTCGAAGAGCACTACAAAAAACCAGTCGTGCGGTTTTCCTACGAGCACCGTGTTATACGGCCGGTCAACACAAACCACCAGGGGTTCTCGCAATTGCTGCCGTGGTTTACAGCAGCAATGGATTACGCTGATCCCCAGCGACATTCCGCAGTGCTCATGGGGTATGTGGCGGGCGATCAAATGGTGAGTCAGTTGCATCACATCGAGGCAGCTTGGAACGCGCTTTTCATGGCGATAAGCCAGACCATTGTCCCGATTAAGTTCCCGCTCAAGTTCGCAACCAAGCGCGAGATCTACGAATCGCTGACTAACCACTACCCGATGCTCAAAGACCATTACTGGTACTGCGAGAATCCGGCATTCAAGTTAGTTGACGGGTATGCAACGACCAGCCTCGTGCCGTGCCAGCGGTGCGCATCCTGCATGGCACATAACGCCACGCTCTACGCCATCCAGCAACGAGACGAAGCGCACTTTACTCGGTCCCACAACCACGCCGCTTCACGACTGCTGACGAATTATAGCGGTACACTTTCCAAAGCACTTGAGCAGCATGCTGAATCAGAACGGCAAGCTGAGAAAGACATGAAGGAGGCAGGACCGGGCTGGCGTCAGCAGTACCTGGACTTCAGCACGCTGGACCAAAAAAACCATATCGATCCGGATACCGTTACCCAGATCAGTAATGCACTATAAACCTCCCAAGGAGTCTCCCATGCTCCCGTACCAATTCACCGCCGATGAAGTCGTCGCCGGTGCTTTGTTTTTCGAGCAACTCGAAAAGACGAAAGACGAAAACCTCACGCAAATCGTGGTGGACTTTCGTTTTGCCTACGCCGGCACGATGTTCTCGCTGCGCTACGACGATATCTTTCACCGTCCGTGCTCGTTGAAGATCGGCAGCGCGTTGCGTATCGATGGCTTGCGCTGTCGGCTGGCGCTTTTGGCCGTCATCAGTGCGGATCGTCGTAAGCAACTCTCGCCTGACGCCCCGATGATCAAAAACAAACCTGGTGACAAACCGGAGATTGTGGTTGATGAGAAAACGGGCAAGGTCGAAGTCAACGCCGTGATCTACATCACACACCCGACCATTCACGCTCCGGAACTTCTGGACGTGCCGGTCAAGTTCGAGTTTCCCATCGCGCTACCCACTACGCCCGATGATCTTGAGCGTCGCGTGGTAGGTCGCATCCTTGGCCCGGAACTGGAACATGTCATCGCTCAGATGCCGATCCATGTTTCGGATGCCTTCAAAAAGAATCGGTCTGCATTCTCCGTCACTCTGAACAAGATGGACTACAGTCTGATTACCGCCTCCAGTGGAGAAACGCAATGAGTAAGTCGATCCCGGTCTTCCCGGGTGCCAAGTGCCGCATCATCAACGGCGCACACGGCGCGCAGTCCCCGAGCGTGGGCCGAATCTGCTGGGCGGTTTGGTTGCATCCGGTCCCGCACGAAGAGCATGGCAAGATCTGGCATGTGCACTCGGCTGACGGCAAAGACTTCGTCAACATCCACGGCGGCGTCGCCCAGGAAGTGGACGTGGCTGACTCGTGGCTCGAAGTGATCCCGCCCGATGAAATCACCCCCAAGGTGCAGGAAGAAGAACTGGTGGCGTAATCCACCAGCGTTAGACCCAATACCAAATACAAGGAAGCACTATGACTAACCTTCGCTCGCAAGCCCGTCGTTTTGTCGAACCCCAAATCTCCAGTAGCGCCCAAGGCCCGAAAAAGATTGAGGTCCCTCGTAACCCGCAGTTCCAAAAGCAAGCTTGGTTGGTCGCTGCGCGTCGTGGTCTGAAGGACGTGATGTTTCTCATCGTTGACTACGACACGCAAATCGCAGTGACGTGGACTGACGACATCTGCAACGCGACCTTCTTCCACAGCTCGGATGAAGCACAGCGCTACGCCGATGCCGTGAGCGATGCGGATGATGGTTCGCTCGACACACGACTGCTGCACGAAAACATCCTGTGGATTTTCGAAGATCAAGACCCGAAGAAAGCCGGCATGGACTTCGGCGATCCCCGGGTTATCTTGAGTGTCGATCATATCGACATTCGCCTGTCACGTGAAACCGACCTCATGCTGCGCACGCGGGGCGGGCGTCCCGCCTAACTTTGCTACGGTTAAATAAGTAAGGAGGCGTTCTAACATGGGTAGTGCACTACGAAAACTGCTGGGCTCACCGGTAAGTGAGAAACTCGCCCTGTATCGCAATGGCGAGAAGCTTTGCGAGTGGCGACACGATAGTAAGCTGCCCTTGACCGCACTTTGCTACGGCATCACACCCGAGCAGTGCGATGATGCTGCTCATGGCGAGCGCGTGACGTTCGCCTCGGGTGGCTTTATTGAATTGTTACCGTTGACCCCTGCCTATACGCCGTCTGTAATCGAGGCGTAAAGACAGATTCTAAATACAAGGTGTAATCATGGCCAAGAAACCGAACAACGTAATCGATGCGCAGATGCGGTTTGCGTTGCGTCAAGATCAGCATCGCGCTGATATGATACTCTCGGCGTATCTGAAGAACATGGATAGCGCACAGCACCCGCATCTGCTCGATGCCGTGATGCGCGATGTCATCCAAGACTTCTCCAACTGGGAACACGCGGCAGTCGCAGCTGACACCAATATGGCGTTTGGCAACGACCCGTGCGTAACTGATGGTGCGCATGCACGCTACCGCTTTATCTTCACCCTCGTCGCAGCGATCGTGGAGCAACGTGAGCCGGACGAGACCGATACGTTCCTCTACGTAACGGAGCGCCACCTGACCGATCAAGAAGTTGAAGAGTACTGGAAGGAAGGCGAAGCAAGTGGGTTTTCTGCCCCGCGAGACGAGCGCTTTACGAAGTTTCGCGAATGGTTCCTTAGCCCTGAAAGCCCCAACCCACGCCTGGGCGTTGGTCGCTTTTTCGGCGTACTAATGCAGTGCCTGCCCGAGTACAACGTGAATTTTCATGACTTCGCTTATGAAGAAGATCGTGGCGTGCTCGTTGTGCAGCACATCGGCGAAGACCCGCACTACCCTGGCAAATACTCAGTCATCACCAGCCAGCACCACGCTCGCTACCTGGCTGAAATGGAAGCTATCGTTGACGAACGCTTCGGTACGCCCAAAGGCGAAGAGCCCAAATAAACCAGTGTTTCGGGATTTTCATATCCCACGCTTACCCTATGCGTAGTGATGTCGCTACGCAGTTACAACCCCTGTCCCTACGGACCAAGGAGAGCCCCATGGCTAAAGAAGCAACCCCCCGCGCCACCCCCGAAGAGATCGATGACGCCATCAACAAATGCCAGGCTGAATACGACGAGCTCGCCCAGCGAATGAAAGAAGTCAACGCCAATGGCGAGCTTTTTTCTGACGAAGACGTCAAGCGTTTGGGACGGCTTGCGGAACGCCTGAAAGCATTGAAGAAGGGCGTGATTCTGCCCGAGACTCCTGACGCACTCATCGATAACGAAGAGCAGATGAAACGCGTGCGTCAGATCAAGCGCAAGCTCGATTTGGGTCAAACCCTCACGGCCGAAGAAGCCCAAAGCCTGAACGGGTTCATCGCGTCGTTTCGCGACATGATGTTGCTCAATGCGCCTGAGCTGCTCCAGCGTCGGGCATTGGCGATTTTGCTCGAACGCGCCGTGACGGATTCACCCATCACGTACGAAGAGCTCGCTCGCCAGATCGGCGTGCCTCACACCGGCAACGCCCTGGGACGCGCCCTCACACCCATCCTGACCCACATCCTGCACTGGTGTCAGGAACGCGGCATGCCGCCGCTCACAGCGCTTGTGGTGCGTAAGTCTGGCACAATGCAAGGCTTGCCCAGTCCGATGTACTTCAGCCTCATGGGGATCACTGCACCGACTCGGGCTGGCAAAGGATTTCTCAGCAAGATGCACGCCACTCACCTGGAAGCCATCCGCAACTTTTTCAGCATGACCCTCACTCAAACCAAGGACCAAGCATGAAGATCCAAGCTTCTCCCGAAACCCTCAAACTCCTGGCCAAGACCAAGGCGGGTTTCAGCGCTCGTGTGCTTTCGATTTCCAAGAACAAAACGGTGGTGATCGAGACCGACGACGGCGGCGCGCACGTGCTCGCCAAAACGGAAATCGAAGACCTGGGCAAGCTCTCCTCGGGCGACGTGCTCAACTTCGCCGAAAGCGGTGAAGCGAAGCTGCAAGAACAAGAAAAGAAAGCCGCTGGGCGCCCGCGTGGTTCGGGCTGCTCGTACGCACAACTGGCCGGTCGTCCCATGGCGTAGCATGTCATGATCAAGACACTTGTTCAGCGCATTGCGCACGACCAGTATCGCGTTACTGATAACGGCGCGCTGGGTGCGTTCTCTATGGTCGTGTCGCCTGGTGATTTAGATCGACTCAAAGAACAGCATCCGGAAGTTGCTAGGTTGCAAATTGGTGAGCAGGTCGAAATCGAGCGTAAGCACAAGCCGGCTTAGCGGCCAGGAGGAAGGGGTTCGCCTCTTCCTCCTGTATGCCGCGATCCCTTCTTTTTTGCCACTGTAGAACATTTCAGTTACATATTCTCCTGGTGAGATGGCACGTTTGTCATGAACGGCCATGCTAACTACTCTTACAAGGAAAGTTGTCATGTCTCTCATTATCTTGAAAGACGGGATCATGGTTACGGATCGAAGGGGGTTTGTGAGTTCCGATGAGGAAGCCGCTGCCACCATCTTCGAGATGCGTAAACTCTTCGTGGCTCCCAAGAAAGTGTTGGCACTGGGCGTGATCGGCGACGAGATCATCGCACCGGACGTGCCGCTGATTCTGGAAGTGTTTATCGACATGGTCAAAGCTGCCGATGAATTGAATGAAGGTGGCCTGGACATCGACGAAAAACGAGCCAGCTATCTGCGTATCAATTCGCGTACCTACGTTGCGATGACTGCCACTGGCGCATGGCGTACGTCAAAAGAAGAACAGCGCCTGGTGACGTTAGATGAAGGACGTCCGTACATCTACGGCTCAGGCATGTATGCGGCCATGCCTGCACTGGCTAAGGGACTCTCACCCCAACAAGCCCTCGTGCATACCTCGCGTGTCTCACCCACTGTGAGCCCGGAATTTGACATCATCACCCGCAAAGAGCTGCGTCCGTTCAAGGTGTAACAACAATGACAATGAACTCGATTCTGATCAAGCAAAGCCGCATCGTCTGGAATCCGAATCCGCGCTTGCCAAGCGAGACCAACATCCGGTTGGGGTTTGCGTCATTCGTGACGTTTCGTGGCGTGCTTATCCCTTTGCGTAGTGAGGGGTTGCTGATGACCGCAGCCTTTAACAAGCTCAAGGATAAAACGAGTGACTTCTCTCAGATGTCGATTGCCTCGACACCTAACTACATCCCTGATGGTCCGATGGGGTTGTTGTTGGATTTCGATCACGATTTGTGGGAGATCTCACAACGCGATGGTCGCGTTTATTACCGAGCGCTACCACTTGACCACGACGCCATCTACGTGCGCGCTACCACGCATGCGATGGAAGAAGCATGGATGTCAGCTGCGTTACTCTCTGAGAGCGCTGATGAAGCAGCCCGCCTCATGCGTAAGTGTTTTGCCATGCGTGACGAAGAGCTGCGGGTCGATTCGATTCCGACTCTCGTCGAACATGGACGCAAGTGCATTCAAGCTTCGCTGGATTTCCGGCTGGCTCGACTGGACTAAATAAACGACGTCATAAACGCCCAGGGGAGTGCCCCTGGGTTTTGTGCCGCACAAGAAACCTAACAAACGAAGGATGCAGAGAATGCATAACAAAACGAAATTCTGGCTCGGTCTTGCGATGGGCTTTATCATTGGCTTTGTTGCAGCCTATTCCGTCTTAGTGCCTGCGGGCGCTGCAATCAACCCCCAACCCACGGTAGCGCCTTATGCGTACCTGGCTGAAATTAACCGCACGGCTCTGAAGCCTTTGGAGCGCGTGCAAGTCAAGAACACGGTCGCTGTCATCCGTACGCTGGATGTGAACGACTATCGCACGTACCCGATGCCTGAAGGCGACGGTAACTATAAGAGCTACGCCAAGCTCTTTAAGGCTGTGCAGGCTTCCACGGGTACGGATGCATTACTGTTGGCTCGTGTGGCTGCGCTGGAATCGGGTTTCCGTAAGGACGCCAAGCCGCCTAAAGGCACGGCTGCCGGTCTCTTTCAATTCACAGACGATACGTGGGAAGAAACGGTACTCAAGCACGGTGCGCGTTTTGGCATCGACATGACTACCGATGTGTTCGACCCCCGTGCCAATGCGTTGATGAAGGGCGCTCGAGTGCAAGACGCGATTCAACTGCTCAAGACCGTGATTACGGATCGCGAGATCAATGAAGTCGATCTGTACCTGGCGCACTTTCTGGGTCGTACGGGTGCGGTGAAATTCATGTCGGCAGACTGGGATACCAAGGCTGCTAAAGACATGCCGCGTGCAGCCCGCTACAACAAGAACATCTTCTATGAGAAGAAGCGCGCTCGTACCTATGGTCAGATTTATGCCGCGCTGGATGCGCGTTTCTCGCTGAAGGCTGCTGAATTCAACCTGCCTTAAAAATTACTCGTATGGCTCATTCGTTGTAATGGGCTATGCGATAAAAAATCCATACTCATCTTCAAAACTCCAACAAGGATTTATCATGTCCATTCTCTCCGATTACCAGATCGCTCAGCGCTGCGGTTACGAAGTATTGCGCGTGCAGAATCGCCAAGGCGACATCAACACGTATCTGATCGATGATGACGGCCACCACATCGACATGCTGACTGGTCAGCGCCGCACGCGCGCAGAAGCGGTCAATACGCATCTTGGCTACGAAGTACTTGAACGACTCTCGCCCGAAGACAATCTGATGATCGAGCCGTTTTCGTTCAAGCAGCAGCGCGTGCGTACGCACGCGACCGCCGCGCCCATCCTGGCACGCAAGCACATGAGCGACGAGGAGCGTGAGGCCGACCAAGCGAAGGATCGCATCGTCTCCTGGGGCCTGTCGTCTTTTGGTTACGACATCCGGTGCTCGAACCAGTTCAAGATCTTCACCAACATCAATTCTTCCATCGTCGATCCGAAGAATTTCGATGAAGGCTCCTTCGTGGACTTCGAGGGCGATGTCTGCATCATCCCGCCCAACTCGTTTGCACTGGCTCGTTCGGTCGAGTACTTCCGAATCCCGCGCGACATTCTCACCGTGTGCCTAGGCAAATCCACCTACGCACGCTGCGGCATCATCGTGAACGTCACGCCCTTCGAACCGGAATGGGAAGGTTACGTGACGCTGGAGTTCTCCAACACGACGCCCTTGCCTGCCAAGATCTATGCCAACGAAGGCTGCGCGCAAGTCGTGTTCATGAAAGGCGATGACTGCGCGGTGTCGTATAAAGACCGGGACGGCAAATACATGCATCAAGCAGCGACGCCCGTCATCCCGAAGATGTAACGAGTAATGCCACTGATGGCTCATTTATCGCCTGGCAGTCATCAGTGTTTTGAGAGGGGGTTCCACAAGCGGATCCCCTCTTTCTTTTTTGTTCAGAAGAAGGTAGAAAATCATGAGCAGAGAAAAGGCCCAAGTGGTTGTTCAAGAGGCGCTGCGCGAGGACGCCTTGGTACGGGCTCAAGAAGATCCGATGGCTTGGGTCTGGATTGCATTCTTTACGGTTGCCGTGCTTTACACGGTGACGCTTTTCGGTCTCACGCAGATCAAACGCAAGCCCGCTAATGTCAGGCGCTTGGACTGGATGCTGCGCGCCACGCACGTTATCGCCACGATTGCTTTTGGGATCGTGCTCTTTTTCGTCTACAGGATCAAATCGCATGGGTAAGATGGCTGATCGCATCAAAAGCAACGAAGCTGCAAAACGTACTGGCTTTACCACGCCTGCCGAAAGGCTCAAAGCGCTGCGTGAAGAAGGCGTCGGTACACCCGCGCAAACTCGCACTATGTCGGTAGCTGGCCAGGTCGTCAAAAAGCCCGTACCGATGCGTTACCAGTTGGAAGACTGGCAGATCGACGAAGCGCACACCAAGCCCAAATACATCGTGGTCGATCACCCGGTGTTGGGCGAAGTCGCAGTCGCGTTTCCCAACTTCATCGTGCACCGTAGCATGGCTCGCATGATGTTCGACGGCCTGCATGTGCTGGGCGCGGGCTTTTATGCACTGCATCCTGATGGCAGCGTGAGCGTCTATGGGCGCTCGGAAAGCCTGGACATCGACTCTCGTAAAGGAGTGGACGATCCGCTTGTGGAGCGCGCTCTCGGGTTTGTATAACTAGCGAAGGAGATTCTCATGGGAATCGATATTTCGATGGGTCAGCTCTCGGTAGGTGTGGAGCAGATAGGCGATACAGAACTGTACGTCTACGGACGTGCGCAAAAAGCCACGCATCCGAACGCGCCTGACTTTCCCAACATGAATGGGTACAGCCTCATGCTCAATCACCTGAGCATGTCCTACACGGCCTGGGATAACTTCCTGAGAAAAGTCGGGCTCGCGAAAGAAGACTTCACGATCCAGTATTCAGGCGTCATTCTGATTACGCTGCCGCTACTGCAAAACGTGGCCGATGCGCGGTATCGTTGGCAACTCAAAAACCCTGATGCCCAACCCGGCTATTGGGACTTCGAGTGGCAAAAACTCAGTAATGGCGAAACGGATCTGGTTGAGACAGACACTCAGTACGACTACGTGCTCGCCACGTTGCTGCGACTGGAAGGCTGGTTGAACTGGGCTTACCGCACTCAAGCGCAACCGGTCGTGTATTCGTACTAAGGAGACAGTAATGTCAAAGAAAGCAGATGTAGACCAGACCGTTCGTGTTTTGGTAACTGGCCCGAACGATCATGTCCGCGAAGCAATCACAGGCGTCATCTATGAAAACCTGAGGAATGTGGGTTTTGCAGATGTGGAGACCCTGAACGCAGCAAGCGTATCCATTACACTGCCGCGTTCTGAATCGATGCTCTCGGCTGTCCGGGACGCCTCGCCTGGTCTTTTCTCCACCCCTGTGCGCATTCAGGGCAGTTTTGCAGACGTCAAAGACCGTGACGCGAAAGGCGCATTCGGCCCTGTCGCCGTAGGGCGTTTTGCCTTTAACAAGAAGGACAACGAATGGGCGCACATCTCCTCGCCTGATCTGGTAGACCCGCATACGGGCGAACCGCCAATCAATACGGTCAAGCTCTTTGTCGATGAGCGAGACTACGAGCTGGTCCGTAAGTGGACGGGCAAAGACGAGGAAGAAGAAGGCGAGTCGATTGAAGCTAAATTGATAGTCTAAACCTCGCTGTCTAATAACTACAAGGAGCAGTAATGGCGAAGATGGTTAAACACATCAACCAGTTCAAGCAAGGCCGCACGATTTGGCAACGCGTGCGGACCTGGCATGGTACGGATCTAGTGAGTGCGCCGGAACCTCTCATGATTCTGGAACGTCCGGAACTCGAGGGTAAGACAAGCCCAATCGGCGATTACTACAAGGTCCGCGTTCGGGGTCGTGATGGTGATACGAAAGTCACGCTGCACGTGAATCCTTACACGGGTCGTTTGGTCATGGACCACTACCTATTTACCTCGCGCGCTGCATGCGAGCGGTTCTGCCGCACGCGGCCAGACAAAACGCTCAAGCAAGTGCAGGAAGATCTGCATCGTCTGGTGGGCAAACTCGAGCGCAACGGCATGTTTGGCGCCAGACCGGTGGCTTTACACCAACCTGGTTTGACGGCCAAAGTAACCAAGGCTGCGCAACAAGCACTGCATGAACAAGTCGAATCGATTCGTGATCTTGCAAAAGACGGATCGGCTCCCGTGATCGTGATCGACAGTTATCAGAAATTCCCGTAGTAAGCGGCATAAAACCCCAGGGGCTTCGCGCTCCTGGGGCGTTTATGAAGTCTTTCTTTTTTGGTTATCGAATGACTGTGCTATCAAGCGCGACGACTTGGGTCGAGTCTTTCATGAAGAACATACGCTTTAAATCCGGGTTATAGAGGAAAACATCCTTCCCCAAATCAGCCAGCGTGTACTCGGTAGAAAGCACCCACTGATTGCCTATGAATTCCCAGACTTCACCGGTTGCCAAGTTAAAGATGTTGTCCTTGGGGTTGGTAAAGCTTTGGATTTCCCAGGTCGAGGCGGCTTGAGAATTGGAGCACAGTCCGTACGAACGCGGACCCCGGAATTTCTCGAGCACCGGGTCAGTGCTGAGGTCCACGATGAGTTCAGTAGCGGGGTCAATGGTGTCCGGTGTTTGCCACTGTGCTGTGTAGATTTTGAACACGTCGCCATCGCGAATAATACGTACTCGCGCACCACCTGTGCTGCCGTGATACGCTGCTAACCCCGCCCAGCCCGGCGTGTTGGTGACAAACCCTGCATCAGCACGTGAGAGCGCGCCTGCCGCGCCATTACCCCACGTGACCAGATGCTTGCCGTTTGCGACTACTTTCTGACCCTCGTTGAGCCGGTTGTAATACACCGAGTACAAAATCCCATTGCCACCGGGGTCGCGCAGTAATGTCAGCGTATCCTCATGGCCTGTGACTGGATCTTTGTACCAAGCGATTACGACGCCAATCGTATCGTCGTCTACGTTGGCAGACGTCAGCTTCAGATCGAGGTAGTAATCGTCGTATTGAGTTTCGGAAACCACACCGATGAACGTAGCGGAGTTGGTGGTGTTACGGATCCAGCCGTCTTCAGGTGTGTAGGTCCAATCCAAAAGCTCAGCAGGCGCAGCGGGTTGATCCGGTGTGGTATTCACATGACTGAACCGATACCAGTTATTGAACACCGCTTGCTGATCAGGCGCGGCATTCGCTGTTTGATCAAATTCAGCTTGCGTCGTAACAAACCGTCCCGAACGGTAGTTGGCTTTGCCGGTTTGAAGCTGCTCGATTAAAACCGCGTGATCGGCTAGACGCGCACTCTGCAATGAAAACTTTCCAGTCACCGCATTGCCAAAGCCTGTCATGGCATCCATCAATGGCGTGAGGTCCATACTGCTTCCTTTCTGGTTATTTTATCGTCATAACATCGGCCTTTGACGAGAGCCACTTTTTCGTGATCCTAGAACATTTCAGTCACATATTCTTCCGGTGAGAATGGGCTGTTGATCAGCTCGCCCCCTTTCAATTACAAGGATACTTACCATGAATAACGCAGCAAAAGACTTTCGCAGTACCCTCGTAGCGGCCGGTGTTCATCTGGACACCGTCAACCTCACCGCCCGGATGCACTTGGAAGGTCGCATAGACAACGGTCGTGAAACACTGTTGCCGCTTTCTCTGAGGGAGTGCGCTGAACGACCCAAGTCAGGCATTCCTCGCAAACATATCTACGGCGATCACGCCTTGTTCTCTTTCCGAGCCCTCGCCGATGATCCGCAGCGCATTGCGGTGATCGGTGGCGACGAAGGTTCATCGCGCAAGCAGATGATGGGCGCGCACGCCAGGCATGCAATGCTGCCCCGTGGCGAATCACTGGACCCCACCATCGACTGGCTGCCGGTGATCGCTCCGTACCCTCTTGATCCGCTGCTTGATATCAACCAAGAAGTGCGTGAAGACGGATTGCTCATGACGGGTCGCCAACAACTGGAAAAAGATCTGGAAGGCGATACGTTGAACGTGCATGACGATGCGCTGCGTGAACGGCTGAGTAAGCAACCCATGCCGGCGTTCCGGGCTCCGGACCGTCAGATGCCTGTGCGAGCTTTCGGTGAATCCGAACTGAGCGAGGAAGCGCATCTGCGCATGGCTGGCCGCCGTATCGATCGGGGAACCATCGAGACAATCCTCCAAGTTCCTCCTCTCTTAGAGCGGGTTTACGATCAACTGGCGGCGGCACGTAAGGCAGCACCCAACCTCGCTCACGCTAAAACCCCTTTGCAAGTTATCGGTCAACGGCCTTGGAGCTTCATGACTGAAGCAACCAAAAAGAATAGCGCGATACTGCAACGCCGTTTTAAGAAAGCACTGGGGCACAACCGCCACAACAGGCAGTTTGCCAACAACGCCAACCAACCCAAGCGCCAGCGTAAAGCCTGGCAGTAATTCCTAGAAACGAAGTTTAAACACCCAGAGGTTTTTAAAGATGAGCAAAGAGCAAACAGCCCTCCGTCAGGCCAGCGACAAAACGATGGACCTCAAACAGTACCGCGCCGAAGTTGGGCGCTTGCAAGAAGAGATGCAGAACCATACGTTCTCGTTCTCCTCCCAAGTCGATAACTATCGAGCCTACATGCTCGCGCAAGCCAAAGAGCGGGAGTTCTTAGTGCGGGCGCAGCGCCTGGGTAAGTCGGGGATCGATACGTATCGCTTCTACGTCAATGAGGCCATTGGCCGTCAGGTGGCGCTCCAAGTCACGACGGTTCGAAACGAACTGAATGCTGCGTGGCAAAAACGCATGGACGTCATGCGCAATAAGTACATGCAACCCATCGATTTCTTCCGTGAAAAGCTGGCAGGCTTTGACTGGACGCATCCGATGTCGGATTCCATGCACGTCTACAACAACGGTGCGGATCGCCAACAAAAGCTCATCGATGAAGCCATCGCGGGTGGCGATGAGTTCAAGCAGGCTTTCAAAGAAGCCTACGAGAAAGGCTGGAGCTCTGGCAATCCCGGTACGGTTTGGGACTGGAGCAAATACGAACTGCTCAAAAAGGCAGTGCGTAAATGAACGAAGCCCTCGCCCTGGCTCGTCAGAATTTCAAACGTGCCTACGACCAAGCCCTGGCCAATACCCAGGAACCGTTTCGTAAGGTTTTCCTCACGCAGTATTACGACGCCACAATCGCTACCGTTACTCACGCAGCTCCCAACACTGCGATTGCGATTCTGAACGCCTCTACTTTCGAACTCAAACACTAAGGAGCCCAACATGGCTAAGCAAACCCTCACCCAAGCACAAATCGAATCCCTCGCCCAAGAACTCGTGCACGGCATGACCTTCGGCCTGGATCTGCCGAAAGCGACTGTGACCAAGCCGGCTGTCAGCGAAGACGGCGTGCTCGCCAACACCCACGGCATCAACGGCATGAAACTCACGCCCTACCGCACCGAACCCGTGGTCGATCCCGACGCATGGCGCGGCGCTGCCGGCATGCTGTACCGCAAAACCAACTAAACCCCGGCCCCCTGGAAAAGGGGGCTTTATGCCCTCTTTCTCCTAAAGGACCATCTCCAAATGTTTTACTCTGATATCGAAGTCTTTTACTTCGTCGCTCTGTGCTTGTACGTGTTGCTGGTTTCGGCTCCCCTGGCTTTCTATTACCTGGCCAAATGCCGCGAGGCTTCCAGCATGTACCAATTCATCCTCTGCACCGCAGAGACCCCGCGTATGGAACGCTACAAAGTCGTGATGATTTCCGTCTCGGCTGTCGTGACGTTTATCACGCTTAAATGGTTCATGATGGTTGGGCTGTCGTTGATCGCGATCGTGTTGATTGCGCTTTGGCGACGACTTCTTGCTCAGATCCGCGAACAGATGCAAATCGAACATTAAGGAATCTGCCGTGCCTGAAAATCTCGAATTTATGTTGGCCGCTCTCACTATGGTGATCCTCGGCTCACTGAACCTGGTGGGTGTTGTAGCCTTGTTCTTCGATAACGAATCGGCCCCCAATCGGCTGGCCATCCGGATCGGCGCGCACTTCGAACGCAACCTCGTGGTCTATGGCCTGGGGCTGTTCATTTACTTCATCTGCATGGCCGCCATTCACTACGGTGAGGTGCTGCGTGCCATCATGATGAATCTCGCCATCGGCGTGGCAGTCGTGTATCTGTGCATGGGTCGCAAGCTCTTGCATGACCATCTGCTGCGCCAGCAACAAACTCGTCAAGACGAGAGCCAAGCGATCATTGATCGTCTTTCCAATTTCTGATCTACCCGCTAACTCCAAATACAAGGAATCACCATGGGCTTTAACTTCTACTCCGTTTACGAACAAACCTTTTTCTACCTCAGCGCCGCTGGCCTGGGGGTCATCGCACTCATGTGGGCAGCGGGCCTGGCATTCTCGTACTGCCATAACCTGAATCGCGTGGAGGCGTTTCTCGCACTCTTTACCCAGTCACTGGAAAAGCAAAGCAAGGTCATGCAAGCCGTGGGCGTGCTGATCTGCCTGGGTGCTTACTGGTTCTGGAACTGGTCGGCGATGGTTTGGTTTATCAAAATCGA
>Ga0247819_10001135_pt1 | contig 14720 bp, 10 predicted proteins | sample 13C_Xylose_Day6_FD_193428 | JGI IMG/M metagenome (GOLD analysis project Ga0247819, IMG submission 193428) | Soil microbial communities from agricultural site in Penn Yan, New York, United States - 13C_Xylose_Day6 | ecosystem: Environmental > Terrestrial > Soil > Agricultural land | place: USA...
AGGAGTGGTTCTTCTGGACGAATTGGACGATGCGTTGCGCGGCTTCCAGGCATTCGGCGGCCTCGGCCACCAGGGCCATGCGCACGCGGCCGGCGCCGGGGTTGCGGCCGCCGCTCTCGCGGGCGAGGTAACTGCCCGGCAAGACCGTGACATTGTATTGAGCCAGCAGGTCGCGGGCGAACGCCTGGTCGTCCCCGCCGGGCACGCCGGCCCAGAGGTAGAAGCCGGCATCGGGCAGGCGCACGTCCAGCACCTGGGCCAGCACGGGCGTCACCTCGGCGAACTTGCGGCGGTACTCGGCGCGGTTGGCCACCACGTGGTCCTCGTCGCCCCAGGCCGCGATGCTGGCGGCCTGTACCGGCGGGGCCATCGCGCTGCCGTGGTAGGTGCGGTACAGCGCGAAGGCCTTGAGCAGTTGCGCGTCGCCGGCCACGAAGCCGCTTCGCATGCCCGGCACGTTGCTGCGCTTCGAAAGGCTGGTGAACGACACCAGCCGGCGGAAGTCGTTGCGGCCCAGCTTGGCGGCCGCTTCCATGCCGCCCAGCGGCGGCTCTTCGCGGAAGTAGATCTCGCTGTAGCACTCGTCGGAGGCGATCACGAAGCCGTGGCGATCCGACAGCTCGAACAGCTTGCGCCACTCGTCCAGCGGCATCACGGCGCCCGTGGGGTTGCCCGGCGAGCAGACGTACAGCAGCTGGGTGCGCGCCCAGACTTCGGCCGGGACGCTGTCCCAGTCCACCGCGAAGTTGCGCGCGGGATCGGACGGCGCGTAGTAGGGCTCGGCGCCGGCCAGGAAGGCCGCGCCTTCATAGATCTGATAGAAGGGATTGGGGCAGACCACGACCGGCTTCCTGGTCGGATCGACCACCGTCTGCGCGAAAGCGAACAGCGCCTCTCGCGAGCCGTTGACCGGCAGCACCTGCGTGGCCGCGTCCACCCGCAGGCCGTAACGGCGCGACAGCCAGCCGGCGAACGACTCGCGCAGCTTCGGCGTGCCGATGGTCGGCGGATAACCGGTCAGGTCGCTGCCCGGCGTTTCCAGGGCCTGGACCAGGGCCTGCTTGATGAAGGCGGGCGTGGCGTGCTTGGGCTCGCCGATGCCCAGGCTGATCGGGCGCAGGGAAGGATTCGGGGTCACGCCCGCGAACAACTGCCGCAGCCGCTCGAAGGGGTAGGGCTGCAGGCGGGCCAGGAGGGGATTCATGGGAGGGGATTATCGCGGCCGCCTTGAAACGCCGAGCCGCGCGACTATCCTTCTCCGCCCGCCCTCAAGGAGCATCGCCATGCTGTCGGAAAGCACCGTGACCACCATGCTGCCCGTCGTCGACATGTCCCGCGCGAGAGAGTTCTACGAGGGCAAGCTCGGCTTCCGGCCCGACGGCCCCAAGCCCGACGGCAAGGTGCTGTACCACCCCGGCGGCGCCACCCTCGCGCTGTTCCCGCGCGAGGCGGCCACCAAGGCCGAGCACACCGCGGTGAGCTTCGAGGTGAGCGACATCGACTCGACGGTCCGGCAGCTGGAGCAGGCGGGCGTGAAGTTCGAGGACTACGACATGCCCGGCCTGAAGACCGAGAAGCACATCTGCGTGCTCGGCGCCGAGAAGGCCGCGTGGTTCTACGACACCGAGGGCAACTGCCTCTGCCTGCACGAGGAAACCGCCTGATCCGCTCGCGCGCTCGGGTGTCCGGCTGACGCCGCGACGGCCCGGCGCGCCGCAAGCTGCCTGCTTCTTCCCACTTTCAGCGAGAGGTTCGAGGCATGCAGCGGTTCGTGGACAAGGTCGTCATCGTCACCGGCGCCGGTTCGGGCATCGGCGAAGGCATCGCCCGGCGGTTCTCCGCCGAGGGCGCCGCGGTGGTGCTGGCCGGGCGCACCAGGGAGAAGCTGGACCGCGTCGCGGCCGAGCTGCCGGCCGAACGCACGCTGGTGAAGGTCTGCGACGTCTCCAGGTACCGCCAGGTCGAGGCGCTCGTCGAGGCCGCGCTGCGCCGCTTCGGCCGGCTGGACGTGATGGTCAACAACGCGGGCGTGGCACCCGAAGGCAAGGTCACCGAGGCCAGCCTGGAAGAGTGGGAGGAGACCATGGCGATCAACGCCGGCGGCGTGTTCCACGGCTGCCGCGCCGCGATGCCGCACCTGATCGGCAGCAAGGGCTGCATCGTCAACATGGCCTCGGTGTCGGGCCTGGGTGGCGACTGGGGCCTGTCGTTCTACAACGCGTCCAAGGGCGCGATCATCAACTTCACGCGCGCGCTGGCCCTGGACCACGGCCCCGACGGCGTGCGCGTCAACGCGGTCGCGCCCAGCTTCACGCTGACGCCGATGACGCAGGAAATGGTCGGCAACCGCGAGCTGCTGGCGAAGTTCCGCGAGCGGATGCCGCTCGGGCGGCCGGCCACGCCGGCCGAAGTCGCCGCGGTGGTCGCCTTCCTTGCCAGCCCCGACGCCGCCATGGTCACCGGCGTCTGCCTGCCCGTGGACGGCGGCGTCACGGCCTCCAATGGCCAGCCGTCGATGGCGTAAGCGGCAGCCCCAGCGCCGCCATCAGCTCGCGCGCGTTGTCCGGCGCGTGCAGCTTGTCGGTGTTGTCGAAGTAGCAGTAGACGTCGCGCGCCTCGCGCTTCTGCGGCGCCATCTTCGAGATGCGCCGCGCGGCCGCGGGCTGGCGGCCGTGACGCCAGGCGTCGATGCGCGCCGCCCAGTCGGCGATCTGCTCGGGCGTGTAGCGGCTCTTGTACAGCTCGGTCGAGCCGTGCAGCCGCATGTAGACGAAGTCGGCCGTGACGTCCTCGTACAGCGGCCAGGGGTTGGGCGTGTCGGCCACCACCCAAGCGATGCCGTACTTGCGCAGGAGCTCGATGAACGCCGGGTCGACGAAAGAGTCGTGCCGCACCTCCACGCAGTGCCGCAGCCGCTGCCGGTGCAGCGGTTCCAGCAGTTCGCGGCCTTTCAGGCGATGGTCGCGCTGCCGCGCCACTTTCGCAGCGGCGGCCGTGGTCTTGGGCAGGCTTGCGAAGAACGCCTCGAACAGCTCCGGGTTGAACCGCATCTGCGGTGGGAACTGCCAGAGGATCGGCCCCAGCTTGTCGCGCAGCGCGAACAGCCCCGACGCGAAGAAGTTGCCCATCGCCGCTTCGATGTTGCGCAGCTTGAGCATGTGCGTGATGAATCGGCCGCCCTTCACCGCGAAGACGAAGCCCGGCGGCGTCTGCTCCGCCCACATCGCGTAGCTCGAGGGTCGCTGCAGCGAATAGAACGAGCCATTGAGCTCGATGCTGTTGAAGTGCCTGGCCGCGTGCCCGAGCTCGCGGCTCTGGGCCAGGCCCCGGGGATAGAAGTTGCCGCGCCAGGGCTCGTAGCGCCATCCCGAGACCCCGACAAAGACCTTGCCCGCCATGTGCCGGTCTTATCAAGACGACCGGGCTGGACTTGTCGGCACTTACCGTCTGTTGCAGGCGGTGTGGCGCCTTTCACGGTGTAGTGCCCCGCGGCTCAGCGGGTATCATGCGACCCACTTTTCGAGGGCTGCCGCTGGGCGGCCCGCCGCCGAGAATCCTCCACCGGGCTTGCCGCCGTGCGTCTCAACTCCATCAAGCTTTCCGGATTCAAGTCCTTCGCCGAACCGACCAACTTCATGTTGCCCGGCCAGCTGGTCGGGGTGGTCGGTCCCAACGGCTGCGGCAAGTCCAACATCATGGACGCGGTGCGCTGGGTGCTCGGCGAGTCCAAGGCGAGCGAACTGCGTGGCGAGTCCATGCAGGACGTGATCTTCAACGGCACCACCACCCGCAAGCAGGCGTCGCGCTCCTCGGTCGAGCTGATCTTCGACAACGCCGACCACCGCGCGGGCGGCCAGTGGAGCCAGTTCGCGGAGATCGCGGTCAAGCGCGTGCTGACCCGCGACGGCACCAGCAGCTACTACATCAACAACCAGCCGGTGCGCCGGCGCGACGTGCAGGACGTGTTCCTGGGCACCGGCCTCGGTCCGCGCGCCTACGCCATCATCGGCCAGGGCACGATCAGCCGGATCATCGAATCCAAGCCCGAGGAACTGCGCCTGTTCCTCGAGGAAGCGGCGGGCGTCTCCAAGTACAAGGAACGCCGGCGCGAAACCGAGAACCGCCTCTCGGACACGCGCGAGAACCTCACGCGGGTGGAAGACATCCTGCGCGAGCTGAACGCCAACCTGGAGAAGCTGGAAAAGCAGGCCGAGGTGGCCGCCCGCTACAACTCGCTGCAGTCCGACGTCACGCTCAAGCAGCACCAGCAGTGGTTCCTCAAGCGCGCCGAAGCCGAGGTCGACCAGGGCCGGCTGAAGTCCGAAGCCGAGAAGGCCGTCAACGACCTCGAGTCGCGAGTGGCCGACCTGCGGCACGTCGAGAACGAGCTCGAGACCATCCGCCAGGCCCACTACGCGGCCGGCGACCAGGTCAACCAGGCCCAGGGCCTGTTGTACGAGGCCAGCGCCGAAGTCGGGCGTCTGGAGGCGGAGATCCGCTTCGTCGTCGAGGGCCGCCAGCGCGTCGAACAGCGCCTGGCCCAGCTGAAGGAGCAGACCGCCCAGTGGGCCGCGCGCAAGGACGACGCGGCCGCCGAGATCGAGACGCTCGCGGCCAACGCCGTGGACGCCGAGGAGAAGGCCACGCTGCTGGCCGCCCAGGTGGAAGAGCAGGCCATGGCGCTGCCCGACCTCGAGGAGGCTCTGCGCCAGGCCCAGGCCAAGTCGGCCGAGCAGCGCACCGGCGTCGCCCAGGTGCAGCAGCAGATCCAGGTGCTGGCCGCGGACCAGCGCAACATCGAGGAGCAGAGCCGCCAGCTCAACCAGCGCCGCGAGCGCCTGGTGGTTGACCGCAACGCCCTGGCCGCGCCCGACGAGGCGCGCCTGGCCAGCCTGCAGCAGCAGCTGGCCGCCGCCCAGGAATCCGCCGAAACCGCCGACGCCCGGCTGCACGAGCTCCAGGAGCAGGTGCCGCAGCTCGACGAGGAGCGCCGCGCCCGGCAGCAGGCGGTGAACGCCGAGAGCCACAAGCAGGCCGACCTGTCGGCCCGGATGGAGGCGCTCAAGGCGCTGCAGGACAAGGTCCGAACCGACGACAAGCTCAAGCCCTGGCTGGCCCGCCACGGCCTGGACAGCCTGCAGGCGCTGTGGACCCGCATCCACATCGAGCAGGGCTGGGAGAACGCGCTGGAATCGGCGCTGCGCGAGCGCATGTCCTCGCTGGAGGTGTCGCGGCTGGAGATGGTGCGGGCCTTCGCGGCCGACACGCCGCCGGCCAAGCTGGCCTTCTACTCGCCGCCCTCGGCCGCCGTGCCCGAAGCCGCCGGCGCGCTGCCGCGCCTGTCGGACCTCCTGCGCCTGAACGACGCCGGCCAGAAGGCCCTGCTGGCCGACTGGCTGACCGGCTGCTACACCGCCGCCAGCTTCGACGACGCGCTGGCCGCGCGCGACAAGCTCCAGCCCGGCGAAGTGATCTACGTGAAGAGCGGCCACTGCGTGACCGCGCACAGCGTCAGCTTCTACGCCCAGGACTCCGAGCGCGCCGGCCTGCTGGCCCGCCAGCAGGAGATCGAGAACCTGGAAAAGCAGCTGCGCGCCCAGCTGCTGATCACCGAGGAGTCGCGTTCCGCGCTGGTGCGCGCCGAGGCGGGCTACACCGACGCTTCGCAGCGCCTGGTCACCGCGCGCCGCGAGGCCGCCGAGACGCAGTCGCGCGCCCACGAACTCCAGGTCGAGACCCTGCGCCTGACCCAGCTGGCCGAGCAGACCCGCGCCCGCAGCGAGCAGATCGCCGGCGACCTCGGCGAGGTCGATGCGCTGCTCGAGGAACTGCAGGAGCGCCGCGTCGCCGCCGAAGGCCGCTTCGAGGAACTGGACATGCAGCTGGCCGACAGCCAGGAGCGGCACGCCCAGCTGGACGAGCGCGTGATCGACGCCGAGCGCAAGCTGAACCAGGCGCGCGAGCAGCAGCGCAGCCTGGAGCGCCAGGCCCAGGAGGCGCAGTTCTCGCAGCGTTCGCTGGAAGCGCGACGCGGCGAACTGCAGCGCGCCATCGAGACCGCCAGCCAGCAGGCCGCCACCATCGGCGACGAGGAGGAGCGCGCCCGCGCCGAGCTCTCGCGCCTGACCGACGCCGCCGCCCAGGCCGGCCTGCAGAACGCGCTGGAACTGAAGTCCGACCGCGAGAAGGCGCTGGGCGCCAAGCGCAGCGAATACGACGACCTCACGGCCAAGCTGCGCGCCAGCGACGAGCGCCGGCTGCGGCTGGAGCGCGAGCTCGACCCGCTGCGCCAGCGCATCACCGAGATGCAGCTGAAGGAACAGGCCGCGCGCCTGGGCCTGGAGCAGTACAGCCAGCAGCTGACCGACGCCAACGCCGACCTCGAGGCCGTGGCCAAGTCGATCCAGGAAGGCAACGTCCGCCTGAACGGCATGCAGGGCGAGATCGACCGCCTGCACCGGGAGATCGCCGCGCTGGGCGCGGTGAACCTGGCGGCGCTGGAGGAGCTGTCCACCGCGCGCGAGCGCAAGCAGTTCCTCGACGCCCAGTCGGCCGACCTGAACGAAGCCATGGTCACGCTGGAAGACGCCATCCGAAAGATCGACGGCGAAACCCGCGAGCTGCTGGCCGGCACCTTCAATACCGTCAACGAGCACTTCGGCCGCATGTTCCCGGAGCTGTTCGGCGGCGGGAACGCCAAGCTGATGATGACGGGCGAGGAGATCCTCGACTCCGGCGTGCAGGTGATGGCGCAGCCGCCCGGCAAGAAGAACCAGACCATCCACCTGCTCTCGGGCGGGGAGAAGGCGCTGACGGCCATCGCGCTGGTGTTCGCCATCTTCCAGCTCAACCCGGCGCCGTTCTGCCTGCTGGACGAGGTGGACGCGCCGCTGGACGACGCCAACACCGAGCGCTACGCCAAGCTGGTGTCCTCGATGGCCAAGGAAACCCAGTTCCTGTTCATCAGCCACAACAAGATCGCGATGGAGATGGCCGAGCAGCTGATCGGCGTGACCATGCAGGAGCAGGGCGTCTCGCGCATCGTCGCGGTGGACATGGAGTCCGCGGTGTCGATGGCGGAAGCAGCATGAGCGGCTTCACCCTCGGCCTCGTCATCCTCGGCGGCCTGGTGCTGGCCCTGCTGGTGGCCTGGAACGCCTGGACGACGCGCAAGCTGGCTCCGCGCCAGGCGCAGCAACCGGTCGAGCGCACTGAGCCCGTCGAGGTGGCCGAGCCCGTGGAGCCGGTGTTCGACTCCGAACCTGCGCCACCGCTGCCGGTGCCCGAGCGCAAGCCGGGGCTGGACGCGCTCATCGACGTGCTCGCGCCCATCGTGGTGGAGGCGGCGGTCTCGGGTGAAGCGGCCCTCGCGGCCCTGCCGGCCACGCGCCGCGCGGGCAGCAAGCCGTTCGCCATCGAAGGCCTGAACGTCGCCAGCGGGCATTGGGAAACGCCGCACGCGGGCCAGCGCTACTCCGCCTTCCAGGCCGGCGTGCAGATGGCCAACCGCATGGGCGCGCTCAACGAGATCGAGTTCTCCGAGTTCGTGGTCAAGACCCAGGCGTTCGCCGACGCGGTGAACGGCGCGCCGGAATTCCCCGAGATGCTCCACGAGGTGGCGCGGGCCCGCGAGCTCGACCAGTTCGCGGGCCAGCACGACGCCCAGCTGGGCTTCATGCTGCGCGCGCGCAATGCCGCCTGGAGCCCCGGCTACCTGCACCAGAACGCCTCGCGCTTCGGCTTCGTGGTCGGCGCCATCCCGGGCCGGCTGGTGCTGCCGGCCGCCCAGCCCGGCCATCCGCCGCTGCTGGTGCTCTCGTTCGACACGCAGGCCGCCTTGTCGGAGGACCCGTCGCAGTCGGCCATCCGCGAAGTCACGCTGAGCCTGGACGTGCCGCAGGTGCATCGCCAGGAGCAGCCGTTCGCGCGCATGTGCGAGGCGGCCATCGGCCTCGCGAAGTCGATGGAGGGCGCCATCACCGACGACAACGGACAGCCGATCCAGGGCGAGGGCATGGACGTGATCGCCGCCGACCTGGAGCAGCTGTACGACACGCTCGAGGCGCGCGATCTCGCCGCCGGCTCGCCGCAGGCGCGCCGTCTTTTCAGTTAACTTCCTTCGCCATGGCCGCCTCCCCGAAGGTGCAGGAGCGCGTCGATGCGCTGCGCGAGCTGCTGCACCACCACGCCCACCAGTACTACGTGCTCGACGCGCCGGAGATCCCGGACGCGGAGTACGACAAGCTGTTCCGGGAACTGCAGTCGCTGGAGGAAGCCCACCCGGAGTTGCGCTCGCCCGATTCGCCCACGCACCGCGTCGGCGGCGCGGTGCTGGACGGCTTCGCGAAGGTGCGGCACAAGGTGCCGATGCTGTCGATCCGCACCGAGACCGACATCGAGGCCAGCGGCGCGCGCAACTTCGACGGGCGCGTGCGGCGTGAACTGGGCCTGGCCGAGGGCGAGCCGCCGGTCGAGTACGTCGCTGAGCTCAAGTTCGACGGTCTGGCGATCAGCCTGCGCTACGAGAATGGCGTGCTGGTGCAAGCTGCCACGCGCGGCGACGGCGAGATCGGCGAGGACGTGACGCAGAACATCCGCACCGTCGGGCAGATCCCGCTGCGGCTGTCCGCGCGCGGCAAGGGCGTGCCGCCGCTGCCGCCGGTGCTGGAAGTGCGCGGCGAGGTCTACATGCGCCGCGACGACTTCGAGAAGCTGAACGAGCAGCAGCGCGAGAAGATCGCCCGCGGCGCGAAGAACGAGAAGACGTTCGTCAATCCGCGCAACGCGGCCGCCGGCGCCGTGCGTCAGCTCGATCCAGCGATCGCCCGCCAGCGGCCGCTGAGCTTCTACGCCTACGGCTGGGGCGAGATCCAGGGCGGGCCCGCGTTCGAGACCCAGTACGAGCTGTTGGACGCACTGCGCGGCTGGGGGCTGCCGGTGTCGCATCAGACGAAGGTGGCCACGGGCGCCGACGACCTCGTCGCGTACCACCAGGACATCGGCGCCAAGCGCGACCAGCTGCCGTTCGACATCGACGGCGTGGTCTACAAGGTCAACAGCCTGGCGCTGCAGAAGCGCCTCGGCTTCGTCACTCGCGAGCCGCGCTGGGCGGTGGCGCACAAGTACCCGGCGCAGGAGCAGCTCACTACCGTCGAAGCCATCGACGTCTATGTCGGCCGCACCGGCAAGCTGACGCCCGTCGCGCGCCTGGCGCCGGTGTTCGTCGGCGGCGTCACGGTGACGAACGCGACGCTGCACAACGAGGACGAGGCGCGGCGCAAGGACGTCCGCATCGGCGACACGGTGATCGTGCGCCGGGCCGGCGACGTGATCCCCGAAGTGGTCGCGGTCGTCCCCGACAAGCGTGCGGCAGGCGCCCAGCCCTTCACCATGCCGCACCGCTGCCCGGTCTGCGGCAGCGACGCGGTGCGCGAGGAAGGCGAGGCCGACTACCGCTGCACCGGCGGCCTTTTCTGCGGCGCCCAGCGCAAGCAGGCCGTGCTGCATTTCGCCCAGCGCCGCGCGATGGACATCGAGGGCCTCGGCGAGAAGCTGGTGGACCAGGTGGTGGAGGCGGGCGTGGTCAAGACGCTGCCCGACCTCTACAAGCTGGGCCTGGCGAACCTGGTGGCGCTGGAGCGCATGGGCGAGAAGTCCGCGCAGAACCTGCTGGCCGGCCTGGAGCAATCGAAGAACACCACGCTGCCGCGCTTCCTGTTCTCGCTGGGCATCCGGCACGTGGGCGAGGCTACGGCGCGCGACCTGGCGCGGCACTTCGGCAACGTCGACGCGATCATGGACGCCAGCGCCGAGCGGCTGCTGGAAGTGCCCGACGTCGGACCGATCGTCGCCGAGAGCATCCACACCTTCTTCGCCCAGCCGCACAACCGCGAGGTGGTCGAGCAGCTGCGCGCCGCGGGCGTGCACTGGGAGGACAGCGAGCCCGCGGCCATCGCGCCCAAGCCGCTCGCCGGCCTGACGGTGGTGCTCACGGGCACGCTGCCTTCGATGAGCCGCGACGAGGCCAAGGATTTGCTCGAAGCCGCCGGCGCCAAGGTGGCCGGCTCGGTGAGCAAGAAGACCAGCTACGTGGTGGCCGGCGCCGAGGCCGGCAGCAAGCTGGACAAGGCGCAGGAACTCGGCGTGCCGGTGCTGGACGAGGAGGGCCTGCGGCGTTTGCTGGCGGGCGACCTGCCGACCGCGGCCTAGGGCTGCGGCGGTTCTTCGGCGGGCAGCGCCTCGGGCCGCTGCCACAGCCACGTCAGCACCACCGCGAGGACCGCGATCACGCACAGCACGTACCAGCGCGGGCCGACGATGAACAGCATGGAGGCGCAGCTGCCCGCCATCGCCGCCGCGGCCAGCCACTTCGCCCGCCGGCGAACGACGCGACCGCGGCGCCAGTCGGTCAAGGTCGGTCCGAAGTGCGGGTGCGTCTCCAGCCAGTGCAGCAGCCGCGGCGAACCGCGCGCCGCGGCCCAGGCCGCGAGCAGGATGAACGGAACGGTCGGCACCAGCGGCAGCAGCAGTCCGATCATGCCCGCGATCAGGCTGATCACCGCGAGCACCAGGTAGGCCCAGCGCACGGCGACCGGCGGCAGTCGGTGGGTGGTCGAGGTGGGCGGAGGCGCGGCCATGGCCCATTGTCGCGGGCCGGTATGCTCCCGCCATGACCGTCCGAGAGATACTGAAGATGGGCGACCCGCGCCTGCTGCGCGTGGCCCAGCCCGTCCGTGAATTCGACACACCGGAGCTGCACCTGCTGGTGGCCGACATGTTCGACACCATGCGCGCCGTCAATGGCGCCGGCCTGGCCGCACCGCAGATCGGCGTCGATCTGCAGCTGGTGATCTTCGGGACCGACGCGCCGAATCCGCGCTATCCCGATGCGCCCATCGTGCCGCGCACCGTGCTGCTCAACCCGGCGATCACGCCGATCGGCCAGGAGGAAGAGGAGGGCTGGGAAGGCTGCCTGTCCGTGCCCGGCCTGCGGGGCGTGGTGCCGCGCTGGAAGAGCATCCGCTACACCGGCGTCGACCCGTTCGGCGACCCGATCGACCGCACGGTCGACGGCTTCCATGCCCGCGTGGTGCAGCACGAGTGCGACCACCTGGTCGGCAAGCTCTACCCGATGCGGGTGCGCGACTTCAGCAAGTTCGGCTACACCGAGGTGCTGTTCCCCGAGATCGACGCGGCCGAGGACGACTGAGCCGCATGCGCATCGTCTACCTCAGCTGGCCGGCGGGCGAGATCTCGGGCGGGATCAAGGCGGCCTTCCAGCATGTCGCGCTGCTGCGCGAAGCGGGGTTCGATGCGCTGGTCGCCACCGAGGACGGACGCCGGCCCGGCTGGTTCGAGACCGCGGCGCCGGTCGCCCCGCTCGATACGCTGCAGCCCGGCGACGTGCTCGTGTTCCCCGAGAACAACCCGCGCCTCTTCGAGCGCTTCGCCGGCTCGCCGCACCGCAAGCTGGTGTTCTGCCAGAACCAGCACTACGCGTGGCAGGGACTGGCCGGCCGCGCCTCGTTCGCGCAATGGGGCGTGAGCGCGCTGCTGTGTCCCAGCGTGACGGTGGTGCAGTTCTGCCGCCGGCGCTTTCCGGAACTGCCGGCGCATCACACGCCTTTCCACGTCGACGAACGCGTATTCCTGCCCACGCCCAAGTCGCTGCAGATCGCCTGCATCCCGCGCAAGCGGGCGCTGGAGATGGGCGCGATCCACGACCTGTTCCGCGCCCTGTGCCCCGAGCACGCGGGCATAGGCTGGCACGTGTTGCAGGGCGCGTCGGAAGCCAAGGTGGCCGAGGTGCTGGGCCGCTCCGCCGTGTACCTGGGCCTCGCGCGCCTGGAGGCGCACGGCATGACGACGCTGGAAGCCATGGCCAGCGGCTGCCTGGTGGCCGGATTCACCGGCAGCGCCGGCGGCAGCGACAGCGCCACGGCCGCCAACGGCTTCTGGGCGGGCGAGGACGACGTGCTGGGTTGCGCCGACCAGCTCGTGCGCGCGGTGCGACTGGCGGGGCAGGGCGGGACGGAGTACGAGGCGATGGTCGCGGCGGGGCGGGAGACGGCCTGGGCTTATCGGCGCGAGGAGGCGGCGAGAAGGCTGGTGGGGTTCTGGCGGGCGTGGCTGCAGGCCGCGCTGGTTTGAGCTGCCATCTCGATATCACTTCGATATCGACGATGTCTGAGCACAACTCGATGCTCATGCGCTTCCGGGCTGTCGACAGCCCCACCGGCGTCACGCGCGAGACGGTGACTCGGCTGGCCCGGCAGCTCGGTTACGAGCGCTCGGAAGTGCTGCACTACGCTGTGCGGAAACTCGCCGAGGAAGTCCTGCCGAAGTACGCGCTGGACGAAGGCCCGCTTTCGGCCAAGCAAATAGCGGCCATCCGCAAGGCGGCAGGTCCGGCGGCAAGGGCAAGCTGAAGTCCAGCCTGTTCTGACCGCCCGTGCGTACCTGGTGGCCGGAACCATTGGCCGGCGACGCCATCCGCGTCAACGGGTCGTGGCCGATGAAGCGCACGCCCTTCGATTGCACCGGCCGCAGGCTCGTTCGGCTGAGCACCTCGACCAGTTGGCGGCGTTCCATCCCTAGGCCGCCGCCAACGCCTCCAGCAGCTCCGTCTCGATCTGGATCTGCCGCCGGTTCTGCTGCAGCTCGGCGCCGTCGATCAGGAAGGTGTCCTCGACGCGTTCGCCCAGCGTGGTCACCTTGGCGAGCTGCAAGTTGATCTTGTGCCGCGCGAGCACGCGGGCGATCGAATAGAGCAGTCCCACGCGGTCGCTGGCCGAGATGCTCAGCAGCCAGCGCTGGGCGCGCTCGTCGGGCGAGAGCTGCACGCGCGGCGCGACCGGGAAGCTCTTCACGCGGCGCGACACGCGGCCGCGGCTGGGGGCGGGCAGCGGGCCGGCGCGCTCGATGGTCTGCTCCAGCTCCGACTCCACCATGCTGATCAGCTCGCGGTAATGCTCCGGCAGCATCGAGGTGACGACCTGGAAGGTGTCCAGCGCGTAGCCGTTCCTCGCCGTGTGGATGCGCGCGTCCAGGATGGAGAAGCCCGCCTGGTCGAAGTAGCCGCAGATGCGAGCGAACAGGTCGGCCTGGTCGGGCGTGTAGACCAGCACCTGAAGGCCTTCGCCCACCGGCGACAGGCGCGCGCGCACCACCGCGCGGGCCGTGCCCACGTGGCGCGACAGGTGCCGCGTGTGCCAGGCGATCTCGCCCGCGTCGTGGCGCATGAAGTAGCCCACGTCCAGCGTGTCCCACAGCTTCCGGTGCGCCTCGAAGGGCAGGGCGAACAGCTGCAGCTGCACCAGCGCCTCGCGCTTGCGCGCCTCGATCTCCGCGGCCTTGTCCGGCGCGTGGCCGCCCAGCGCGCGCAGCGTGGCGCGGTACAGGTCCTCCAGCAGCTTGCCCTTCCAGGCGTTCCACACCTTGGGGCTGGTGCCGCGGATGTCGGCCACCGTCAGCAGGTACAGCGCGGTGAGGTTGCGCTCGCTGCCCACGCGCCGCGCGAAGGCCTCGATGACGGCCGGGTCGCTCAGGTCTTCCTTCTGCGCGATGCGGCTCATGGTGAGGTGCTCGCGCACCAGGAACTCGACCAGCTTGCAGTCGTCCGCGTCGATGGCGTGCTGGCGGCAGAACTGCCGCACCTCCTGCGCGCCCAGCTCGGAATGGTCGCCGCCGCGGCCCTTGGCGATGTCGTGGAAGAGGGCCGCGACGTACAGGATCCAGGGCTTGTCCCAGCCGGCCGCGAGCTGCGAGCAGAACGGGTACTCGTGCGCGTGCTCGGGCATGAAGAAGCGCCGCACGTTGCGCAGCACCATCAGGATGTGCTGGTCCACGGTGTAGACGTGGAACAGGTCGTGCTGCATCTGGCCGACGATGCGGCGGAACACCCACAGGTAGCGCCCGAGCACCGAGGTCTGGTTCATCAGCCGCAGCGCGTGCGTGATGCCCGCGGGCTGCAGCAGCATCGCCTTGAACGTCGCGTGGTTGACCGGGTCGTTGCGGAACTTCGCGTCCATCACGCCGCGCGCGTTGTACAGGGCGCGCAGCGTGCGGGCCGACAGGCCCTTGATGCCCACCGTGGTCTGGTAAAGCAGGAAGGTTTCCAGAATGGCGTGCGGATCGCGTTCGTACAGGTCGTCGCTCGCCACCTCCAGCATCCCGCCTTTGTCCGAGAAGCGCGGGTTGATCGCCACCGGCTGCTGGCCGCTCGGGTTGATTCGCTCCTCGATGTTGAGCAGCAGGATCTGATTGAGCTGCGACACCGCCTTGGCCGCCCAGTAGAACCGCTTCATCAGCGCCTCGCTGGCGCGCTGCACGATGCGGCCTTCCGGGCTGAGCTCGGTGCGGTAGCCGAACGCCTCGGCCACGGCGGTCTGCAGGTCGAACACGAGGCGGTCTTCGCGACGGCCGGAGATGGCGTGCAGGCGGGCGCGGATCAGGCTCAGCAGCGCCTCGTTGCGCTGGATCTGCTGCGCTTCCAGCGGCGTGGCCAGGCCGTTGGCGGCCAGTTCGTCCCAGCTGCCGCCGAAGCCCGCCGCGCGGGCCACCCACAGGATCACCTGCAGGTCGCGCAGGCCGCCGGGCGACTCCTTGCAGTTGGGCTCCAGCGAGTACGGCGTGTTCTCGAACTTGGTGTGCCGCTGGCGCATCTCCAGCGTCTTGGCGACGAAGAAGGCGCGCGGGTCCAGCGTCTTCCTGTAGCCGTC
>Ga0247819_10001137_pt1 | contig 14707 bp, 10 predicted proteins | sample 13C_Xylose_Day6_FD_193428 | JGI IMG/M metagenome (GOLD analysis project Ga0247819, IMG submission 193428) | Soil microbial communities from agricultural site in Penn Yan, New York, United States - 13C_Xylose_Day6 | ecosystem: Environmental > Terrestrial > Soil > Agricultural land | place: USA...
TCATCCCGCAGCGCACCCGCGTCTTTCTGGATTTTCTGGTCGAGCAGGCCCGCAAGGAAGCGAGCCAGGCCTTGCAGGCCTGCGCAGCCTGCCATTCCTGAGGCAGCCCGGGGTCTCGTCCTCCGCTGGGTGAATACATCGACAAAATCGAACAGACCCTCGCAAATAATTCAATAGATCAACGGCGGGCATGAAATTACGCTTGTGCCGTGACTGGTGTGCCGATCTTTCTGCACCCGGCGCGAAAACGATAAAAGCACAAGGAGACAAGCATGGCCGAAATGACCCAGAACCAGCTTCTGGAGCTGGTGAACAGCACGCAGACGGCGCCTGGCAACCCGCGCGTGCGGCAGCTGACGCAGCGCGTGGTGAGCGACCTTTTTCACAGCATCGACGAGCTCGATGTCACACCCGACGAATTCTGGGCCGCCATGGACTGGCTCGGCCGTCTGGGCGCCAGCGGCCAGATCGGGCTGATCACGGCGGGCCTGGGCTTTGACCGTTTGCTGGACATCCGTGCGGACGAGGCGGATGCCAAGGCGGGCTTGCAAAGCGGCACGCCCCGGGCCATCGAAGGCCCCTTGTTCGTTGCGGGAGCGCCCTTGTCACAGGGCGAAGTCCGGCTGGATGAAGGCGAGCCCCAGGGCGAAATTTTCGTGATGGAAGGTCAGGCGCTGGACCTGCAAGGCCAGCCGGTGCCCCATGCACTGATCGACGTCTGGCATGCCAACAGCCAGGGCGGCTATTCGCATTTCTTCCCCGGCATGAAGCCTTATGAACTGCGCCGCCGTATCCAGGCGGATGCACAGGGCCGCTATCGCTTTCGCAGCTACCTGCCGCCGGGCTATGCCATTCCGCCGGCCAGCCCCACGTCGGAGCTGTTCGCGGCCCTGGGGCGCCACGGCAACCGCCCGGCGCACATCCACTTCCTGGTGGTCGCCCCTGGCATGCGCACGCTGACCACCCAGGTCAACCTGCCCGGCGATACCTATCTGGACGACGACTTTGCCTTTGCCACGCGCGATGGGCTGATCGTGGCCCTGGAGCGCGACGTCGACCCGGCTGGCTACGAATCGCTGGGCATCACCGCGCCCATGGTGCGCGCACGCTTCAACTTCGTGCTGCAGCCGGCGCTCAGCGAGAGCGAGTCCTTGCCGCTGACACGCATGGAGCGTGTCCGCAGCTGATCGTCGCGCTTTCCCGCACACCTCTTGCCCATCCATTGCACTCTCCCTCTCGCAGGGAAGGCTTCCCCCTGTTCGTCTGTCCCATCATGAAATCTCTGCACCACTTCACCGCGGCCGTCGTCGCGAGCGCCGCCGCCTTGCTGCCCACCTTGGCCAGCGCGCAAACACCGCCGGCGTTTCCCAACAAGCCGGTGAACATCGTCGTTCCCTATGCCGCGGGCGGCCCTGTCGACAACCTGGCCCGGGCCTTGGCCATTCAGCTCAACAAGACCTGGGGACAGCCGGTGGTGGTGCTCAACCGCACCGGTGCGAACGAAATCATCGGCGCCGAATTTGTCGCCAAGAGCGCGCCCGACGGCTACACGCTGTTCGCGGCGACCGAAGCGGCCTTGACCATGAATCCGCACCTGTACAAGAAGCTGCCCTACAACGCGCAGAAGGACTTCGCGCCGATCTCGCGGCTGATCAGCGTGCCCATGGTGTTTTTCGTGCCGCAGAACTCCAAGGCCAATACGCTGCAGGAGTTCATTGCCCAGGCGCGCCAGGCCTCCAAGAGCAAGCCCATGACCTATGGCTCCTCCGGTGCCGGGGGCATCGTGCATCTGCCCTTGGCCATGTTCTCCAAGCAGGAAGGGCTGGAGATGGTGCATGTGCCCTACAAGGGCGCAGCGCCCTTGATCCCGGAAATCATCGCCGGCCAGATCGACGCCGCGGTGCTGGGTGTCTCGGTCATCGAGCAGCACATCAAGGGCGGCCGGCTCAAGGCCTTGGCGGTTTCCTCGGAAGCCCGCAGCGTGGCTTTGCCGGATGTCCCGACCTTCCGTGAGGCGGGCGTGCGCGATATCCAGGCCGTGTTCAATATCGGGCTGCTGGCGCCCGCAGGCACGCCCGCGCCGCTGGTGGAAAAGATCTCGGCGGACGTGCGCAAGATCCTGCTGGAGCCCGAATTTCGCAAGACGCAGGTCGATGCTTTCTCCTATGTGGCGGTCGCTTCCACCCCGGCCCAGTACCGCGATTTCCTGAACCGTGACTACCAGGTGCAGGGCGAGCGCGTGCGCGCCTCCGGGGCTTCGCTGGACTGAGCCCCCGCACCCCAATGGTTGGACGGAAATCCAAGCATTGGGGTGTTTTTCATGGCGCTGGCCCATACGCACGGTCTCGACCAGACGACAGTGCGACGCTGGGTAAAGAGCTGCAGCCAGCAGCGGTCGTGTGGCTGCAGAAAGACCGCGCTCCTGTCAGGCGTAGGTGGCGCTCCACGGCCTCTGACGGGCTACCATGGCCTTCTCTCTATCTCTTTTCGAGGAGACCGGCATGAAGCAGCGCTTGCACTTCACGGTATCCATCGATGCGCCCCGCCAACGGGTGTGGGACACGATGTTCGACCCCCAAAGTTACGGCGAGTGGACCGCGCCTTTTTGCGAAGGCTCGCGTTACGAAGGATCCTGGGAGCTGGGCGCCAAGATCCGTTTTCTGTCGCCCAGCGGCGAGGGCATGACGGCCGAGATTGCCGAGCGGCTGCCTGGGGAGTTCCTGTCGATTCGGCACCTGGGTGAAATCCGCAATGGGGTGGATGACACGCAAAGTCTCCATGTGCGCGCCTGGGCCCCCGCGTATGAAAATTTCCGCTTCAGCGACCGCGAAGGCGGCGGCACCGAACTGCAGGTGGAGCTGGACACCACGCCCGCCTATGCGCATTACATGAGTGACACCTATCCGCGCGCGTTGCACAAGCTCAAGGCGCTGTGCGAAGCCTGAAACTCGTTCCGAGTGCGTCCGTTCCCGACATTCTTGCCCAAGGAGGTTTTGTATGAAGGATTTCGCATTGCCAACGCGGCGGGCCCTGTGCATGCAGGGTGCGCGTGCGCTGCTGGGCACGGCCCTGGTGCTCACCGCGGGCCATGCCATGGGCCACCATGGCTGGTCCTGGGCGGACAGCGAGCAGACGACCCTCGAAGGCCGAATTGCGCATATTTCCATGGCGCCGCCCCATCCCTCCCTGGTGGTCACGGCCGCAGATGGCGGACGCTGGAAGGTGGACCTGGGCAACCCTGCGCAGACCGAGCGCTCGGGCTTCAACGCTGCCACCGCCCAGGTGGGCGATGCGGTCACCGTGCGCGGCAATCGCAACAAGGATCCGCAGCAGCTGCACATGAAGGCCGTGCGGATCAGCGTGGGTGGCAAGCACTACGACATGTACCCTGAACGCATACGCGACTGACCGCCTATGTCCGAAGTGCTGACGGCCGTACTGGATGCCATCGCCTCCTGGCCTGGCGCACGTTGGCTGCAGGGCTCGGATACGGCGTATGTGTTTGTGAATACCGCCCACATCCTGGGGCTGGGGCTGCTGCTCGGCGCCATCGTGCCCCTGGATCTGCGCCTGGCGGGCCTGTGGCGGCAGGTTCCGCTGCCCGTGCTGGTGCCGTTTCTGACCCGCGCAGCCGCACTGGGATTGGCGCTGGCCGTGGCCATGGGGCTGTGGCTGTTCAGCGTGCGTCCACATGACTATGTGATCAACCCGGCGTTTCAATGCAAGGCAGGGCTGCTGCTGCTGGCGCTGGGCAATATCGTCTGGCAGCATGGCAGCCCCGCGCTGGCGCGCAGCCTGCACACGGGCACCGTCTGCACGGGCGTGCGCCTGCGTGCAATCGCCTCGATGCTGCTGTGGCTGGCAGTGCTGCTGGCCGGTCGCTGGATCGGGTTTTTGTAATATCAGGGCGTGGCGGTTGGTGCGCCAGGCCGGTCGCTCCCAAGCCCCTGCGCTCTCCGGTGCAGGGGCTTTTTGCATGCTCCGGACGGGGTAAGCTGTGCACTTGGCGCAGCCGCCAGTGGACGCTCGGTCCAGCGGGTGCTGACGCCCCATCCAGAGGAAGAACACGTTGGCATCCACATTGCAGCCCGGGCTGATCGCCCTACACGGCAACCGCACCGAATCCCTGGCCGAGACCGTTTTCTCCTGGCTGCGCACGCACCCGCTGGCGCCGCTGGAGCAGGAGGTGGTGCTGGTGCAAAGCAACGGCATGGCCGAGTGGTTCAAGATGGGCCTGGCCCAGTCCCAGGGCGTGTGCGCCGCGGCGCGCGTCGAGCTGCCCGCGCGCTTTCTGTGGCGCAGCTACCGCCAGGTGCTGGGCGCGGCGGCCGTGCCGCGCCAGTCGCCGCTGGACAAGACGGCGCTGACCTGGCGGCTCATGCGCCTGCTGCCGCAGTGCGCGGCGCAGGAGGGCTTTGCGCCGATTGCGGGCTTCCTCAGGGGCGATGACGCGCAGCGGCTGCTGCAGCTCGCCGACCGGCTGGCCGATTTGTTCGACCAGTACCAGATCTACCGCGCCGACTGGCTCGATGCCTGGGCCGAGGGGCGCGACATGCTGCTGGCGCCGGGCAAGCCGCCCCAGCCCGTGCCCGAAGAACAGCTGTGGCAGCCGCGGCTGTGGCGCTGCGTGCTGGCCGAGCTGGACGAGACCGAGCGTGCGAGCACGCGGCCCCAGCTGCACCGGCGCGTGATCGAAGTGCTGGAAAGCGGCGAGCCCCTGGCCCAGCCGCTGGCGCGGCGCGTGGTGCTGTTCGGCATGAGCCATTTGCCGCTGTCCATGCTGCAGACGCTGTCGGCCATGGCGCGCCACAGCCAGATCCTGCTGGCCGTGCCCAACCCCTGCCGTTTCCACTGGGCCGATGCCATCGACGGCCGCGATCTGCTGCGCATGCAGCGCCGCCGCCAGCCGCTCAAGAACGGCCGCGATCTGTCGGCCCTGCCGCTGGAAATGATGCATGCCCATGCGCACCCGCTGCTGTCGTCCTGGGGGCGGCAGGCGCGCGACTATGTGCGCCAGCTCGACGCCTTCGAAACCGTGCTGCCCGAAGGCATTGCGGCCGAGCTGCCGCGCGTGGACATCTTTGACGAGGAAGTGGACCTGGACGCGCCTTTGCTGGCCCAGGTGCAGCAGTGCATTCGCGACATGGTGCCGCTGGCCGAGCACCCGCGCAGCGCGGTGGCGCGCTCAGACCGCTCCATCGTCTTCCATTGCGCCCACAGCATGGTGCGCGAACTCGAAGTGCTGCACGACCAGTTGCTGGCGCTGCTCGCCGAGCCGGCCGCGAATGCCCCCGACGGCCAGGCCTTGCAGCCGCGCGACGTGGTGGTGATGGTGCCGGCCATCGAAGGCGTGGCGGCATCCATACGCGCCGTGTTCGGCCAGTACGGTCGCCACGATTCGCGGCATATTCCGTTCGACATCGCCGACTTGAGCGCCAGCGACAACAACCCGCTGGTGGCGGCGCTGCAGTGGCTGCTGCGCCTGCCCCAGCAGCGCTGCCGCCTGAGCGAACTGCGCGACCTGTTGGATGTGCCGGCGGTGGCGGCCCGCTTCGGCCTCAAGACCGAAGACCTGCCCCAGCTCAGCGCCTGGATGGCCGGGGCCGGCATACGCTGGGGGCTCAACGCCGAGCAGCGCGGCGCGCTGGGCCTGGCGGCCTGCGGCGAACAGAACAGCGCCTGGTTCGGCCTGCACCGCATGCTGCTGGGCTTTGCCAGCGGCAACGGGCCGCTGGAGGACGTGGAGGGCCTGGCGCAGATCGCGCAGATCGAGCCCTATGCGGAAGTCGGCGGCCTGGACGCCGAACTCGCGGGTCAGCTCGCGACCCTGCTGGAGCGCCTGCTGGACTGGTGGGCCCTGGCCGGCGATGACGCCGATCCCGTGGGCTGGGCGCAGCGCTTTCGCCAGCTGCTCGCCGACTTCTTCGTCGCGCAGACCGACAGCGACCGCGCCATGCTGGCCGCGCTCGACGCCGCGCTGTCGGCCTGGCTCGAAGCCTGTGAGCTGGGCGGTTTTGGCGAGCGCATCGAACTGGTCGTGGCCCAGCAGGCCTGGCTGGAAATCGTGCAGCAGCCCTCGGTGGACAGCCGCTTTCGCGCCGGCGGCGTGACATTTTGCACGCTCATGCCCATGCGCGCGATTCCTTTCCAGGTGGTCTGTCTGCTGGGCATGAACGACGGCGACTATCCGCGGCGCGCCATGCGCAGCGACTTCGATTTGATGGCCTGGCCGGGCCAGCTGCGCCCGGGCGACCGCGCGCGGCGCGACGACGACCGCCAGCTGATGCTCGAAGCCCTGCTGTCGGCGCGGCGCATGCTCTACATCAGCTGGGCCGGCCGCAGCGTGCGCGACAACAGCGAACAGCCGCCGTCGGTGCTGGTCTCGCAACTGCGCGACTACCTGGCCGCGGGCTGGTGCGGCGAGGGCGGCGCCATGGGCGACGACAGCCTGCTGGAGCAGCGCACCGTGGCCCACCCGCTGCAGCCTTTCAGCCGCCGCTATTTCGCGCCCGATTCGCTGCTGCGCACCTATGCGCGCGAATGGCGCGCAGCCCATCTGGAGCAGGCCGCGGGCGAGGGCGTGCCGCCCCTGCCGCCGTTCGTGCCCGATATCGCGGTGCCGCTCACGCTGGCCCAGCTGCACGGCTTTGTGCGCCATCCGGCCCAGGCGTTTTTCCGCCACCGGCTCAACGTGCGTTTCGAGCAGGACGAGCAGGTGAAGTTCGACGAGGAGGCGTTCGGCGTCGAAGGCCTGGCGGCCTATGGCTTTGTGCAGCAATTGCAGCTGCAGGTGGTGGCGGACATCGAAGCCGCACCCCAGCAACTGGCCAGCGCCACGCTGGAGCAGCGGGTGGCCGGCCATCTGGCGCGCATCCAGCGGGCCGGCGCCTTGCCGCTGGCGGGCCTTGGCGAGCGCAAGCGCGCCGAGCTGCAGGCGAGCGTCGTGCCGTCGCTGCAGTCCTGGCTGGCGCACCGCAGCCTGCTCGACCGGCCGGTGCAACGCCAGCGCCTGCATCTGGAGCTGGACGGTCTGGTGTTCGAGGACTGGCTTGACGATTTGCGCGTGCCCGACCGCGACGGCGAAGCCGTGCCGGCCTGGCTGGAGCTGCAGCCGCGCGCGCTGCTGGGCAACAAGGGCGAAGTCCGGCCGGGCTCCGTGCTGCTGCCGTATCTGCGCAGCCTGGTGGCCGCGGCCTGCGGCGTGCAGGTGCAAGGCATTGTGGCCGGGCGCGACGCCACGCTGGTGCTGCGGCCCATGCCCGCGGGCGAAGCGCTGGCGCAGTGCCAGACGCTGCTGCAGGTCTGGCAGGCGGGCCAGGACAGTCCGCTGCCCCTGCCCTTGAAGACCGCGCTGGCCGCGGCCGCCTCGGGCGAGGACCTGGCGCGGGCCGAGACCGCCTACGAAGGCGATGGCTTTGCCCAGCAAGGCGAAGCCGACGACGCCTGCTGGGCGCGGCTGTTCCCCGATTTCGAGGCCTTGACCGAGGACGGGCGCTTTGTTCCGCTGGCCGAAGCGGTGCATGCGCCGCTGCTGGCCTGGTTGGCCGAGCATGTGCAAGTGCTGGAGCCGGGGGCCGTGGCCCCCATGATTTATTTACCGCCGCTGGAGCTCGCATGAGCCATGTATTGAATGTGCGCGACTTCCCGCTGTGGGGCAGCCGCCTGATCGAAGCCAGTGCCGGCACGGGCAAGACCTGGACCATTGCCGCGCTCTACCTGCGGCTGGTGCTGGGCCATGGCGACGGCGATGCCCACCCGAACGCGCTGATGCCGCCCGACATCCTGGTCATGACCTTCACCCGCGCCGCGACGCGCGAGCTGTCGGACCGGATCCGCGATCGCCTGACCGAAGCCGTGCAGTGCTTTCGCGGCGACCGCCAGCCCGAGGCGCACGACACGCTGCTGCAAGGTCTGCTGGGCGATTACCCGGAAGGCCCGGCGCGCGAGCGGGCCGCCTGGCGGCTGGCCATGGCCGCCGAAGGCATGGACGATGCGGCGGTGTTCACCATCGACGCCTGGTGCCAGCGCATGCTGCGCGAGCATGCGTTCGACAGCGGCAATCTGTTTGACGAAGAGCTCGCGGCCGACGAAGAGCAGCTGCGCCGCGAAGCCGTGCAGGACTATTGGCGCCAGCAGTGCTATCCGCTGGACGGCGCGCTGCTGGAGACGGTGCTGGGCGTGTGGGGCGGGCTGGACGCGCTGCTGCAGGACATGCGCGGCCTGCTGGACCAGGACGTGGACCCGGCTGCCGGCGCGGGCAGCCTGGCCGACAGCGTGCAGGCCGCCCAGGTCGAGCGCGATCAGGCCATGACGGCATTGGCCCAGGGCTGGGGTGCGCAGGCGCAATCGCTGCGCGACTGGCTGGACGCGCAGGTGGCCGAGGCGGGCGCGCACTGGGACGGGCGCAAGCTCGCGCCGCGGCATTTCACGGGCTGGCTGCAAAGCGTGATCGACTGGGCCGACGACCCGCTGCAGGTCGAGCTGACGCTGACCGATTCGGCGCGCCACCGGCTCAGCCCCGAAGGCCTGCAGGAAGCGCGCAAGAAAAGCGCGCCTTCGCTGGCCATTCCCGCGGGCTTTGCCGCGCTGCAGCAGCTGTTGGCCGACCATGCGCGGCTGCCGGCGCTGTCCAGCCGCCTGCGCCTGCATGCGGCGGCGCGTGTGCAGCAGCGACTGGCCCAGCTCAAGCGCCAGCAGGGCACGTTCGGCTTTGCCGACCTGCTGCAGCGCCTCGATGTCGCGCTGGCCGGCGACAACGGCGCGGCCCTGCGTGCGCGCATCCAGGCGCAGTACCCGGTGGCGCTGATCGATGAGTTCCAGGACACATCGCCGCTGCAATACCGGCTGTTCGACCGCATCTACCGCACGGCGCAGAACGACCCGGCCACGGCCCTGCTGCTGATCGGCGACCCCAAGCAGTCGATCTACGGCTTTCGCGGCGCGGACATCTACAGCTATCTGCAGGCCCGCGAAGCCACGGCCGGACGGCACTATGTGCTGGACACGAATTACCGCTCGACCCAGGGCCTGGTCGACGCCGTCAACCACTGGTTCGGCCAGGCCGAAGCGCGCGAAGGCGCGGGCGCTTTCATGTTCCGTGGGGCGGGCCAGGACCAGGCCGCGGCGGCCGGTGCTGCGGCGGCCGGTGCCGCGAACCCCCTGCCTTTCGTGCCCGTGCAGGCCCAGGGCCGCAAGGAGGTGTTCTCCACCTCCCAGGGCCCGGTGCCCGCGCTGCAATTGCAGGTGGAGCTGGATCCGCTGCAGACGGCCAAGCGCGCGCAGCGCGGTTTCGCGGCGCGCTGCGCCGAGCAGATCGCGCAGTGGCTCAACGACCCCGAAGCCGGCTTTGCGCAGCCGGGCCAGGCGTTGACGCGGCTGCGGCCGGCGGACATGGCGGTGCTGGTGCGCACCGGCAAGGAAGCCCAGGCCGTGCGCCGCGAGCTCGGAGCGCGCGGCGTGGCCTCGGTCTATCTGTCCGACAGCGAATCGGTGTTTGCCGGCAGCGAAGCGCAGGACCTGGTGTTCTGGCTGCAGGCCGTGGCCGATCCGCGCGATGCCCGCGCCGTGCGCGCCGGCCTGGCGACGCGGCTGCTCGATCTGTCGCTGGACGAGCTGGGCTGGCTCGCGGCCAATGACGAAGCCTTCGACGCGCGTTGCGAGCAGTTGCGCGTGCTGCATGGCGTCTGGCAAGGCCAGGGCGTGCTGGCCATGCTGCGCCAGACCTTGCACCTGTTCGGCCTGCCGGCGCGCTGGCTGGGCGAGACCGGCGGCGAGCGGCGGCTGACGAATTACCTGCACCTGGCCGAGCTGCTGCAGAGCGCGAGCGCACAGCTCGAAGGCGAGCATGCGCTGATCCGCTGGCTGGCCACCCAGTGCGCGGGCGAAGGCAGCCGCAGCGACGAGCAGATCGTGCGCCTGGAAAGCGATGCCGACCTGGTCAAGGTGGTCACGGTGCACAAGAGCAAGGGCCTGGAGTATCCGGTGGTGTTTCTGCCGTTTGCCTGCAGTTTTCGCGAAATCAACCGGCGCATGGACCGCTTCGTCAGCCTGCCCCAGCCCGAGGGCGGGCGGGCGCTGCGCCTGGACTACGACGACGCCGAGCTGGCCCAGGCCGATGACGAGCGCCTGCGCGAAGACCTGCGCCTGCTGTATGTGGCGCTGACGCGCGCGCGCCATGCGCTGTGGCTGGGCGTGCCCATGCTGCAGGCGGCGCGCAGCAAGGCCGCGACCACCATCAACCACAAGAGCGCGACCGGCTACACCCTGGCCGGCACCGAGGAAACCACGCCCGAGCAGTGGCGCGTGCTGCTCGACGCCCTGTGCCAGGGCCGGCCCCAGCTGCAATGGCATGCGGTCCAGGGTGCGCCCGGGCGCAGCCTGCTGGCGGCCCAGGCCGCGCTGCCCCACCTGCACGATGCGCCGGCCTACGACGCGCGCTTTGACCGGCGCTGGGGCATAGGCAGCTTTTCCTCGCTGGTGCGCGCGCTGGCCGCGCCGTCCCTGCCGGTCTCGCCCGTGCCCTTGATGCAACCGGCCGACGACGAGCGGCCCATGGAGCCGGAAGCGGCGCACAGCGTGGTCGCGTCGGTCCCGGCGGCGGGCGCGGTCTGGCACCGCTTTATGAAGGGGCCGGTGGTGGGCAACTGGGTGCACGACCAGCTCGAATGGCTGGCCGGCGAGAACTTTGCGCTGACCGAAGGCGGTGCGCTGGCCCAGCGCCTGCTTCAGCGCTGCGCGCGCGGCGGCCGCGCCGAGCAGGCCCAGGATCTGGTGCAATGGCTCACGGCCGTGGTGCAGCACCCGCTGGCGCCGCTGGGCGTGCCGCTGTCCGGCCTGGCGAATGTGCTGCCCGAAATGGAGTTCTGGCTGCCCGCGGCCCAGCTGCCCGCGCCCGCCATCGATGCGCTGTGCCAGCAGCATCTGCTGCCCGGCCAGGCCCGGCCTGCATTGCCCGCGCGCCATCTGCACGGCATGCTGATGGGCTTTGCCGATCTGGTGTTCGAGCAGGACGGGCGCTACTGGGTGCTCGACTACAAGACCAACTTCCTGGGCCGCGACAGCGCGGCCTATGACGCCACCGCGCTGGCCGGCGCGATGCTGGAGCACCGCTACGACGTGCAGGCCGCCTTGTACCTGCTGGCCTTGCATCGGCTGCTGCAAAGCCGCCTGGGTGCGGCCTACGACCCGGCGCGGCAGCTGGGCGGCGCGCTGTACTTTTTCGTGCGCGGCATCGACGGCCCAGCCCAGGGCATGCATGTCGTGCCGCCGTCGCTGGCATTGCTGGCGGCGCTGGACGCGCTGCTGGAAGCGCCAGAGCAAGACCTTGAGATGGAAGAAACCGCACCATGAGCGCTGCCGAGCAATACACGCTGGACCTGTTCGCGGAGCCGGCGAACATGGCCGCTGCGCCCGTCGCGGCCACGGCCGCGGAGGTGCTCGACAGCTTGCGCGCCTGGAGCGAGCAAGGCCTGCTGCGCCACCTCGACACGGCCATGGCGCGCTTCATTGCCACGCAGGACGCGAACGCGGCCCCGGCGCTGCTGGCGGCCACGGCCGTGCTGGTGCAGATGGAAGGGCGCGGCCACAGCTGCCTGCCGCTGGCCATGCTGGTCGCCGATCCGAATGCCGTGCTGGCTTGGCCTACGGAAGCGCTGGAGGGCCTCAACGCCCTCTGGGCGCGGCTGCCCAGGCCACTCGCGCAGTGGCGCCAGGCGCTGGCGGACAGCCCGCTGGTGCGCGTGGCGGACAGTGCGGCCGATCAGGGCCAGCCGCTGGTGCTGGGCGGATCGGCGCAGGAGCCGCTGCTGTACCTGCGCCGCTACTGGGACTACGAACGCCAGGTGGCCGCGCAGATCACGGCGCGCAGCACGGCGGCGCTGGCCGTCGACGGCCCCACCACCCGCGACTGGCTGGGCAAGCTGTTTCCCGCCGCCCCCGAGCCCGGCACCTGCGACTGGCAGCGCCTGGCCTGCGCCGTGGCGCTGCGCGGCCGCTTCTCGGTGATCACCGGCGGGCCGGGCACGGGCAAGACCTACACGGCCGCCCGCCTGCTGGCCCTGCTGTTTGCCACGGCGCCCGAGCCCGAGCGGCTGCGCGTGGCGCTGGCCGCGCCTACGGGCAAGGCCGCGGCGCGGCTCAAGCAGTCCATCGATGTGTCGCTCAAGGAGTTGCACAAGAGCCTGGGCGGCCTGCTCGACCTGGAAGCGCTGGTCAAGCGCGTGGGCGCGGCGCGCACCCTGCACTCGCTGCTGGGCGCGCGGCCCGATACGCGGGCCTTTGCCTTTCACCACGGCCGGCCGCTGGATGTGGACGTGCTGATCGTCGACGAAGCCTCGATGATCCACCTGGAAATGATGGCCGCGCTGCTGGATGCCTTGCCGCCCACGGCGCGCGTGGTGTTCCTGGGCGACAAGGACCAGTTGGCCTCGGTCGAAGCCGGTGCCGTGCTGGGCGATCTGTGCCGCAGCGCCGAGGCCGGCCATTACACGGCCGAAACCGCACGCTATGCGCTGGAAGCGGCCGGCGTTCAGCTGCCGGCGGCCTATCTGGCGAACGACGCGGACCAGGCCTTGCCTCTGGCCCAGCAGACGGTGATGCTGCGCACCAGCCGGCGCTTTGGCGGCCCCATCGGCCAGCTGGCCGAAGCCGTCAATACCGGCGAAAGCAGCCGGGCCTTGGCGCTGCTGCACGCCGGCACCCAAGACGGCGGGGTGCTGCGCATGCGCGAAGGCGCGCCGGCGCAGACCGTGTGGCAGATGGCCGTGGCGCGTGATGCGGGCGTGGTGAACTACCAGGCCTTTGTCCAGGCATTGGCCGCGCGCCCGCCGCAGCCCATGGCGACCGAAGTGCACACCGAATGGGTGCGCAGCGTGCTCAAGGCCTTCGAGCGTTTTCGCCTGCTGTGCGCGGTGCGCGAAGGCGACTGGGGCGTGGCCGGCATCAACCGCGCCGTGGAAAAGGCCCTGGCCGCTCAAGGAGCGATTTCGCCGCGCGGCGAGTGGTACGCGGGCCGGCCGGTGATGGTCACGCGCAACGACACGGCGCTGGGCGTGTTCAACGGCGACATCGGCGTGGCCTTGCCGGCAGCGACGGCGGGGGCCGGCCTGCGGGTCTACTTCATGGATGGTCCCGCGCTGCGCGCCGTGGGCGTGAGCCGGCTGGCGCAGGTGGAGACGGCATTCGCCATGACGGTGCACAAAAGCCAGGGCTCGGAGTTCGAGCACACGGCCCTGGTGCTGTCGGCCCATGCGGGCAGCGTGCTGGGCCGCGAGCTGGTCTACACCGGCATCACGCGGGCGCGCGAGGCCTTCACCCTGCTGGCCCAGGCGCCGGGCCTGCTGGCCACGGCCGTCAAAAGCCCCACGCTGCGCGCCAGCGGCCTGCTGCGCTTTCTGGAGCAGTTGGCGCAGGCAGCGCCGGCTGCTCCCCCGCCGCAGGACGAACTCGCGCCCTGGCTGGACTAGACGGCGCGGCGCTGGCGGATCAGGCGGCCGTTGCCGCAGCCGCCGCGCTGCGCGTTGCGTTGCGGGCCATCATGTCCGCGGTACTGGTCTTGCGGTCGGCCTGCAATTTCTGCACCGTGGGGCGCTCGCCCATGCGGGCCAGGTAGTCGCGCACCGGCAGGTCGGCCAGCACATCGCGGCCGCCGACGATCTTGCTGGCGGCGCTGATCAGGGGCAGGTGGACGATGGCCGTGCAGTCGGCCAGGCTGAACTGCTCGCCGGCAATGAACGGGCTCCAGCGTGCGAGCTGGCCCAGGGCCTTGCTGCTTTTCTCGAGCTGGGCCATGTTGCGGTCGCGCACGTTGTCGCTGACCTTGCCGCCAAAGAAGGCCTGGGGATAGAGGTTGCGCGCCACCAGCTCCAGATGCAGGTCCAGATACAGGCACAGCTCGCGCACCTTGGCGGCGGCAAAGGGATCGGCCGGCAGCAGCGGGTGCTGGGGATGGGCGGCCTCGATGTATTCCAGCATCACGGCCGACTCGCTCAGCGGGCCCTGGGGCGTGATCATGTAAGGCACCTTGCCCAGCGGCGAAGCGCTGGGGTCGGTTTCACCGAGCCAGGCCAGCTTTTCTTCGAAGGCGACGCCTTTTTCGAGCAGGGCCAGCTTGACCTTGTTGTAGTAGTTGCTGGCAGAAAAACCGCAGAGCTGGAGCATGGGAGTCCTTTGTATCGTGGGGTGAAGAGGTGCAGGGCGTGGCGAGGTCGCGGTCGCTGCCACGCCATGCTATGCCAGCCTCCCCAGGCCGGGCGTCCCGCAGATGACGCAGGGCGGGCCTGCGCGTACCTGCCTACAATGCGCTGATGTCCTGGCTGCGCTCCTCATCCTCCATGGTCTTGCCTGCGCGGCAGGTCAGGCTGGTGCGCGCCACGTTGATCGCCTGGCTGCTGGTGCTGGCCGCGGGCCTGCTCGCGCCCTGGGCCCAGGCCCGCAGCCTGGAGTCCGTGTGTTCTGGCGCCGGTCCCGCGCGCTGGATACTGGGCCCGCAGGCGGACGGCCTGGCCCATGCCATGCACGGCCTCGACTGTCCGCTGTGCATGCCCCAGCTGGCGGCGCCGCCCGCCGCTGCGCCCGCGCCAGTGGCCGCGCTGCCCCGTGCCACGCGGCCGCGGCGCCTGTCCTCGGTGGCCTGGGTGGCCGCGCCTTCGGCCTGCCCGCCGCCGGCGCGCGGCCCGCCCCACTTGGTCGTTGTCTGAAAACCCGGGCT
>Ga0247819_10001140_pt1 | contig 14680 bp, 14 predicted proteins | sample 13C_Xylose_Day6_FD_193428 | JGI IMG/M metagenome (GOLD analysis project Ga0247819, IMG submission 193428) | Soil microbial communities from agricultural site in Penn Yan, New York, United States - 13C_Xylose_Day6 | ecosystem: Environmental > Terrestrial > Soil > Agricultural land | place: USA...
GGTTTACAGAACCTGCCCAATCGCTATAATCGTCGCCCTGACACGCCGGTATAGCTCAGATGGTAGAGCAACTGACTTGTAATCAGTAGGTCCCGGGTTCGATTCCTGGTGCCGGCACCATATAGAATAAGGCTCGCAGCGATGCGGGCCTTTTTCATTTCTACCTCGGGGTTACGCCGGGGTTACGTTTCAGATGAATCGTCGGTGATTTCGACTGACTACTTTTTCGTCGAGGTCATGTAAGCTGGCCCTATCAGGCCTGCTATACAAAGCTGCAATCCCCGTGCGCCTCCACCGCTTCATCCAAATCAATCTTTCGCGCTTAACAATCTGTCGGCATCGTTACGAGGAATCGTCGGCCCAGACAGAGAAGCAATCGTCGGAGCTTATAAGAGCTTTTGAGCGAGCCGCCGACAAATTCCTCATGAACGCCAATCGAAAGTAACTTCAGCACTCGGGGTTTCTTAACAGGTACGTGGGCGAACCAAATAGCAGGAGCGATTCGCCGATCTGCACAATGGCCAGAGTCGCTAAGCTTTCCTCTCAACGGAGGAAACACATTGCGGAAGCCGAAGGCTTGCAGTACGTCTCTAAGCGCTCAGCCGCTAGGGAAAGAACTCTAATGACGATCGACTCCAGATAGCTTCAATGCGAGTCCGCGCTAGCAACAAATGATCCATCATCCCCGTCTGCGTGAGGGTGAAGAGTGCTTTTTGATCGCCTCACGAACACCCTAACCCTGAGCCTTGTTTGGTGGTTGCGAAAGTGATGGCAATACGATAGCTTTGCGCTTGGCTTATGGGCAGATTTTGGATCGCGGATCGCGATCAGTGGTAACAATGTCCGAAAGACTGCTCCTATGAGGCTCCTCTCTGCTTAAGAGTCCCTCCAAGTTTGCGAAGGAGTGCCCATAAGCCACCCTTTTTACTCAGCTCAGTGCCCAATATGAGAAAAATCGACGCTCTTCGAGCTGTACGGACAAAGCCTGAACTTGCTCGACTTTTAGGCGTAAGGGCATCTGAGCTCACATATGTCTTATATGTGCTGAAACCTCCTACGCAATATGTCTCCTTCAAAATCCCTAAAAAAAGTGGTGGTGATCGTACTATTCACTCACCATCGGATCGACTGAAGGTAATACAGTCTTCCCTGTCGGATCTCCTTCTGGATTGTATCGACGACATAAATAAGTCAAAGCCCGGAAAACCACACCTGGATCGCTTTGTTAAAGGCAAGAAAGAAAAACTGCTGGATAGTAAGAAAAAAAAGCCTCTAGAATATGTTTTTACGCCTACGCTTTCGCACGGTTTTGTCCGAAATCGATCAATTATTACCAATGCAATGATGCATCTGCATAAGAAAAACGTTCTTAATGTGGATCTGCAAAACTTTTTTGACAGCTTTAATTTTGGGCGTGTTAGAGGTTTTTTCATATCAAATAGGCATTTCCAGCTTGATCAAAATGTCGCGACTGTAATTGCCCAGATTGCTTGTTATGATAACAAACTCCCTCAGGGGAGCCCTAGCTCACCCGTAATAACTAATTTAATTACTCACTCTTTAGATATTAGTCTCGCAAAGTTAGCATTCGCGCATTCTTGTACGTACTCTAGATATGCCGATGACATTACATTTTCGACGCGCGAGAAAATTTTCCCCCCTCAGATTATGAGTGAGGAAAGCGGAAGTTATACTGCCGGAAGCCAATTGACTCACGAGATCACGAAGGCAGGTTTTAGTCTGAATTCGAAAAAAACTCGTATTCAGTACAACTCCTCACGTCAAGACGTAACTGGGCTTATTGTAAATAAAAAGCCGAATGTAAAATGTGAGTATTGGCGCACAGTCAGGTCTCAATGTCACTTACTATTTAAAAGCGGTAGCTTTGTTACGAAAATTAACGACGAGGAAGTCGTCGGTAATATCAATGAACTGGAAGGCAGGTTAAACTTTATTGATCAGGTCGACTATTATAATCGTCTTCGTCAAAAACCTGCGCTAAATCCTGAGTACACGCTGTCCAAACATGCGATAAATACGCGCGAGCTACTTAGCGGTAGAGAAACCACTTTTAGCAGGTTTTTGTATTATCGTGCGTTTTATGCAAATGAAAAGCCGACCATTCTCTGTGAGGGCAAAACAGATAATATTTATCTGAAATCAGCGATTAATATGCTTGTGTCTAATTATCCAAAATTAGCTAAGCCAAAAACAGTTACTGCCGCTTATCAGCTGCTGGTTTCTTTCTATAATTATACTGAGCGCACGAGATTTTTGCTTCAGCTGTATGGTGGGTCTTCGTATCTGAAGTCATTCATTGAAAGCTTCGATGCACAATGTCGCTTTTATAAGGCACCTAAGCCACAGCATCCAGTTATTATTGTTTTGGATAATGATACCGGGTTTAACGACATAAATAGCTTATTGATTAAGAAAAAAGCGGAGGCATTCGGTAGCGCATCCGGTAGGGATGGATATCGGACAGCAGATTTTATACATGTTGTTAGAAATCTTTATATTGTGGTTACTCCACGTAATGCTGTAGGCGCCGACTCGGCGATCGAAGATCTTTTCACTCGTGCAACACTCGATGAAGAGGTCGGTGGAAAGAAATTCAAACCAGCTAACAAGATTGACACAGACACTCATTATGGTAAGGAGATTTTCGCCAAAAAGGTAGTTTTGGCGAAAAAAGGTAGTATAGACTTTTCTGGCTTCAAGATCCTTCTTGATCGAATTGTTCAGTGCCTGGAACATTACGATAAAATAAAATAGTTAGATTTAGGTTTTTAGTTAAGCTGTTGGCTGTTGGCCGTCTAAAGATGGAATTATTACTGGCTTATCTGGTCGGCCATCTAATTCTTTTCATTAGACAGGCTTGATACCTGAATTTCGCCTCATCGTAAAAATGGTGAGTTCCCCATTGGCACACCCTCAAAAACGAGGTTGTATCAACCGCTCCCCTGATTCCGCACATTCCTCACCGACCGATCCACCGCAAACCATTCAAAGTGTCAGCTAAGCGTTTTGAATTTGGGGTTTATGGAGCGCTTACGAAGCAAGTGCGAGGCGTGGAAAACCTAAAAAAACGGTTCTGAGTCGCCTTGGTTTCGACCGATGGTTACGAGCCGATATCAAAGCGCTAGGGCAACAGTTGTCTTAAAAAAATTCTTACATCGCTCTCAAAAAATGTTCAAAAACTCGCGTCTTTCAGCGAAGTATTCCTAATATGGTTGGAGAACTGTAAATCGGTGGGGCCGCCAGCCCCAATTCATAGCCCAAGGCCCTTCTAGGCCGCTCCGAGCACGCGAGTTAACCATGCGCTTTATATCAGATGGGCCGTCGCTACCCGATGAACTTCTAAGCGCCCGCGACGCAGACGAAGTGCTATTTTTCTGTGGTGCTGGCGTCTCACAAGCTGAAGCAAATTTACCGAACTTTGCCGTCTTAGCCGAAAACGTTTTGGGGCTGCTCGGGTCAGCACTGGATAGCCCAGCACGTCGATTGTTTGATGCCGGCAGGGAGTTTGAGAAACGGACAGGCTTAACCGGATTAGTCGCTACAGATCGAATCTTTGGAATGCTTGAACGAGAGTTCGAACCTGCCGAAGTGCGAGAGGCGGTGGCTATCGCACTCAAACCAAAGGTCGATTACAGCCTCACGGCGCATCGAACCATGCTGGATCTTTCTCGCACGCGGGCTGGAGTGGCACGGCTCGTAACTACCAATTTCGATCTATTGTTCGAGGATTGTGAACCAGGGATAGTTTCTTCCAATCCCCCTCACCTCCCAGATCCGCGTCGAGAGATAGACTTCCGTGGGGTTATTCATTTACACGGTCGTGTTGAATCTGATTATCGGCGCGCCTGTGATGACGAATTTGTTCTATCAAGCGCTGATTTTGGTCATGCGTATCTTTCAGACGGCTGGGCGACTCGTTACATACAGGCGCTGTTAAGACGGTTCAGGATCGTGTTCGTCGGATACTCAGCAGACGATCCACCGGTTCAGTACCTGCTTGAAGCACTCAATAGATTTGAAAAGCCTAGCCATAAACTTTATGCATTTCAGTCGGGAGATAAGACGCAAGCCATTGCTCAGTGGGCGCATAAAGGAGTTGAACCCATCGTCTATGACAGCGCCAATGGACATGCTGCGCTGTGGAAGACGCTTTCGGCCTGGGCCGAGCGCTCTCGTGATGTTGATGGGTGGCACGACCGATTAATCGCGAGCGCGTCAAACGGGCCTGCTTTGATGGCTCCCTATGAGCGCGGCATGATCGCTCATGTAGCTTCCACAACAACCGGTGCCCGAATGTTGGCCACAGCGAACAATCCACTACCAGCTGACTGGCTGTGCGTCTTTGATCGTAATACCCGATACGCCCCAATCAATGGGTTGGATCGATATGATCAGACAAGCCCTAAATTTGACCCGTTCGATACATTTGGACTGGACGGTGATACGCCCCCAGCTCCAGTTGATCCAGATCAGATTTTTAAAGAGCGCGCTGTACCACAACACGCTTGGAGCGGAATTGCGTTGTTAACAATGGACTGCGCAAATCTTTCACCTGAAAGCATCGCTCAATTATGTGGAGTTCACGCGGGCGCCGCGACGAACCTACCACCTCGACTTTGGCATCTCGGTATATGGCTCGTTAGGATTTCGCATCAACCCGCCGCGCTGTGGTGGGCGGCGAACCAAGCACAGCTACATCCGCATATTCAGGAGCGCATCGAATGGTCACTACGTCAAAATGCGACCCGCTATACCTCTGCGGTACGCGATGGCTGGCGCATTCTGCTGGCGTCCTGGAAACAGAAAGTTTTTGATCGAGACTCCTACCGATATCAACTCGAAGACAAAACGAAGCAGGAGGGGTGGTCTGCATCATCCGTCCGAGAAGCCATTGACCTGTATCAGCCGCTTCTAACTGTCCAACCAGTGAACAGCGCAATGGCACAGCAAGCGCGCCTAGACCTGTCGCTCAAGGAAATTGTATCCGTAGATATTGAGTATCCGAGACCGCATCGGACTCTTGAAATCCCACCAGAAAATTTGGCCTATGCCACAGCGCTTTTCCGTCAGAAACTTGAATACGCTGTTCAAATCGAGCGCGAGATCAATTGTCATGATGATCTTTATTTCGACACAACGCGTCCCGACGACGGCTATGCATTGGATGAGGACAGCCACGGATTGACTGGCCACCTCATCATTTTTACTAAGATGATGGATCTACTCATAGAAGTGGATCGCACAGCTGCGCGTGAAGAATTCTTTCGTTGGTCAGGAAGAAACGACTCACTCTTTACTCGGTTGCGAATTTGGGCCGCTGGACGCGAGGAGCTGACAACCCCCGAGGAAGCTGGACAGGTATTTCTCGATCTTGATGATGATACGTTTTGGACATCAAGGCAGGAACGGGATTTGTTGTTTTCCTTGCGCGACCGATGGTGCGAATTACCTTCATCAGTGATCACAGCGATTGAGACACGTATTCGAAATGGGCAAATTCCATGGACAGCACAGAGCGAAGACCGCGACCAATTGGTCGCCCATTACAGACTCTGTCGAATTTATTGGCTCTCTGCTCAGGGTGTTAATTTTTCGTTCGATTTGGACGCTGAAGTTGCGAAACTGAGCGTTCTAGCGCCCAACTGGTCGGAAGACTCTATCGCGTATACGGCTCAGCCAGGTGTTTCGAGGATTTACAGCATCGAAACCGACACGAATGCCGAACCGCTTGAACAGATACCTATTGGTGACGTTCTCGAAGAAGCGCTGACCCTTGGTCAATACAATTTCGCTTCACGCGTTCAACGGAAGCCTTTTTGCGGCTTGGCGAAGGATCGACCAATACGCGCATTGAGCGTTCTAACTGATGCCGCCCGGAAAGATATATTCGTGCCCTGGGCCTGGAGCTCGTTCCTTTCCTCGGAGAGAGACATAGTGATGTCTTCTCGATTTCTGTCCGTTATCGGGCGCCGTCTCGCGCGACTATCGGCTAATAATCTGATGGCGATAATACATCCAGTCTCGGCATGGTTAAGGGAACATGCGGAACGGCTACTCTCGGAACTTCCAGCTATTTTTGACTTGGTTTGGAATGCTGCCGTGGAAGCACTGATGAGTGCTCCAGAGGTGAAACGGTACCCACGACCTGACAGGGTATGGGTAAACGAGGGCTTAAATAGCCCCGCTGGCCACATGGTTGACGCGCTATTTAAAGATCCTGCGAAGATTACATTCAAGTCGCGCGCAGGCCTCTCGGATAGTTGGAAACTTCGACTCAAGCAGCTTATGAATCTGCCTGGTGATCATCGGCCACACGCCGTCGTGATGATCTCTCCCTATCTCAATTGGCTATTCCAGACAGATCCCAATTGGACTGAGGCTCAGCTTCTATCACTCTCAGGCGGAGAGAAAGATGACAGCATAGCGTTCTGGGCAGGGTACTTATGGCGCGCTCAAAAACCACAGCGCCCCCTTTATCTGCTTCTGAAACCTGGATTCACTGCTCTCGCGCGGCAATCAGGTAAACGCCGGAACCATGCAAATGCTTTAGCAGGTCTGCTGTTAGCCGGTTGGGGCGATGATCAGGACGCACTGGATTCCGAGCGGTTAATCACGAACATAGAGATGCGTGAGATCCTGATACATGCCGACGATGAACTGCGTACGCAGGTTCTCTGGTATCTCGAACGCTGGACTCTTGAACCCGAAAGCGAATGGGGTGATCGCGTAGTTCCGTTTCTAACCCAGGTATGGCCTCGACAACGTGACGTCCGTACGACATCAGTATCCGCACGTCTTGCTGATTTCGCGCTTGCTATACCCGACCGGTTTGCAGATATCGTGGAGGCAATCCTTCCAAGACTCGTTCCGGCGCATAGCGCATCATTACGAATTGGCTCATTTCTGACCGCCGAGCCTAGTAGTACCATTGCAAGAAGACATCCAAAAGCGCTTCTTGATTTACTTTGGGCCATCCTGACCAAAGAAGCGGTGACTTGGCCTTATGGTGTTGATGTGCTTTTCAGTCAGCTTTCCGAAAGTATCGAGACTCAAAATGATCCGAGATTGGCGGAACTGAAACGTCGAGAACAACGGCGTTAGGGTGAAACTAAATGGACGCTTCAACCAATCCAGCAGCGGACTCGCACAGGGACTCACCAGCTGATTTTCTAGCGTTCTAAGATTTCTTTTGTAGACTTTTGGGAGCAGTACGCGCGCGAGGGTAATCTGATAAGCGAATGGCCGCGCACGAACCACCACTTTGACTAGCCATGAAAACGAGTTCGCATATGCAAGAAATGCGAGACTGCGGCTTAACCAGAAAGGCCTGACCGCAATGGCTCGCATGGTGATGGGGGATTTCCGCAGATACATATCAGTAAGTGTTTTCTTACGCCTCTGAAGAATACTCAGCCAACCATTCCTCATCCGTTTGTTCTTCTGGTGGCTTGCGTGAATGGGGAGGTTCAGTAGGTGCCGTGTACACGTTTGTACTGATTAACGTTTTTACGCGGCTTTCTTTACACGCACTTGGTTTCGGCTGAAAGGCTTGATTTTGCTGGGCTGGAGCCGAATCCTTATCCGGCATCCTTATCCGGCAGTTGTCCGTCACTTGTCCGGTAGCTATCCGTCGGTTGTCCGGCTGAAAGGCTTTGCGCACCTCAGCAGTAGTGATGGAAAGGGGACGTAATGTCCCAGTGTCCAGTCGGTTTTTCCGGCCGGCTACTAGATCTGCTGCAAACAGGATGCCTCGCAGGTTGCCCAGATAATCATGGAGCGAAGAAAGACTCTTGGGCGTGGAAAGCCCGGTCGATTGCCAGAGCTGAAAGAGGTGGCTGCGCGGGCTAATGCGAAAGTGCCCTTTCGGCAGAGGCGAACCTTGCGCCCCTGCCTTGGTGGTACGTTCGCGATTCAAGTCCGCGTTGAAGATGGCGTGAGTACTCACACCATCAACAAACGACGGGAACTGTACCGTTACGCCGCCGGCCTTGTGAGGGCCGTACAACCCAGTCGAATAGCCGTCATACTCGTAAGCATCCATCCCCAGAGTAAGCAGGATTTCGCGCAGAAGCGCTGGAGAATGCTCGTCCTGCCAATCCCGAGGTACAGACTTACCACTGGACGGGCGAATGACGAGCCGGCCACCCTGGATACAGACTTCATCTCCTCGGGCGAGCAATTTTTCGACGGTGACGGCCATTAGAGCGCCAATGCTTTGTTCAGGTTGTCCTCCAACGCGATCAGGCCAATAACAGTGGCCAGCATCAGCAACTCAATGAACTGCGGATGACGATGAATCCAGTCGGCCACTTTCATCAGGCAAGCCGGAGCCAGCCCGTCCAGGCGGGTGCGAATGTTCGGCATTGGATTAGCCCTCCGTGGCGCTGCGGGCGATGAGTTTCAGGTAAGCCAGCACCTTGTGGGCGTTTTCGCGTTCGCTGAACGGCAGGCTGTAGCGCTTCACGCGGCAAGGATCGCCATAGCCATTTGGGACGTGCTCGTACTGACGCTCAATGATCAGCCCGTGACGGTTTTTGCCCAGTTTGGAAATAGTGGTATTCAAGCAGTGGTCACCCAAGCCTTCAGCCTCGAAACGGTTAAGACTGGCACCCGTCAACAGGTGAGCCAGAATGCGGGCGATCTTGCTCAGAGGGGGGGTGTTAGACTGGCCTTGGGATGGGCTGCTCTGCTGGGAAAGGGGGCGGCACTTTTTCATTACGCGCGCTCCTCGCCGGTATGGCTGGAGGTGCGACTAGCCAAGAACTCGGCGAGATCGCTGATCCGGTACTTCACCAGGCGACCCACCTTGGAAAAAGGCAGGTTATAACGACCCGTTGAGCGCCAGACCGCGAGGGTGGACGTCTTCACGCCGAGGACATTGGCCGCTTGGCCATCGTCTACGTTGACGGGTGGATTCTGGGGGTCGAAACCAAGCTGTGCGCTGATTTCAGCTTTTAGTGCGGCAATGTCGAAGGGTTTCTTGATATTCACTGATGTTTCCTCGTCTAAGTTCAACAACAACGAGAAAAGAATCGGGCAACCCACCAGACCCAAGACAAGCAGACCCCCAGACCCAATTTTTGGGTCTAGTCCTGTTTGATAAAGCTGCTCCAGGCCCTGATGAATGTCTTGCTTTTGGCGGTGTCGCTCTGTTTTGCGTTGCCAAACAGCCGACCTTCAGATGTGAAGTCTCGGTCGCACAGCCAGCCCCAGCAGTCTTGGCGCGCCCAAGGTTGCCCCTGTTCGCTTTTCAGTGGCCTCAGATTTTCCTTCGTGTATTTGCATTGCGAGCTGAACCATAGCTGGATGACCTCGATACGCTGCTGGCGTACCGACTTGTGCCGCACGCTCACACTACGTGCCTGAGCCCCCTGATCGTCAATTGTCGCTCGCCCTGCCGCCTGCGCTTGAATCACCTCAAGCAGCGCGTCCTCATTGATGGGCAGCTCATGGCCAGCATTTGCTGCCCAATCAAGAAAAATCTTGAGTTCCCCCAATGTGAATGGGAAGACGAGTACGGGCTCTCCGGTCTTTCCTTTGGGATGCTCAGTCAGCACGTCACGCTCAGCCTCCGTCAGGCATGCCCATACCCGATCATTTGGGGGTGGCAGCTTCAAATAGATGCCATCTTCCCGGAGCTCGAACCCGCTTCCAAAGTCGTCCAGTGGATGCTCCGCTTCCACAATCCTGATGAAGTTGTAATAGCCGATCCGAACACCTTCGAACTCGGTGCTTTCTAAAACCACATCAAGCTCGACACTTTTCAGTTCAGTTTCGTAAAAATCCATAACATCCTCAGGTAGCTTGTTGAAAAGGAGTCAATTCAAACGGGTGGTGTTTCGTTTATTTGCGGCTCTGGTTCGAAATCAAAACCACTGAAGCGGGTTGCTTGAGACCGGCAGCCTCCAGCATGGCTTGCGTCGCAGTCTCGACAGACTGGCGCACCGGGTCGAGATCGAGACGGGCATAGATCGCCGTGGCTTGGTGCGTCTTGTGGTTAAGTGACTTCCCGATGATTGCCAACGAAGCGCCGGTCTTGGCTTGCCAACTGCCGAGGGTGCGCCGCAGGTCATGAATGCGCAGGTCAGTCATGTCGTAGAGTGCCGGGTCGATTTTCAGCGCAGCGGCAATGGATCGATAACGCCTCTCCGCAGCGGCTGGCGCGGTTGTGATCTGCTGGTCAGCTTGTTGGCGCTCCTCGACAGATAGCTTGCCGAGCTCGCCCAGATGATCGAGAAGGCGACGCAGACTGGCCCGCAGCAGTACGGCGGCCCATGCCTTTTTCGGCTCGACCAGATGGCCCGTCTTACCCTCGCCGGGAAACACAAAAGGAGATGTGCCTTTCGTGCGCTTGCGAGCCTTGAGTGCGGTCACCACCTCAGGCGATAAAGTGACATTCTGCGGAGTGCCATTCTTGGTCATCTCGATGCGCCAGACACGAGCATCCAAGTCGAGGTCGCGCCAGGCCATTGCTTGTACGTTCGAGCGGCGCGCACCAGTGAGCATCGCCAGCAGAAAGAAGTCGCTCAAACTCGACTCGCCGATGGCGGCGAACAAATAGGGCAGCTCGGTGGCTTGCGCGAAGCGGTCACGCGACACCACCATGTTTTTCTGAATGCGGATGGCCGGGTTTGTGCCGCTGAAATGTTCATGGTCGGCTGCGTAGTTGAAGACCGACGAAATGATGGCGACAGCTTTATCAGCTTGGCGTGCGCTTTTCTTGCTCGCCTTGGCGTGAATAGCCTTCACCTCGGATCGGTTGATATGCGACAGCTTGCGATTGGCGATGGCCGCCATGTGTAGACGCGCGGTGTCGAGATAGTCCTTTTTCGTGCGCTCGGTGATTGGAGAGCCGTCACGCTTTTTTTTCTTCTCCAGCATCTCGGCCAACATCTCGGCAAAGATCGGCTCTTCGCGGATAGCGCGGCGAACGGCAGCCGGATTAGCCCCGGCCTCAATCTCGGCATTGATGGCAGCGGCCTGCTTGCGCGCTTGCTCGACGGTCATGGTGGGGAAGCGGCCAAGCGTGACTCGCTCGGGCTGCCCCCCTTTCATGCGGCGATAGACGGAAAAGGTCTTGACCCCGGTGAACGACACTCGCAGCTGTAGCCCCTGAATCTTGGTGTCGTAATAGGTGGCGCGCTTGCCGGCCTCGGGTGGCGGCAGTGCGGTCAATCGTTCCTTGCTGAATGAGATATGGCCTTCGCTGCTCATGTCTTCCTCGCCAGTTACGGGGTTACGCTGGGGTTACGTATCAGGTCGAAAATAGTGAATTTTCGTGTAACCCCGTAAAGGCGAGAATAGGCTGAAAGCCCCATTCTGTATAGGACTATATAGATTCGTAAATCAGTGGGTATCCTTGAGCCCTCTGACTTGTAATCAGTAGGTCCCGGGTTCGATTCCTGGTGCCGGCACCATACAAAACAAAGCCCTCGTAGAAATACGAGGGCTTTGTTGTTTCCGGGGCTAAATGATCCAGCGCTGTTCGCAACAAGCCTGAGTCATCCATGACTCAACAGGCTCCGCTTAACCCACCCTCAAGAAACCCGAAATCAAAACCTCAACCTGAACACCGTTCGCCAAATGTTCTTGAGCAATGACCGTTGGTGTTTTCTCCAGTTGCCCTCCCACCATTCGTCCTCATTAATGGCAACCGTTTGGATATCACTGCCTGTTTGCGTCGCCGCGTGCTGGCGGAAAAGCATCGGGAACACGCAATGTTGTTTGATCTGTTGCTTGAACAGGACATCGACCGGCGTTCCGCTATACGGCGTGCCGGCTAAAACCTGGCAGCCTTCGCGCGAGATGATGTAAGCGTGCAACGCCACCACCTCACCACGGGCGATGAATGGAAACCAGGTCAGCCAGGTTCTCCCCATGCTGTAGCCCAGGTGCAGCGCTTGAAAGGCGTTGTTGCGAACAAATCGGTTCACCCATCGCACCTGAGTAGCGCGAAGCGTGTAGGGTTTCGCATCGTCTTCGAAGACCAGAATTCTCTGCCAACCTTCAGCCAATAGCATTTTGGCCAGCGCTTGATGCGACTCATAGCAACCCCGGACTGGATCATCACAGCGCTGCGCGATGAAGAATTCAATCGGGTTGGAAATGTTACGTGAGACGGTTTGCCGGAAAAGCTCACGTCGGTCTTTGCGCTCGCCCAATGAGATGCAGAACACGCGGTCGACATCGAAAGCGACCCTTGGCAGGTTGAGCGGCATCCCCCTGCGAATCTGAACGCGATGCACTTGAAATCCTTCAATGACTTTTCCATAGCCCCGCGCCACAGAAAAGAATCAATGATCTACAAGAGTTTGCCTCTCTGTATGTCAGACGCTTCCTTAAATAAACGTGATCACGCATTTGATCATCACAAACAAGCCCTTTCCCCCTCATCAAAAAAAGAAGCCCCCGTATTGCTACGAGGGCTTCTTTCATTGCGGTGTGCATAACCGGATCTTAGTGACCCGCGCTTTGGCCGCCATCGACGTGGAGGATTTCGCCGGTGACAAACTTGGCGTTGTCCAGGTACACGACCGCTTGTGAAATATCATCGATCTCGCCCATATGCCCGACCGGATGCAGGGCGCCCAGTGCAGCATGGGTTTCTTCGCCGTGCATTGGGGTTTTGATGATGCCAGGGCTGACCGCATTCACCCGGATACCACGCTTGGCGTATTCGATAGCCAGGGATTTGGTCGCCGCGTTCAAGCCACCCTTCGTCAGCGAAGCCAGTACCGAAGGCACACCGTCGATCGCGTGGTCCACCAGACTGGTGGTGATGTTGACGATGTGGCCGCTGCCCTGTTTTTCCATCTCGTTGATGGCCAGTTGAGTGATGTAGAAGAAACCGTTGAGGTTCACCGACAGCACGTTGGCGTAGTCTTCAGCGGTATACGCGGTGAATGGCTTGGCGACGAAGATGCCGGCGTTGTTGACCAGGGTGTCGATGCGGCCAAAACGGGCGATCGCTTCACGGATGACGCTTTGCGCGGTTTCCGGTTCGCCGATGTCGCCGGCCACGGTCAGGATGTCCGGATCGGTCGAAGGCTTGATCGAACGCGAGGTGGCGACAACCTGGTAGCCGAGTGCGCGGAAGGCCTTGACCATGCCATCGCCCAGACCTTGGGATGCACCGGTGATCACAACGACTTTTTTCGAATTGCTCATGATAAATACCTCTAACAAAAGTGGGGTTTGAAATTTGGTGAATCAGGCTTCGGCAGGTGCCTGGGCCATTTGTCTCAACATCTGTTCGTAGTACTCGACCGATTGCGAACCAGACACCAGGTGACGACCGTTCAGCACCATGGCCGGGACCGAATTGATGCCGTGCTGTTGGTAAAACGCCTCCAATTCACGCACCTCTTCGGCAAACGCACCCGACGCCAACACCTCACGCGCACGGGCCTCGTCCAACCCGGCTTCACCCGCCAGCCGCACCAGCGTCGGCTGATCGCTCGGGTTCTGGCCTTCGCTGAAGTAAGCGCGGAGCAGGATCTTCTTCAGCGCCACCTGACGCCCTTCCACCTGCGCCCAATACAGCAACCGGTGAGCGTCGAAGGTGTTGTAGAAGTGGGTGCGTTTCTCCAGGTCAAACTTGAAGCCGATGGCATTGCCGCGTTCAATCTGCATCGCTTTGCCATTGGCGACGTCCTGGGCGGTACGTCCGTATTTGCGCATCAAGTGCTCGACGGCTTTCTCGCCTTCGGCCGGCATGCCCGGGTTCAGTTCGAAAGGCTTGTAGGTCAGCTCAACCGATACCTCACCCGCGACGTTATCGATCGCCTGCTCCAGTGCCGTCGCCCCCAGTGCGCACCATGGGCACACTACGTCGGAGACGAAATCGACGGTGACCGACGGCGTCATGACTGCCCCTCTTCCGCCAGTTGCTTGCGGTATTGAGTGGTGGTGATCCCGGCGTAACCCCAGTTATCGGTGTCGACTTCCTCGATCACGATGTGGGTCAGGTCAGGGCGTTTGTTGAGCACGCGCTCCAGTGTTTCAGTGATCTCGGCAATCACCTGAGCTTTCTGCTCAGTGGTAACGCCATCGCGGGTGATGCGTACGCTTACGAAAGGCATGAGGGAAACTCCAGTGACCTTCCCGTCGGGATGATGGGAGAGGCGTTGGAGCTCAATGTAGGGAGTTAGCTGGAGGGGATAAAGGTGGGGACGGGAACTTCATTCGTTACGTGGCGTAATCAATAAACTTCATGACGCTTGAATTAACCGCCACTCCTTCTTCAACTGATAATCGCCACAAGAGCGCGAAACCGACTGCCCTCAGGTGGCAATAGTCGGCGTTAGGAACCCCGTTGGTGACCTGAAAATCAGCGTTCGGGTGAGACCTCTTTTCCCTTGCTTGAGAGTGGACAATATCTAGCAAGCGTCTCAAAAAAAGCAGCCTGCTTAGGCTGCGTTTTTTGTTAGAGGCTCTTCAGACAGCGTAATGTTTGAATTCGTTACTGTCGCGGATGAGTAACTGCATCAGTTTAGGATGAATAAAGGTGTGTTCAGCCAAAGCATGGATGGTGGCAATCTTGGCAGTCGTCCAGCGCGCAGTTTCTTCTACGGCACTCAACATGAATAACAGCCATGGCTCCCAAGCCCGTTTGGCTGTCACTTCCAACAGGAGTCGGTAGTAATCTGCGCGCCGGGCG
>Ga0247819_10001141_pt1 | contig 14677 bp, 27 predicted proteins | sample 13C_Xylose_Day6_FD_193428 | JGI IMG/M metagenome (GOLD analysis project Ga0247819, IMG submission 193428) | Soil microbial communities from agricultural site in Penn Yan, New York, United States - 13C_Xylose_Day6 | ecosystem: Environmental > Terrestrial > Soil > Agricultural land | place: USA...
TTTCGAACCGTTGCTGCCGCTGATGGAAAACGTTGAAGCATTCATCAACCACGACTGTTTGCTGATTCCGGGTGTGGACGTTGAAGGCCGCGACGTTTCGTTTGCGGTAAACGTTTACCTGCCGATAGAAGAACTGGTAAACAATGAATTCCAAGTGGTCGAGCATCTGCACTTGTTTACCGTGGTGGATGAACACACGTATTCGCTCAGCCCGACGAAACTGCCGCGCAATGACGAAGGGCTGCAAACAATTCATATCGACTTTGCTGATATGAAAAGCGGGCGTGTCGTGCAACTGATGGCCGAATTCTTTGGTCAGTTCCAAATGCGCGAATCGTTTGTTTACAGCGACGGCGTGAATCTGGCGCTGCCGCAGGAGTACGTCGGCCAGCAAATGTTTGTGCTGGCGATCATGGCGATGGCAAAGGCTCCGGTGCGCCGTCATTCGGTGAAGGTTTTCCAAACCTGTAAACACCCTATGCCTGCTGTCGTTTCGGCGATTCAGGAAACCCGCCTCAAAACCGTGTACACCGCTCCGCTGTTGGAGCCAAAAGGAGACTGAATGCGTTTACGTTATGTGGTTGTCGAAATCGAAGGTCCACAAGGCATCGGCACCAAACAATTGCCAATGTGCTTTTCGCACGCTTTCGACAACGAGCAAATTCGGGCCGCTGTCTTGGCAGTAGTTCCGGAAGACAAAGTTGTTGGCGAAGGGCAAGCCTTGTTTGTCCGCAACGATATCGTGGCCGTCGAGAAATACCAACCGAGCGTTTTCGGTAAGCTGTGCCGTGGCCGTCACGACGAGATTCTTCTCGAAAGCTCTGAACACCTGTAATCTTTTTTCAATCAGGGGGACCATGCAGGTTCCCCGCTCCAACCGATTCGGAAGTCAAATAATGCGCCCAGTAAAACAAGCAGTCTACAATTCCCGTACCGCTGACAAATTCGTTCTGCGCCTGCCCGACGATATGCGGGAAAAGATTCAGGAAATCGCCCGCAACCACCACCGCAGCATGAACAGCCAAATGATTAACTGGCTGACCCTTTGCGTCGAGTTGGAAGACGCGGGCGTCCAAGTTACCAAAGATTCGCTGGCGGTCGCCGCTTCGGTTCTGAAAGAAATGTCTGACAAAGAAGTCACCAACATTTCGTATGGTGAAGTCGTCAAGATTCCCGAATCCTACATGCACGGTGAAAACTGCGCAATCGAACCGCGTGAATTCGAAACCGCCGACGAACTTGTGCAAGTGTTTGCACTCGGCCGCGTTGCCGATATCAACACCGGTAGCATCACCAACAAACCGTGTGTTCGCGTGAAGTGGCTGCACAATGACCGCGAATCGAACTGGATTCCGTTTGGCGATATCCAGCGTATTCAGTAACAAAGAAGTGAGGCGAGAATGAAGAAGTTGCAACGAGTCATTTTGGGATTTCATGAGTACACCCACGCATGGGACGCTTGTGAAAGCACTCGAATCTCAATCTTTGCAGTTGACCGACACATCTTCCAACTCAAACTCGCCTCTGGCCAAAACATCTATTGCCTAGCGGTAGACCTAATGGTTCCGAAACGGTTTGCGAAAGTCGGTTTCGGGGGTCTGCCGTCTAGCTGGATTGCCAAGGCGGATTTTGTTTACAACAAGACCACGCGCAATCGTGCGAAATTCAAAACTACTCACTTCAAACGCGAACGAAGCGACGACGTATTCGCTGCCTTACAGAAACGTTTAGCCAAGAAGGACTACACCGTTTATGAAGGACCAACAGTTGCAAGATTGCTCCACGGAAAAAGAAGGCGCCACGTTCCGACCAGTGTGGTCAGTTGAACAGCGCTGGAGTGAAGAAGCAAACAGTTGGGCGACGTTCATCATTGTCGAAACCAAAGACATTTCGATTGGCGTGCCCGTTCTGTTTGCGCATCAAACTCTGCCGACCTACAAAGAATTGGTTCGCAGTATCATCACACGTTTGACCGGCTATATCAGACGCATCCACGCGATTCGCCAAAAGGCATTGGAGACTGCGCAATGACCAAGGGATTCATTCTCTGGATGTTTATGCAAAACACGTTGCCTGATCCGGGCGGTTGGAATCGTGAATACGTCCAGACGCATTCTCCGGCGCGCATATCGCGTCACTTCCAAATCGAAAAGTGCCTCGACGCCGAACGTGAATTGCACAAACTAATGCGCGACAAGCCCGAAGCTTCGAAAGCAAAATACTTCACAATCTGTTTGCCGATGGGAGACTTGGAATAATGCCCGGACCATTCATAAACAACAGCGGGTACGAACCGATTGACTGGGACACTCCGGAAACGGCAAAAGAAGTTTCGGCCAAACCTGCGCGTGTCATGTTTCGCGGCCACAAAGCCGATGCCGGTCCAATCGACCTGCAAATGAGCAGCAAAGGTTGTGCGCTTTTGATTTGCGGCGGCACCGCAGTCAAGCTTGGCGAATGGGCCATGGCAAAGATTTACGAAGCGTTTGACCAGACGCGCCCGAAAGCGTTGGCAAACCAGTACGACGCACACGAACAAATCCACGACGCGCTCGGTGCAATCAGTTCCGAAATCTACAGTGGCAACATTCCGATACTCGGGGCGAGCGACGAACGTTTGATGCAACACAGTTTGGAGAAATCCAAACGCATTCGTGAACTGCTGGAAGAAATCGAAAAGGTAGCCAAGTCGTGAGCATTGACAAAGATCGTATCGAAAAGTTTGCACAGGCGCTTCTGGACGAAGACCTGAAAAACACCGAATGGAAACCAGACTGCCAAGGCAAGTTTGATTTCGACTTCGACATTCTGCAAATCAGCACGCGCTTCTATTCCGACAACACTGTGTACTCCTCGCTGTACCTCGGGACCGATTTCGAAGTTGAACTTGCGCGGTTTGAAATCGAGCCGGGTTCGCAACTCGGAGCGCCTTGTGCCAAACGTGAACTTGAAGAACGTTTGCGTACCGCGCTGAAAAGCTTTTACGTCTCTTTGCTCGGCACCGGTGATCCGGAAGTCGTTGAAAAAGCTATGACCAAAGCCGGGTTCTAATCCGGCTTTTCTTTGCCTGCACCACTGGATAGATTAAGGAAGAAATCATGGACACATCCGTAACCCAACACGACCACACGGCAAATCGAATCGCTCGCGTTAGCCGTTTGTCCGGGGAAGAAATCGCCTCCCGCCTTCACGCTGTGAAAAAAGTTGGCCGCGTTGTTTGGCGTGGCTACCAGATCGTCGCGGCGTTGGTAATCCTTTGTTTGGTGATCGGTTCCGTTGCTCTGTTCAACCAGAAGTATCGGGATATGTTTTTGCCTTACGAGTCCAACGTCTACACGAAATCGTGCCGCGTGAATTTTGCGGAAGGGTCAGGCGTCTTCGTGGAAGGCAACCGAAGCGTTTACGACCGTGTGCAAACCTTTGGCCCGCTCCACTGGAAGGGCAGCGAAGAAAGTTCGGAAGTAACCAAAGTCACCATGCCCGGTAAATCGTTGACCGTAATCGGCCTCGACGAAAACATGAAACTGGTTTACACCAAAACGTTTGGCGCCAATGATCGTGGCGACCAGCAAATCAAACCGGCAACCAATCTCATTTTCCTACTCGGCTCCCAAAACGACGGCGCCGTCATACCCTATAGCGAATTCTGTAAATGAAACGTACCAGCACTCCGTTCGACATTCTGAATCAAGACCAGTTCGCCCGCATGTTTGATTCGCTGGGTGGACCGAAAGTCGAACGCCGTAACCAAATGCCGGAAGTCAAACCACTCAACCTTCCGGGCATGCCTGTAATGCCAACAGTCCACAAACCAAAACGGTGATCCGAATGGCCGAACTTGTTCCAAACTATCCGCCCGGTGAAGAATCTGCATTTTCCGAAGGCGTACGCTTGCGTGCGGAAGGACTCGGCCTTTCCGATTTGTGGGGCAATGTTTCAGAGAAAAACTTTCGGGAAGACTTTGACGACGTGCTGCGCGGTTTCACCGGTGACGCGTTTGTCAGGTCGCCCGAATCATGGGGATATAGAAATGGGTAAAGCAGCATTGAAGCCGTTGACGGAAACCGACGTTGTGCTGGACCCGGAATGGCGAAACATTCAAAAGTCGAAACCGCGTGTGCCGGGCTGGCGTGCAGTACGCACCGCCGATATGGCCCATCTGGAAAAAGGCTATTACACCGACGCCTATTTCGACAATGGCGCATGGTGGGTTTTCGGTTTGCACGCGGGCATTCTTTCCGTGCGCAAAGAAGTGCGGGATGTTGAATACTGGCGCCCGCACACCAAAGAAGAACGAGCCGCGCTAAACAAAGCGGCAGAAAAAGAAAGGCTAGACGTTAGGAGATTCAGGAAATGAGTAATGGGGTAGGCGCGCTGATCGGTATCGTGTTGGGTATCGCGGCTTCGGTTGCAGCGAATTCGCAATTCGATAAAGCGGCCGCAATGACCAAACAAACGCCGCACGAAGTCACGCTGAAATCGGTAACGTTGGAACAGACGCCAACGAGCAAAGGCACGCTCACTGTTTTGAACGGTGACTTTGTGTTGGAAGACGGGACAGCGTTCAAGTACCCGGTGCAGGAAATCACCAAAAAGAATCTTGAGGAAGCGGCCAAGCCAATCAAGATGGAAATGTTGCTTTCCCCTGCCGACATTGCCGGTTCAAACGACGACGCGAAAAGCCACGAACTAAAAGGCTGGTTGTTTGGCTGCATTGCCGCGCTCATTTTCTTCATGATTATCTGTTAAGGACTTCACATGCTTTACAACCGTTGGACTTCCCTACTAGCCGCTGCAATGATTTTGGTTCTGGTGATCTTTGGTCACTTGGCCGGAATCAAAAGTTATGACGATTCCCTTCCGCGTCAGCGCGACGTTACGCTGTTGGGCCTTGAGCGCAGCACCGTTTACAACGAAGACCGCAAACCGGTGCAATACTGGGTCGGCATTTTCCAAGACAATGACCAGCCTGAAATCGGCACGTTCAAAATGCCAGCCGACGACGGAATCGTTGCACGTTGGTACAACGCAAAAACGTACCAGAAGGATGACAGCGTTGATCCACGCGTCCACCTGATTCTGGACCTGCCAAGAACGCAAATGTACACTGGCACTTTCAATCCCGGCCTGCTCCATTGGATGGCGTTTATTGGTGCGGCCATTTTGTTTTACGGCGTCTTTGTTCAACCACTGGTTATTCACCGCAAAGAGTTTGAAGCCGGAATGAACCAACGCTTTGTCAAAGCGAAACTCCAGCGCGAAAAAGCGGAGGAAGAAGCCCGCCGCATCAAGGACGCACAATACAAAAAGGTGCCTCTGTAAAATGGTCTGGCTTTGCAAACTGTTTGGTTGCAAGCATCGGGAGAAATACTACACCTACTCCCACGATCATATGTGGCGATACACAAACTATCACCACTTCCGTAACTGTCCGCGCTGTGGGAGTCCAAACCCAAATGTCTAGTCGCAAATTCAAATCAATCATTGCGTCCGTTCTTTTCAGTGGCTGGGCCGTTTTGTATGCCGCTTACCCAAATATGTGGGCGCTGGTAATCGTCAGTTCGATCCAACTCGCCTGCATCTTCGGCCTTTACTTTTTCGCCATGCGCAAAGGAAGCAAGTAATGGTAATCAAGTTTCCAAAAAAGCAAACCACGCTGGTCATCAACGCCAAAAAGTTTACTTCGGTAAGCGCTTGGCACGAATTGCTGGACCTCGACGCCGCTTCGGCACCTGCCGCGTTTGTTTACGCAAATCCAACTATCGGCGCACAAAACCCTGAGTTGCCTAACCCGATTACCGCTGGCTGCAAGTGCGGAATCTATCACCTCAACTATGAATTCCCCACGCACGTTGCGCAGGCGGATTTCGGCACACTCATTCTGCCGGAAGTGGATGAAGTAACCATTGGCGCAGAAGCGTACTACGTGAACCTGCCTATGGGTTTGGCGGTTGCCGTTCGCACCGCAATGAAACGCGACCCGAAACTGGTTATTGGCATTGGAGCCAAAAATGCAATCGACTAATCAGGCGGAAGCCCCACAACAGAATGCCAAGAAACCGCTGAGCGAAAAGCAACTCACCGCAATGGAAAAACGCCGCCACATGCGCGAAGACCTGTTGACTGGGTTGCTGCACGGTTTCCGTTCGGGCGACTGGTTGCCGCTCGAAAAAGTGATTGACGATATCAACGCCAAGCACGCCAAACGCCAGCGGGCCGAAGACCGCATTGCTGCAAGAGAGTTTCGCCGGGGCCGTGCGGTTCCGCGTGATGTTCCGGCATACGCACTGGCGCCAGAACTGAATGGCAAACCTTTGTACATCAACATGAAGTACGAAAGTTTTGCGGAAGGTCCGGTTCTGAATCCGGGCGTTCGTTTCGCTCGCAGTGTTCGGGAAGCTGCGCTGAGTTCGCAACTCACTTTCCAGATTTACGAATCGAAAGTGTTGTGCAACCTCTACAAACTGGCCGAATGGGTTGGTAAGCTGGAAGGCTCCAACGACTTCCGCATTCTGCGTGGTTACAACTTTACTGAAAAGAAGGCGACCGAAGCGTTTGCCTCGCTAAACATTCCAGAAGACCTGTTCCTGATTCGTGCGCCCGAAGTTTTCATTACCGATTGCCACGCCACCCAAGACCCGTGGCAGTTTATGGGCAAGTACGAAATCATGCAGGACGTGGTTCGCCGCAAAATGGAACTTCACAAAACGGAGGTGCCAGCATGACTGGTCAAGTGTTTGTAGGCGGACAGGCTTTGACTCCGAAAGATTGCGCCGCACCAGAACGTTCGCAAGAGTACATCGACGTGCTCGGTAGTTCGCTGGCCGTCTACTACAAAATGCAACGCCTCGCAGAAGATTTGGAATGGGAAATCGAATGTGTGAAGCGCGGCGTTCTTTCTTCGATGCGCCGCAAGATGCGCGGCCCGAAAGGTTTTGCGATTGACGTGCATCTGCTGGAAGTGCATGACGCAATCATAAATCTCAAAGCTGAAATCATTGGGCATCGTATGGAACTGGCACGGTTGCGCAGTCTCAACCCAATGGAAGTTTGGCAAACCGTAAACAAGATCGGGATGGACTTTTTCGATGACCAAGGAAACGTCCGAATCGACACCTGAAACGGTTTTGGTTGCCGAACATTTGTCGGCCCGTGGTTACGACGTTGTGTTTGTAAACGCCGAAACCATCGAACTGTACGAGGATGGTGCGTTTAAAGAAACCGAACTCGAAATCGACGAAATCCTCGAAGACGGTTCACGTAAACGGGAAATCATTGTGATCGGAGGCGGGCCGTCAATCTCTCGCCTTCGGCCACGTCTCGGTTTGAATGTTGGTGTTTTGGCCGACGCGGTGATGAAATCCGCGTTGATCTGCGGTCCCGAAAGAATCCTAGACAACGATCTGCAACACGATTGGTTGTACGAGGATGCCAGCACATACAAAGAGAAACCGGTGCGCAAACATTTGACGGCTGGCGAAAGCAAAACGCGGGCGAAGAAACTCAAAGCCCAGCGGCACAGCCGTCGCTACAACAGGAAACGGTAATGGCACAGCAATCTGGATTTTCCGCTTTGATTCTCGCGTGCGCAGCGGCCGTTCGCGGCATTGGTTCTTTGATTGAAGAAGACCAAGCGAAAGCGCGTGAGCGTGAAGGCAATCTGCGTAAAGAACTCGACAAAGCGCGTGAGCAAATCACCACGCAAAACCCACCAGCCAAATCGGACGAAAAACCAATGGGCGCCTCTGGCCTGACTCTGAAATACGTGCAAGACAAAGTAAACGAAGCTTGCACGCGGATGAATGAACGTTTGCAGGCAGCGCGCAAACAATACGGCGAATTCGATTTGCCGTCTGGCACCATCAACACGCAAACGATGGAAACCTGCCACAAATCGCTTTTGCACCTCGCCGAACAAAACAAACTGATCGACGCGTTTATCGAAGGGGCGACCACCAGCACCAAAGAACAGGAACTGCGCGCACTGATCGCAGAACTGGCGCCGGACAAGTGAAACTGTAAATCACTTGTACCACTGACCCAATCAAGGAATAGCAATGCCATCCCCAAACCGTACCCGTTCCGTTTCCGCATCCGTAAAAGCTGGCGGCAAAACCATCACTGTTCAGGCGTCTGCACCAATCAACGTCGAACCAAAACCGACACGCGCAACTCGCCGTGACCCTGAGCAACGACGCAACAATCCGAACGTTCCACAAAAACGAGTTCCGGTTTCGTCTGTGACCGAAGACATTCTCGCAATGGGCAATTCCATCATCGCAGTCGAATCGCCAAACCTGCGAGTTTTCGATCTGACCATCGGCTACCGGCCAACTATCGACCGTTCGAACAGCACCGCCTTCAACATTCTGCAAAGCGTGTTGCAGGAAAAAGTTGGCGTTGTTTACGAAACCGTAACCCTTGTCATTCGTGACGCTTCACTGCCAATCGCGGAAACTTCCAAACCTTCCATGGAAGCGTTGGGTGACGTGGTTGTGCTGTGGGGCGCTCCGCAAGATTCCAGTTTCGAATACGCGGAACCTGATACCGTACCGGCTGACCTGAAAGCGGCTGCGCGTTTCACCGCACAATGTTTTGTTGAATCGCTCGACGGCCTCGTCTCCATCGACTCGCTCGACCTTCACGAAGTGAAGCGCCAGCGCCTCGTTTACTCGATTTAATCCGCCCGGCCGCTTTGTGGAAAACACCTAGCGGCCTTTTTGTTTTCTCGAAATGGACGTTTTGAAAATGATGAAAGGTTTGCTCAAGCGTAGTTCCACCCCGGAAGCTCAAGCGTGGTTGGAACGTGAAAAGGCACACGGTGATAATCCGTATTTCGCCAAGCTCGACCCTAACGCTCGCCACGACGACAAAGAAGAACTGGTCGAACTTCTGAAAATGGTTCATGCCATTTACCATACCGAACGCCGCCCCGGCATTTTCGTAACGCTGGTGAAACTTGGCTTTGATGCCTCGCCGGATTTCTCGTTGCGTCCGGGGGAAGACAGTGCAATGTCGCTCATTGCCAAACTGCACGAACAAGGCGAGCCGGTTTACGAATTCCTGTTCCATCCGACTCTGCAAATCAACAACGCGCTTTTCCAGATTCCGGCGCTGGCTGCATTGAACGCCGCATACCAGTGCAACCATTTTGACTTGCCGGAACTGACCGTCGAATATTTCGGAGGCAAACGCTTGGTGTACAAGCGCGACAGCAAAGCGAAAATCGACCTGCCCTTCGACAATTCCATTTTCATTCCGCCCGTTGTCGGCGTTTACGGGATGTTGCCCAATGCCTAACTTTTCCGAATACACCGACGGTCTGCACGTCACGTCCTTCCTACTCGGCGCCACGAAAAACAACGAAGACGTAAAAGCTGAATTCGCCAAGCTTCGGGACATTCGCTATCCGGGCAAGGTAAACACTTACTGCCAAGGCCCCGACGCACAGCACGAACACATTGTTGGCGAAGAATGGTTGCGCCGGTTGCAAGCTTGTTTGTTTGGAATCTGGACGCCGCCCGCTGAAATCGTTTTGGCGAATCTTGGCCTCAACGCCTTGCCCGCGCCGGGTTATGAATGGATCGACGGGCCGGAAACCGGAATGCGTTTGTTGATGAAGCACGGCGTTTCGGTTTACCAGTTCCTGTACGAAACCCTTCCGCACTTCGAATCGTGCCCGTCACAGTTCAGCCTGATTGCAGCACACGCGTTCTGCTACAAGCACGACGAAAACTTTGTCGAGTGGTTGGATCGTTCGACTGGCAATCGCATGTTTTACGCGGCCAGCGGTGGCTATTACGAAAAAGCCATGAGCATGGAACACGACAACCACGTTTACATTCCGCCAATTACGGGCGTGTATGGGTTCAAAAATGCCAGAAAGCCGACTAAGTAAAATCGTAAACGACCTGTACGAACAAGCGACCAAAACTCCGATTTACGATTTGCAGCACGACGGCCGCGTCACTGGTCCAGAACTCAAAGGCGTAAAGGTTGATAGCATTCTGGCCCGCATGATTTCGCCGGGCAAGTTCACCTGCTTTGTGCTGTACGCCGAAACCAAAACTTTCAAAGTCGTGACCAACACTCGCGGGTATCCAAAAGACTTCCGTACTGCCAATGCTGTGCGAGACTTCTTTGCGAAATACGGTCAGACAAACATTCATTTCGAGGCATGGAAACACTAATGAGCATCCAACAAAAGTTTGAAGCTGTGATCGACAAAGAGCGTGCGCTGGCCCGCATCATCGAAATCACCGAAGTGCTTCCGCACCCGAACGCCGACCGTATGGAAATCGTGACCGTCGGTGGCTGGCCGTGCTGCGTAGGCAAAGGCAAATTCAAAGTCGGTGACATTGCGTTGTACTGCGAAATCGACGCGCTGCTCCCGCTCACCATTTCGGAGTTCCAGTTCCTCGGTTCCAAAAAGGAAAACGTTTACGAAGTGTTTGACGTACCTTACGCTCGTCTGCGTACCATGCGTTTGCGTGGTGAACTTTCGCAGGGACTGGTTGTACCGATTCCGAAAGACGTGTTGACCGGCCCGTATGTGGTTGGTGAAAACGTCACAATGGCGCTGGGCGTTTTGAAATACGAGCCGGTTCGCCAAGCGGCAGAACCAGAGCGCGAACTCGACGGGTTTGAAAAAATGTGCCTGTGGATCAGCGGCCCACCTATGGCAGAAACCCTTTCGCCGTTCCCGTCAATCATTCAGAAAACTACGCTGCATCGCATGCAGAATCTCGGTTCGCAATACACCCGCGCCGTGGAAACGCACGAACTGTTTGAAGCTTCGGTAAAACTCGACGGCGATTCGGCAACTGCCTATCTGGTGGAAACTGGCAAACACGGTGAATTCCATTACGGCGTGTGCTCGCGCAATAACGAAATCTCGCTGGAACCAATCGTGTGGTCGTGGCCGGAACAAGCGCGCCGCTGGTTTGCGAAATTCCTTTTGCGTAACCGCCGCATTCTGAAAAACCGTACCCTTGTACGTCCGCGCTGGCAGACAGGTTACTCGCCGGATGACAACCAATACGTCAAAGCGTTCAAAGACCTTGGCGTGAAAAACGCACTGTTTTACGCGCATAAAGTGCTAGGCTTGCAACTGGCGATTCAGGGTGAACTGGTCGGCCCCGGCATTCAAGGCAACTTCGAAAAGCTGGAATCGGTGCAGTTCTTTGTTTACCGCATCACGGTGTTGGGTTCGGTTTACAAAAACCAAAAGCTCGGCATTATGAATCCAGAGATTGCGAAAGAAACTTGTTCGCGCCTTGGTCTGACTTACGTGCCTGTACATAACCCAATGTGTCGCCTGAATGCCAACATGAAAGAAATGCTGATCTTCGCGGAAGGTCCGAGCGCGTTCAATGGTCCGTGCCGTGAAGGTCTGGTGCTGAAAAGTTTGGCCCGTGATTTCCAATTCAAGGTCGTGTCCAACACGTATCTGGAGAACCACGCATGAGTTTTTACGACAAGGATTATTCGAGAGGTATTGGTCCAGACGATTTCAAATTCGGTAACGCCAACGTACAGTTGATTATCGGCAATCGTCACTGTGGGAAAACTACGGCGTGCGCTAACGAAACCGTAAATGCGTTAGCAAGAGGCAAAAGCGTTTTGGCAGTTTTGCCCACGCGGCAAATGAGCGCTGTCTTCAAAGACTACTGCCACGATGCCGCCAACGAACTCGGGTTCCCAAAGCTCACGTATTTCAAACTTGAGCATTACATTCTTTCGGAACAGGCGTGGGGCACTCCGCCGCGTGGAACGTTTGACCTGATTGTTTTCGTTGACGGTCCCGACGATAGCCGCAACTCGGTTTTCAACGGCCAACACCACGCGTTCAATCTCGACCCGTCGTTTCACGCAATGTTGGTAATGCACCGCGACCATATCAACCTGACCGAATGGGACGATATTCTCGAATGTGTGCGAAATGTGAAACCGAAATTCATCGTTTCGTGCAACCTGTTTAACCTGTATCGCGAAACCGCCCAACTGTTTCTCAACTGGATGCGGTGCCCCGACATTACACCAGTGCGTTTGCTGGAGCGGGCGAAAGAACTGAATGACGACACCGAAATCGTTCGGGGCATCGTCGTGGAGTCTTGCAACAAAACGTTTGAATCCGTGTTGAAAGATCGTTTCCGCAAAGTCATGATCCCCAACGCGCAGTACCGGGGCGACCGGGTGCCAAAGAAAATCCAATTCGAAATCACCACTTCGCGAGGGGACCGTAATGTATCCAAGAAAGATTGATCCAGTTCCCTCCGTTTATGCAGACGGGAATTTCGGCAAGGTTGAAATCACCGAAACCATCGAGTTTGCACGTTTCATCATGCAGAGTGAACGCGTAGGCAAGCCGGGTGAGCCGGTAAATCCGATGCAAGTGTGTTACACGAAATGCGAAAACCATTTCTACATCGGTGACATAAAGACTGCGCGGTTTATCACTGACACGATGGGCATTACCGAACAGTTGCAGCCGCTGGACCCTGCAATCCGACGCGCACCGTGTGCCATCGGTTTCAATCCGGAAACCCAAGAATGGTTTGGTTGGTCGCACCGAGCTACTGCAAGTTTCCGAATCGGCACCGAAGTCAAAATCGGTGACGCAGGTTTCGAACCGAGTAACGAACAGGAACTCGAAAGCGTAATGATGGATTGGCACAGTGTCGGCAAAACCGTTGACATTGGCGTGCGCCAAGAAATCAAACGCACGCGTCACCTTATGAATTTCCGCCATAACGTGGAAATCGACGGCGAAGCCAGCCGCTTCACTCTCATGGAAGTGCGTGACGAATACGTGCCGGAAGATTACCTGAAAGACGACGCGCAAAAGGTGCATCGGATTCCGGCAGTCTATCCGCAGAAGTGGGGCAAAGGTGAATGGAAAGCGGAAACGCTGGAAGACGCAAAACAAATGGCAATGGCCTTTGCCAACGACGTGAGTTGAAATCATGCCCGTAGATCGTAAAGCAGAAACCAAATTCGGTCTGGCTCGCGCAATGCAGGCTGACGGTGTTCCGTTACCTAAACATACGCAGGCAGCGCTCGACGCCGAAGAAAAAGAGTTTGACGAACGCGACCGGATGGAGAAAGAAAATGAAGGACAAACCGGGCTGTAATGCTGGCGCCGAAGTACCGGAAGTTTGCGGTCGTTGCGGCGTAGTGCATGAACAAAAGCCGTATAACGAAAAGGACGTGATTGAAGCTGGCCTGCGCGCAATCATGGAAGCCGAAGACAACGAGTGGCGAGCGTTGGCGGATGAAAAGATGCGTGAAATGGGAATCGACCCAATCATTCTCGACACGGAAACTTTAGGTTGTCCAATGCTGGCCGAAGAATTTGAGAAGATGCGACGGTTCCGCGAACGCTTTGCTGTGAAGCCAGAATTTTTGCAGCGCGTTGCTTTGCTTGCGGCGGAACCGAAGTACAAACCGAAGCCGCACCAAACGCAGATTATTGATATGTTGCGTGGCGGCAAACCGGTGATCGCAAAGCGTATGGTTAACGGTGTGCAAATCGACTGTGGGCCAACAGTCAATATCGAAATCTCGGACAAAGAACCGGACTTCGACAGCCTGCTGGCGTTTGACCCCAATGCCTCGCTCCAAACTTTGGATGCTTCGCAACTGCACGCTTTAAAACTGCACGATCAGTTTGTAGCGGCGGGCGGCAAATCGGAATACCTGCATTTCGGTAATCCGAATCAGCGCGACGGGCAGCGTACTATTGCAGCTTTCGGAATCGACACGGGTAACGGCAGTGGTATCCGCCACGCGGTTATGCGTATGGGGCCGACCTGCGTTTCGCAAATCCCAAAGCAACGCCCTCCGTTAGAAGGCGAACATTTGCCGAAGGAGGACTGGGGAAAGGTTTTATTTACCGTCGATTCGTATCCTGATTTCGGTTCCGCACCAATTGACGGTGTGGTCATCACAGACTTCAAATGTGGCTCTGGTAAGTTTCGAGCGCTGGATGAAGCTGTACGTGTTCGCGATTCCAAAGGGCCGAGAAGCTGGGCAGGTCCGAAAGGTGATCGCGGTCCGCCCGGCCCGGTGGCGCCACTGCCGGGACAAATTGTTGGCCCGACCGGCAAACCGAAGCGCGATAAAAAGAAAAGCAAAGCGCAGAAACTCGCACGTAAAGGAAACCGGAAATGAAACCGCACAAAATCTGTATCGTTGCCGCAATCGGTAAGAATGGCGAAATCGGTCAAAACAACGATCTGCCGTGGCGCGGCCAAGTGCCGGGTGAACTGGCGTGGTTTAAAGAGTTGACCACGCAGCATTACGTGGACAACACGATTGTCTACGGCCGCAAAACTTTTGAATCACTCGGTTCGAAGCCTTTGTCAAACCGTCGCAACATCGTGATTTCCAATACCATCCGCCAGCCTGCACCGTATGACGTTTGTGGTTACGAAGTTCGTCTTTCGTTGCGTCACACTTGTTTGGAAGCGCAGGCGCACGGCGACAAAGTGTTTGTGATTGGCGGCGCCGGGATTTTCAAAGAGGCCATGCAATACGCTGACGAAATGTGGTTGTCGCACATTCCGGCAGAATATCCGGGGGCCGATACGTTCTTCCCATTCATAAACCCGAACGGCTGGCACGCAATCGAAACGCGGCATTATCAAACGTTTACTGCCGTCAAATACTGGCGGAA
>Ga0247819_10001143_pt1 | contig 14670 bp, 19 predicted proteins | sample 13C_Xylose_Day6_FD_193428 | JGI IMG/M metagenome (GOLD analysis project Ga0247819, IMG submission 193428) | Soil microbial communities from agricultural site in Penn Yan, New York, United States - 13C_Xylose_Day6 | ecosystem: Environmental > Terrestrial > Soil > Agricultural land | place: USA...
GTATGTGAGTTGATAGGTATGTGTATAGGTGGTCATCATGAGTCATGTCGTATGTTCCGTTTTTATGTGTATTTAAATTTTTTCCACTTGTAACCCGTAACCTTTTCTCTGCAGGCCACGGTTTATAAGGGCTGTAGAGGTTACGAGCTTGTAACCCTAACTTGTAACCTTTTGGGTGAATTTATGAAAAAGAAGAATTTGAGCAAGCTAGAGGCTCTCTTTGTCAAAAAACTCGTTGAGTGTGGCAAACCTGCTGATGCGTACCGCGCAGCTTTCAGTTGTGCAGGGCTCTCAGATTTACAGATTTCGTCACGTGCTGGGACTGTGAAGGCTCGCAAGCACGTAAAAGCTGCGCTTGACGCTGCGAAAAAAACTGTTGAGAAAGAATTGAAATTTGGAATTCAAGACATCGTTGAGATTTGGACGGACATTGCTACCGCTGATCCTAACGAGTTGATGAGCAATTTGCGGCGGTGCTGCCGCCACTGCTACGGCCGTGGTCACCATTACCAGTGGAAGGACGAGAACGAATTTGCCTATGCGCTCGGCCAGGCTCTCAAGGCCAAGGGTAAGCAGACCATCCCGAGCGATGAGGGCGGCTATGGGTTCAACTTCACGTTTCGGCCGCACCCTGAGTGCACCGAGTGCAAAGGTGAGGGCCACCTTGATACGTTCTTTGCTGACACCCGGAAATTGAGCAGGGCAGGGCGCCGGCTGTACGCTGGTGTCAAGCAGACCGCTCAGGGCATGCAGGTTATGACGCGCGACCAAGATGCAGCGCTTGCCAACCTGGCCAAGTTCTTTGGAATGATGCCTGACAAATTGCAGGTTGCAGGGGCTGACGGTGGACCGTTATTAAGTGCTACTATGCCACTGCCCACCGACCCGGTGGAAGCTGCGAACCTTTACGCGCAGTTCATTAAAAGCAACGCAAGGGGATGACAATGCAAAAGTACACAGTGAACGAGAACCCGCACTGCCCCGAAGGCACAAGCGACGAAATATCGCAATACCTGCCAGCGGGAACCGTGCTCTATGCGGCTGCGGGCGTTGATGCTGAGATTGAATCGCTCAAGTTGATGAGCGTGGCAAACGTTCTGTTGGATGCAACGTTGGGTGATGACAGCTTTCAGAGCGCGCAAGCAAAATCTGTCGATGAGGTAAACGATAGGCTGAGGGGGTTAGAGGATCTGGTGGCAACATTGGAGGGTGAGCTTGCTGAGGCTAACGCGCAGCTAACAGAGCGCAACCGCGAGTTTGGCAAAGTGTCGTCTGAGGCTATCACCCTGCGCGATGTGCTGGCCTTGTTGGCGCCTGACCTCAAAGCAATGGCAATCCTGTACGCGCAGAAGGGCGACCACCAACGCAGCCAGGCGCTCAACAACATTTGCAAATCTGTTGGGGTGGTGTGATGGCTCGACAACTGGACCACCTCAACTATGAGGATGACGGTTTTAAAACGCTGCAAGACGCTATTGAATTCTGCAAAGGCCGCTCGGGCATCACACGCGCATGGATTGGTAAGCGTGAGCGGTTCCACGTGTTTGTTGCGGCCATTGAACACCATCGGCGTTTTTACCATGTCGTTGCTGATTATGTGATGCACCCGACAATCACGTATCGAGAAGAGGCCGACCAATGAACAACGATGAGCGCAAAGACGTTGAGTATCTGAAAGAGCTGTTGGCGTCTGTCAAGGTTCCAACCCTGTGCGGTTCTTGCGGTGCGAACCTTGACTATCACCAATGCTTTTGTGCTGGTAAGCAGCAACCACTGCACCGTGACAATGACGGCCTTGATGCGTACCGTGAGCCCGTGGCCATCGCTCACGTTTGCGAGCTTGGTGAGAACTGCCGGTGCGTTAAGGGTGATGAGCCTGGTTGCTGGAACTGGATAGAGAAGGTGGAGTTATGAGACGTCTATCATTCAACATCGTTGCTGTTATTCAGCGTGCGCATATGCTGATTGTCGTCACGCGAATTCGTGACGTTCCTATCACGCCAGGTGACTTGCGATGATAACCATTGCTGCGTATTTGGTTCTTGACATGACTGTTGCCAATTGGAGCGGTTGGCTATTGGTTCTGCCGGTGCTATTGGACCTGGCGATAATCGGCAGCATTGCTAAGGATCGCTGATGGATTGGAAGCAGCCCGATTACCGGGGCATCCTGCAAGAGCGGCTAGACAACCTGGCCGCTATTCGCAAGAAGCCTGAAATCATCCCCGCGCTAAAGCTGCACTATCGCGAGAACCCTGCCGACTTTATCAGTGATTGGGGCATTACTTATGACCCCCGGTTGATTGAGCGCGGGCTTTCGCCGGTCGTGCCAATGATCCTATTCCCAAAGCAGCTTGATTTTATTGAGTGGGTGCTTGAGCGCTGGCGAGCCGGTGAGTCTGGCGTTGCACCCAAGTCGCGGGACATGGGTTTATCGGTGGTCTGTCAGCAGCTCGGTGCAACGCTGTGCTTGATGCGCAACAACATGAGCATCGGCTACGGCTCACGCAAGGAGGACTTGGTAGACAAGGTGGGCGACCCGTCAACCCTCTTCTATAAAGGGCGGATGTTTATCGACCACTTGCCCGAGGAATTCCGGGGCGGTTTCAAGTCGACCAACAAGGACCACTCAAGCCACCTGAAAATCTACATTCCCGAAACGCAGAGCATCATGATTGGTGAGGCTGGTGACAACATCGGTCGGGGTGGTCGTACCGCCCTGTTCTTTGACGATGAATCAGCCTTTCAGCCGCGCCCGCAACTCATTGACGCTGCATTGTCAGCAACGACCAACTGCCGAATATCTGTCAGCTCTGTGAACGGCCGCGACAACCCGTTTGCTGACAAGGTGCACAACTGGCCTGAGCGCCGGGTGTTTCGCTTCCACTGGCGAGACGACCCGCGCAAGGATGACGAGTGGTACGCCAAGAAGTGTGAGGACTTGGACAACCCAATCATCATTGCGCAAGAAATTGACCTCAACTTCACAGCGTCCAAGTCGGGGATTCTCATCCCTAGCGAGTGGGTGCAGGCTGCAGTCAATGCGCACATCAAGCTTGGCATCAAGCCAACCGGTGAGCGACGTGGTGCGCTTGACGTTGCTGACGAGGGTATTGACCTCAACGCCTTTGGCTGGCGACACGGCGTGGTCATGCAGGGCATTGAAGCCTGGTCGGGCGTTGGGTCTGACACGTTTGCCACGGCTGCGCGCGCCTTTAACCTTGCCGACGCTAACCATTTAAACGATTGGGACTTTGACAGTGACGGCTTGGGTGCTGGCATTCGCGGTGACGCCAGGGTACTCAACGAGAAGCGCGCCAAGAACAAGCAGAAGGTGAGTCCTTTCCGGGGCTCGGGTGCGGTCATTGACGCAGAGAAAGAAATCATCAAGGGTGAGCATGGTGTGAAGGGTCGCACCAACGAGGATTTCTTTGCGAACCGTAAAGCGCAAGAATGGTGGCGCCTGATGACTCGCTTCAAGCTCACCTATCGCGCCGTTGTCCAGGGGCTGCCGTACGACCCTGACGAAATTATCAGCCTTGATAAAGACGCGATGGAAAAGAAAGCGTTTGATAAGTTGTGCCAGGAACTCAGCCAACCAACATGGATGCAGAACGGTAGTGGTAAGATCCTGATTGACAAGGCGCCGCAGGGCTCACGCTCGCCAAACTATGCTGACGCCTGCATGATTCTATATTCCAAGCGGGCACGCCGCTCAGGCTTCTAAGAGGGTTCACCATGTTCAAACGTTTGTGGCGCTGGTTACTTGGTCCAACCGCCGACCCTATCCCCGCTGATGAGCCCGATGAGCCGGCACCACGCCGCTCTAAGATGTTCACGACTGACGCACTGCCAGCCGGCGAGCCGACCAAGAGCGTTGGTGAATACCTGGGCTCACTGTTCGCGGTGGCTCCAAAGCCTGTGAAGACCGGCACCGTGGATAACGGCATTGACTCCGCTGAGGGTCAAGGAACGGGGTTCATCAAAAGCGGCTATGGGGTTGGCAGTGACGGCGCGGGCGGGATGCCTGCTGCTATTACTGACTGGTTCTTGAGCCAAACGTTTATCGGTCACCAACTTGCGGGCCTGGTTGCGCAACACTGGCTGATTGATAAGTGCTGCTTGGTGCCAGCGCGTGATGCTGTTCGCCACGGGTTCGACATCCATGCCCCTGACGGCGGTGACCTTGACGCACCCGAAGTGCTTAACCTGATCAAGCGTCTAGACAAGCGTTTCAAGTTGCACAAGAACCTTGTTGAGCTGATCTACAAGGGTAAAATTTTCGGCATTCGCATTGCGTTCTTTCAGGTTGACAGCACTGACCCGCAATACTACGAGCTGCCGTTTAACATCGACTCGGTGACGCCTGGCAGCTACAAGGGGATTGTGCAGGTCGACCCATATTGGTGTATCCCCGAGCTGGACACGCAGGGGAGCGGTGACCCATCGAGCATGCATTTTTATGAGCCCAAATATTGGGTGATTAATGGCAAGCGCTATCACCGTTCACACTTGGTGATTTACCGGGAAGGGGACGTTATCGACATCCTCAAACCTGCGTACCTGTACGGTGGTATCCCGGTTCCGCAAAAGCTGCTTGAGCGGGTCTACGCTGCAGAGCGCACCGCCAACGAGGCGCCACAACTCGCCTTGACCAAGCGTACGATGATCCTGCAAACCGAGCTTGAAGAGGGTATCGCCCTCGGTCCCAAGTACGGCGCGCGCCTGGCCGAAGTGTCGGAACTGCAGAGCAACTATGCGGTGACCATTGGCGACACAGAGGACAAGTACACCCAGTTTGACACGACCCTGGCAGACCTTGACGTTGTGATCATGTCGCAGTTCCAGTTGGTCGCGGCCACTGCCAACGTGCCAGGCACCAAGCTGTTGATGACCGCACCAAAGGGTTTCAACGCAACCGGTGAATACGATGAGGCGAGCTACCACGAGGAACTTGAGTCAATCCAGTCAGGCGCCCCAACTGAGCTTGCTGAGCGTCATCATCAGCTCTTGATGTACAGCGTGGTACTTCCGGCCATGCGCAAGCGTGACGTTGAGTGGCAGCCGCTGGAAACGGTGATCAGTTGGGCGCCGCTGGACTCCCCGACCGCCAAAGAGTACGCAGAAATCAATCTTCTCAAAGCACAGACAGGCCAAGCCCTGGTTACGTCTGGCGCCCTGGACGGCTACGACGAACGCGACCGCGTGCGGGCTGACAAGGATAGCGGTTACACCGGGATCGCTGAGGCGCTGCGTCCTGATGAGGATGCAGACGGCGAACCTGACGCACCCAAGGTTGGCGCCCCGGTGGCACCAGCACAGCCAGGCTTTGACGCTGCTGAGGATGAACCGCAGCTAATCACCAACCAACTGCGCCTTGACCCTGCGATTGTCGAGGGCAAGCGGGGTACTCAGGATTACGACGTACAGGTGAGCCCGGTGATTATGGATGTTGTGACCGGCAAGAAATACCGCGTGGTCATCGACGGCCACCACTCGCTTGAGGCTGCGCGTCTGGACGGTGTGCCACCTCAGTTGATTGAGGGCGGTTATGGTGAGTCGGATTATTTTGACGCTGACAGCGGGTCGCCCCTGTGAAAAAGAAAGTTCGCCTTGTGCGCAAGGTCGACCCGCTGGGCACTGAGTCCAAGCGGGCGCTAACCCTCAAGCCCTCGGTGAGCGTGGGTGCTGCCTATGCTCGTGAGCTTGAGGCGCTGGTTGCGGAAATGCACAAGGAAGTGGAGCAGGCAGTTTTAGCCGAGTTTAAAAATACTGCTGCGGCAGACGCAGAAGAGGATTTTTGGTCACGGTTGCGCAAGAAGCTGGCCAACAAGTTTGCGAAGGTTGCAGGCCCGTTGGCCACGGGGTTTCTAACGCGGGTCGACCGCAACGCAACCACCAACCTTGAGCGCTCGTTGAAGTCCACAAGCGCTGACCTGACGTTGAACATGAAAAACACGCCGAAGGTCAAGAAGGCTATCAAGTGGCGCATTGATGAGAACGTTGACCTGATCACCCGCATCCCGGCTGAGTTCTTGGACAAGGTGAAAGAAGACGTCAACAATTCGCTCACCAAAGGCAAAGGACTTGCCGACCTGCAGCCCGCGATGGAAAAGCGGTATGGTGAAGCCAAGCGACACGCTCAGCTTGTGGCCCTGGATCAGACGCGCAAGGCTTATACTGCGATCAACACCGAGCGTATGCGGGCCAATGGGGTCACCAAGTTTGAGTGGGTACATACCGGGGGAAGCCAAGAGCCGCGCCCATATCACCTACACACGCCTGCACAGGGTGGGTTGAACGGCGGGATATTCGACATCAATGACCCGCCTGTCATTGACCAGAGAACAGGTGAGCGCGGATTGCCTGGTGACGATTACAACTGCCGCTGTACAATGCGACCAATAGTTACGTTCGACGATGAGGACGACGAATAATGCCAAGCACGCAACGCATTGAAGACTTCAACGGATGGTTTGAAGTTGCGCGCAACCCAATCAGCCGTGCCGGTGTTTTCCCATACCTGGGCTCAAGCCTGGGTGAAGACATGATCAAGCAACACAGCTTGGACCCTGAAAAGGTCTACATGGTGTTGCGCCCTGCTGAGGAACTGGCCAAGCCTGAGTTTCTTTTTAGTTGCTCGCTGCTGCCGTGGATCAATGACCACACCATGCTTGGTGGTGATGAGTCTGGCTACATGCGCCCCGAGCAAAAAGGCATTGGTGGTGTGACGGGTGAGCAAGTTGTGTTTGACGACACAGACGATACGGTCTATTCAAACATCAAGTTGTTTTCCGAAGCTCACCGCAATGAAGTTGAAAACGGCAAGACCCCGTTGTCACTCGGTTACCTGTGCGCTTACGAATGGGCACCGGGTGAGTACAAAGGCGAGAAGTATGATTTAATACAAAGGAATCTGCGTGGCAACCACTTAGCGTCAGTTGATGACGGGCGGATGGGGCCAACCGTTGCAGTTCTTGACCACAACGACACTAAAGGTATTCCCGCGATGGATGAAATCCTGAAACTCTTGGCTGCACTCGGTGAAGCCATCAAGAAAATGGCACCGCCTGCTGACCCGGCTAACGTCGTTGTTGAAGACGAAGACCCGGAAACCCCAGCGGCCGACGCCGACCCTGAAACACCTGCAGCGGACGAAGACCCGGAAACCCCAGCGGCCGACGCCGACCCTGAAACACCTGCAGCGGATGCAGACCCGGAAGTTCCAGCCAAGGATGCTGCCGCCGACGTTGCCGCAATGGATGCTGCGGTTGAATCCCGCGTCAGGAAACAGTTCCAAGCTATCCAGCGCGGCGCGGCACTGGCTGCCAAGCTGAAACCCCATGTCGGTGTGTTCGACCACTCCAACAAGACCGAAGCCGAGATTGCCGCGTACGGCGTCAAGAAGCTTGGTCTTAACGTCGACAAGGGTTCGGAAATTCCAACCCTCAAGGGCTACCTGGCTGCGAAGGGTGACCCGAGCAAAGACACCACCGTGCGCAACGGGATGGTTGCTGCACAAGACGCCGCCGACGCGAAACCATCGCTGATGGCTACCAAACTGGCCGAACGGAGCAAAGCATAATGTTTCAGCAAACCGTGAACAAAGATATTGGTGTTGGCATTCCCGGCGAGCTGGCATTTGACGGCCCGCTGCGCGTGACCCCTGGCACCATCGACCCTGCAGCCACCGCAGCTAACTGCGTGCTCGGCCGCTACTTCACCAAGAACCGCGACACCGGCTTGTACGGTCCTGGCGGCGACACTGCGGGCAACGTCGACCTGCAGTTTGGTGGTATCGCAGGCAACCCAAAAGAGCTGATCAACTACGGCACCGCAGCCGGTGGTCCACTGGCCCCAAGCCTGCTGGTCAAGCCTGGCAGCCTGGCAAGCTTTACCGAAATGGGCATGGTGTGGGTGTCTGTTGCCGCCCCGGCTCAAATCAGCGACAAGGTTATTTACACCATCGCAACCGGTGTGATTGCAACCGTACCTGCTGAAACCGCAGTGCCTGCCTTGAGCCTGGCCGTTCCGAATGCCGTTGTTTACCGCATCGGTACTGACCTGGCTGGCGGCGACGTCATCTGCATCAAACTGACCAACTAAGGGACGCCGCGAACATGGCACATCTGCAACCGAGCCGCATCCGCTCTACCACCCACGCCCGGAATGTTGGCGTGATGAACATCACCCCTGACGAAATCCGCGCTCACGGTATTCAAGGCTTGGGCCTGGATTCCATCGGCGTTGGTATCACCGCGCACGACATCACCCGCATGGTTGTTGCGATGGACGGCAACATGATTACCACGCCGTCGTCTGCGACCCTGCTGCAGTTCACGCAGGCGTGGTTACCTGGCACCATTCGCATTCTCACGGCCGCTCGTAAAATTGACGACCTGCTGGGTGAGCGTGTTGTGGGCTCGTGGGAAATGGGCTCTGTGGTTCAAAAGATCATGGAAAGTGTCGGCGCCGCGCAGCCGTACAGCGACCACGGCAACGTGCCGTTTTCCAGCTACAACCCAACCTTTGAAGAACGCGACATTGTGCGTTACGAGCAAGGTTTTCAGGTTGGCGCTTTGGAAGACGCCCGTGCCGCACTGATGCGTGACAACGCTGCCGGTGAGAAGCGTGACGCGGCCATGATGGCGCTGGAAATCTCCCGCAACCGCCTGGGGTTCTTCGGCTACAACAACGGCAGCAACCGCACCTACGGCTTGCTCAATGACCCGGGTCTGTTGGCCTATGCCACCGTGCCGGCCGGTGCTGGCGGTTCCACCAAGTGGATGGATAAAACCTTCCTCGAAATCATCCGCGACCTGCGTACCGGTTTCGCGGCTCTGCGTACCCGCTCGGGCGGCAACATCGACCCGAAAAAGGCGCCTATCACCCTGGCTACCGGCACCAGCGTCATCGAGTTCCTGAGCATCCCTAACGAACTCGGCACCACCACCGTGGGCGAATGGCTCAAGGAAAACTACCCGAACGTTCGCACTGAGGACGCGCCAGAACTTGACGCAGCCAACGGCGGTGCGAACGTGGCGTACCTGTACGCTGAAAAGGTAGAGTCGACCGGTGATGACGCCGGCCAAGTCATCCAACAACTGATCGCGTCCAAGGTTACCCCGCTGGGTATCGAGAAGCGCGTAAAGACCACTGTTGAAGACTACACCAACGCCCTGGCCGGTGTGATGGTGACCCGTCCGTTCGCCGTGTATCGCTACACTGGCGTTTAACAAATCGTCAAGGGCGTGCTATGTTGGGCGCCCTTACTTCAATAACAGCAGGGCTTTGACATGCCATTGATTTTTTCGACTATGACCGGTTCTGTGACCTATACAGACTGGAAACTCTCCCCCGGTGGTCTGAGCATTGCCGGCCGCGAAGTCACCATTAAAGGTGGCGCGAACGTCGCAGACCGCCGCACCATTCTGACCCCGCGCGGTATCGGCACCCAAGTCAGTGAAGAGGATTATGAATTCCTCAAGACCGACCCAACTTTCATCATGCACGAGAAGAACGGTTTCATCACCATTGACGCCGTTGCTGACATCCGTGACGCCGACCTGGCAGCCGCTGGCATGGAAGGCCGCGACGACTCGGCACCCGACACCCCGAACGACTACATTGCAGAAGGCGTTGCAGCACCGACAACCACCCCCGTGGTCATCGAAACCCCTGCCCCAACCGGCAGCCGTCGCAACCGTAAATAAGGTGTCTCATCATGGCCGAACATACTTTTGATTCGGTCGCCTTTCGTGCACAGTTTCCAGCGTTCACGAGTACAACCAAATACCCGGATGAGCAATTATCCGGGTATTTTACTATGGCGACCGCGTACATTTATCCCAAGGATTGGGGCGGCATCTGCGGTGCACAACTGCAGCTCGCTCTAAACCTGCTGACCGCGCACCTGACATACCTCAACGCGCTCATTGTTGCGGGCAACACCAGCGCCGCCCCGGTGACCGGGGCAACCATCGACAAGGTAACGGTGAGCCTTGAGCAACCGCAGAGCACTAGCGCGTGGGGGTACTGGTTGAGCCTGAGCCCATACGGTAAGCAACTGGCCGCGCTGCTGCGCATCCTGTCACGCGGTGGCGGTATCGTCGGGGGTTCGCCCGAGGGTCTGGCATTCCGTGGTGTGTTCGGAGCCCCACGTGGCGGCAGGATTCGGTTCCGGTGAAAGTCTCCAAGGGGCCTGGTGTCGGGCACGACCTGTTGAACAAGCGGCTTGCTGAGGTCCAGGCAAAGCAAGCCGCTGTTGGTTGGTTCTCAACAGCCAAGTACCCTGAGAGCAATGTGCCCGTTGCGTACGCTGCGGTTATTGCTGAGTTCGGCAACCCTGCAAACGGCCAGCCCCCGCGCTCATTCGTGCGCGCAACGCAGACCGAAAAGCAAAAGGGTTGGTCAGTGCTGCTGGCCAAAGGTACTAACCGCGTGCTTGATGGCAAGATGACAGCGGTTTACATGTACGACGCTCTTGGGTTGCAGGTGGCCGGCGACATCCGCAAGACCTTAGCAACTGCAGAGTTCGAAAAGCTTGCAGATTCAACCGTTGCAGCTCGGGCACGCAAACGCGGCTTGAGCATTGAGGAAGTGAACAAAGACCCACTGCATGACACAGGCTATATGCAATCCAGCCTGACAAACCAGACAACCGAAAGGGACGCAACGTTATGATGGTGCCAGGCGACAACCTGTTGAGCATTGCGCTGACAGTCATAGCACCCCAGTCAATCGCCCTGAGCCGCGCCACCGGCCGCACCAAGAACGCGGTTGGTGATTGGGTGACCACGTATGCCGCGCAGGTGCCTGTTGAGGGATCGTGGCAACCAATCGACCAGACCAAGTACGAGGCGTTGGGCCTGGACCTGAGCAAGAAATATTTTATGTTCTACACCACCGAACACATCACCGCGATTGAGCGCAACGGCTCACCGGACCTGTGCGAGCGCAACGGCCGCAAATACAGCACCGTGAGCGACCTGCCTTGGTTGGACGTTGACGGCTGGCAGTCCGCAATGTTCGTTGACATCGGAGCGGCCGACTAATGACCAACAACGAAATCCGCGCGTTCTTTGTCACGCAGATGACTGCCATGCTGACGGCTCAAGGGCACCCTGAAATTGACGTTGTGAGCAGCTTTCAGCCTGACAGCCAAGGGCGGCTTGACGGGCCTGTGCTGTACTTTGCCGAAGCTGGCGACGTGCCCAACGGTGCGCAGGGCTTCACGACTCAGCACAACCCTTTGACCGGTAGCACCATTGACACCAGCGTACAGCGGTGGCGCATCACGTTCCAAGTCCAGGGGTTCGCCCCGGTCGACAAAACCGACTTGGGCAAGCTGACGGCGCAGGACATCACCAAGCTTGCGTTGATGCTGGTTAACTCCCCTCGGTTCCGCGCCGCGCTCAAAGCAAACAACATGGGGCTTGAGAAAATCCCCGCCACCAAGCCCAACTTTGTTGTGAACGACCGCGCCCAATATGAGGCAGGGCCAAGCTTTGAGTTTACGATGAGTTACAAGCGCACCATAATCCAACAATCTGCGATAATCACGACCGCAGACATCGCAATCCACCGAGTATAAAGGGGCCATCATGCCTATTAGCATTAACCGTTACGTTCCTATTGTGTCCGGGGTCGTCGGCGCGCAGGTTGTCCCGGCGCGCTCGCTCTGCGGGCTTCGGTTCACTACTGACCCCAAAGTGCCATTCGGCAGCGTGGTCACCTTGTCCGGTGAGATTGGCGCTGAGGCTGCCGCGCTGTTCGGTGCGGCTTCCCCTGATGCTGAGTTTGCTGCGCAGTATGCGGCCTATGTGTCGCCACCACCTGCCAGCAAAGCCCAACTGTTGCGGTTCGCCCCGTACGTTGACGTTGCCCGCGCCCCGCGCATTTTCGGCGGCAAGATCGCGCCGGACCTGGCAGCATTCCAAGCCATCACTACCGGCACACTCACGCTGACAATGGGCGCTGTTACTGCAGCACTCACCGGCCTGACGTTCGCGGCTGCCGTGACCATGGCCGACGTTGCGAGTGCGATGCAGGTTGCCATTCGTGCCGCCGACGTTGCACCAGTATGGGCAACCGCAACCGTCACCTTTGACGCACCAAGTGCAACGTTCAACTTGGTTGGTGGTGCTGCAGGTGCTGCAGCTATCTCGGTCGGTGCGGCCGCTGGTAGCGACGTCGGCGGGTTGCTCGGCTGGCGCTTGCCTACTGCGATCATGTCGCCAGGTGCAGCACTTCAAAGCCCTGTGGAAGCGCTGCAGGCTGCTGAGCAAATCACCGACTCGTTCGGCTCGCTCTCCTACGCCACCACGTCGCCAGCCATCACCCTGGACCAAGCCGAGGCGGTCTCGCTGTACGTTGCAGGCTTGAACGTTAAATATCAGTTCTACTGGCAGGTGTCGTTGGCAAACGCAGCTCAGGCAGCCGCTCAGCTCGCTCAGTACGCATCAACCGGCCTGATTCTCAACGGTATTGTTGGTGAGTTCAAAGAGTCGTTGCCCGCTGCCATCGGTGCGGCTATCGACTACGACCGCAGCAACAGCGTGGTCAACTTTATGTACCGTCAAGGCCCGTTCGCCAACGATAATGACGTGACCGATGATGCGACCGCGAACGGCATGGATGCGCTGCGCGTGAACTACTACGGCACCACGTCCAACGCGGGCACCAAAATTGCGTTCTTCCAACGCGGTTATCTGCAAGGTGGTGCAACCGCCCCGCTTGACATGAACGTGCATTTCAATGAGCAGTGGTTGAAGTCGGCCTTACAAGCAGATTTCCTCAGCGGCCAAATCGCCCTGTCTCAAATCGCTGCGAACGACCAAGGGCGCGGTGCGGTTCTCGGCCTGTTGGAAGGTCGCATCGAACAGGGCAAGCGCAACGGCGTTATCAGTGTCGGCAAGGTGTTGACCACGTTGCAGCAGGTCGCAGTTACGCAGCTCACCGGTGACGTTGATGCCTGGCGCGATGTGCAGACCAATGGTGTTTGGCGTGACGTCGTTATCGTTCCGTACACTGGCCCGAGCAACACGACTGAATACAAAGCCGTGTACACTCTCGTTTATTCGAAAAATGATGTCGTGCGCAAAATCGAAGGCTCGCACAACCTCGTATAATTGGAGCATAAATTATGTCGCAAGATATCAGCTCGACGGGCATTAGCTATCGCTTGGTGTTCAGCGAGACTTACCCGAACGGCATCACCGCCACCGAAATTGCGGACGGCACCGACCCGCTGGACATCCCCGAGGTTCAAATTGCTGACGCAGCAATGACCGCCAACGGGGACTTGGTAACGTGGTCGGCGCCTAAGCCTATTCCGGTGAAAGTCGCCCTCATCCCTGGCGGTGAGGATGACATTGCGTTGCAGTACGGCTTTGATGCCAACCGTGCGGCCAAAGGCAAGCGGGTTGCCCGTGACAAGGTAACCATGATCGTCAGCTACCCTGACGGGGGCACTGTGACGCTATCAGGGGGCAAGGCAATGACTTACATGCCTGGCCGTTCCGCAACATCGGCAGGCCGTTACAAAGACAGTGTGTACGGCTTCACATTCGAAAACATTGCAACCGTTAAAGGTTCGGGGAACTAACGATCATGGCTGACCTCATCAAACCGAAAGATGTAGAAATCAAGGACTGCGACGGGAACGTGAAGACGTTTATCATTTCGCGGATTCCCGCAGTACCAATGCGGGAAGTGATGGCCAAATATCCTGTGAGCAATATCCCTAAGCTTGGCGAGTACCAAGCATCAAAGGATGTGATGGGTTTGCTCATGAGTTATGTGGCAGTTCGGGTTGGTGAGGAAGGCAAAGAGCGAGAAATTCAGCTCACCAATACGGCGTTGATCAACAACCACGTGCCTGACGCCGAGTCGCTTTTGCGCATCGAGTACGCCATGTTGCAATACAACACAAGTTTTTTCGGTCAAGGCGATCTCTCGACTTTCTTGCGCGAGTTGATTGCCAAGCACCTTCCGTTGATTACCCAAACTGTGATGGATTCATTGCGTGCATCCTCACCGGTAGCCAGGGATCTGTCAGCCTCACCGAACTCAAAACAACCATAGACCTTGAGGAAGCGTTTGACCTGTGGGAAGCAATACAGGTCAACCGCTACAACGAATACAAGGCAGCGGAATACGCACGCGAAAATAGGCGGTAACAATGGGCGGCATTCTCGACACTTGGGTAACGGTCTTTCAATCCGACACCAAGTCGGTAACCGAGGGGAACAACAAGGCGTCACTGTCTGCTGACGCCTTGATTGCCAAGCTTAAAAACACCGATGCGGCTGCCGAGAAAACAGGCCAGTCAATGGGCAACCTGATTGCCACGGCTACGGGGGCGCTTGCTGGCTTCCTGGCTGCGCGTGCGAGTATTGGCGGGGTCTTTGAGTCGGCCAATATGATTGTTGCCCTCAAGCAGACGTCAGACGCTTTGGGTGAGACGATTGAGAACGTTGACGCGTTCGGCAAAGCCGCTGAGGCAATGGGCGGTGACGCTCAGGGCGCGCGCGACTCGCTGACTGACCTGGCCGAGAAAATGGGTGAGGCATCGGTTGACGTTGAGTCGGGTGCCGCGAAGGCGTTCAAGGCGCTTGGCATTGGGCTCAAGGACGCGCAGGGTAACTCAAAAGGCGCGGTGGCCGGCATC
>Ga0247819_10001144_pt1 | contig 14668 bp, 13 predicted proteins | sample 13C_Xylose_Day6_FD_193428 | JGI IMG/M metagenome (GOLD analysis project Ga0247819, IMG submission 193428) | Soil microbial communities from agricultural site in Penn Yan, New York, United States - 13C_Xylose_Day6 | ecosystem: Environmental > Terrestrial > Soil > Agricultural land | place: USA...
CTTGCAAATCGCCAATGCATGCCCGCTGGTCGTCGGCGAGCGGGCCTGTCAGCACGATCTGGCGATCGATCACCGTGCCCTCGGCCGTGCTCGTGAGCGACAGCCCGACGCGCACCGCTTCGAGCGGCCAGTCCTTGCGCTTCGCGTACATCCTGAGCGTGATCGACGTGCATGCGCCCAGACTGGACAGCAAGAGCGACGCGGGTTCAGGGCCGGTATCCCGGCCGCCGAGGCTTTCGGGTTCGTCGGCGACCCACTTGTGCATGCCGTCGTCGAGTTGAACCTGGAAGTCGGTCGATCCGATGGTCGCGATCACGGTCGGTTCAGCCATTCAGTGCTCCTGTAGTTTGACGGGCGTTCGAAGGGGTGCGGCACACGAAAAAAGCGGCGCGGCGCGAACGGTTATTGTGACGCAATGTCGCCGTTCGTGCCGTGCCACGGATGCTTTGCAGGTGCGCTTTGGTGTGTTTTGCCGCGTTCGGCGCGAATTCAGTGCGTGATCGCGCCCATCCGGCCCGCCTGATAGTCGATCACCGCCTGACGGATTTCGTCTTCGGTGTTCATCACGAACGGCCCGTAGCGCACCACCGGCTCCTTCAGCGGCACCCCGCCGATCAGCAGTACTTCGAGCGGCTCCTCGCCGGTGGCAAGCGTCACGCTGTCGCCGTCCTCGCGAAAGAGCACCATCTGCCGCGCGCGCACCTGCGTGCGTTCCGCGCCGTAGCGCCCTTCGCCCGATAGCGCGTACGCGAACACGCGAAAGTCGCGCGGCACGCGGGTTTCGACCGACGCGCCCGGCTGCAGCGAAAAATGCTGGTACAGGATCGGCGTGCGCGTTTCGATCGCGGCCTTCACGCCCAGCGCCTCGCCAGCGATCACCTTGACCCGCACCCGGCCGTCGTCGCTCACGCCGACCGGAATTCCGCCCGACGGGATTTCCTGATAGTGCGGCGCGATCATCTTGTCGCGCTTCGGCAGGTTCACCCACAGTTGCAGGCCGTGCACACGGCCGCCCGTGCGGGTGAATTCCGGATCGGGCATTTCGCTGTGGACGACGCCCGCGCCAGCCGTCATCCATTGCACGTCGCCTTCGCGCAGCGTGCCGGAATGGCCCGCCGAGTCCTTGTGGCCAAATTGCCCTTCGAGCACGTAGGTGACCGTCTCGAAGCCACGATGCGGATGATCCGGCGCGCCTTTCGCTTCGCCCGGCGCGTAGTCGACCGGGCCCATTTCGTCGAGCAGAAGGAACGGGTCGAAATCCATCAGAAGGCGGGTCGGAAACGGACGATGCACGACAAAGCCGCCGCCTTCGACGGTCCGGATGGCGGGAATGGTGCGTTCGATAGTGCGTGTAGTGCTCATGGGTCCTCGCGTCGCCGTCAGGGGAATGGCGCTGAATTTGCAACAGAGCGATATTATATGGGCTGAATTCCGGCTAAAAAGCCATCTAATCGCAATGGATTGTCCTGCCAGCGGAACGATATGAGAACCGAGTCACACGACCTGAACGACCTGATGTACTTCTCGCATGTTGTCGAGAACGGCGGATTTTCCGCCGCGGAGCGGGTGCTCGGGATATCGAAATCGCGGCTGTCGCGGCGCGTGTCGGAACTGGAGGCGTCGCTCGGCGTGCGGCTCCTGCAGCGCTCCACGCGCAAGCTCGCGCTGACCGAAGCGGGGCAGCTCTTCTACCAGCATTGCCAGGCGATGCTGGCGGAGGCGCAGGCGGCCGTCAATGTCGTCCAGAGCCTGCGCGATTCGCCGCGCGGCACCGTGCGCGTGAGCGTGCCCGTGACCATCGCGCAGACGTTCCTGTCGGCCGTGATGCCGGACTTCCTGCACCGCTATCCGGAGGTGAGGGTGGTGCTGCGCGTGACGAACCGGGTCGTCGATCTGTTCGAGGACGCGATCGACGTCGCGCTGCGCGTGCGCTCCGAGCCACCCGCGAATTCGAATCTGGTCGCGCGGCCGCTCTGGCGCACGGAACAGATGCTGGTTGCGGCGCCGTCGCTGCTCAAGCCCAACGCGCCGCCGCTCACGCCGGGCGAGTTGCGCCAGTTCGACACGCTCGACACGCCGTCGAGCGACGGCCGTCACGTGTACCGGCTGATCGCGCCCGACGGCACGCGCCACGAGTTCGAGCACGAGCCGCGTCTCGTCACGGCAGACCTGTCGATGATCCGCGAGGCCGTGCTGCGCGGAGTCGGCATCGCTGCGCTGCCGGAGATGATGTACGGCGCGCCGTTGCGCACGGGACAGCTTTCGCCGGTGATGCCGGGCTGGACGTTTCCGTCGCCGCAACTGTACGCGGTGTTCCTGTCGCGGCAGGGCATGGTGCCGGCAATCCGCGCGTTCGTCGATTTTCTCGTGGAGTCGATCGACGACGGCAGGCGCTTCCCAGGAGAATGTCCTGTCGAGCCGGCGCCCGTGCGGGAAACAGTTTGACCGATTCGTGGCGGCGCGCATCGTTTCTAGCATTGAAGCGCGCGCTTGCGATGGACAGATTCAATCGGCCCGCCCTTGATGGCACGCGGGCACGGCGTTATATTGAAAACGCCTTCGCTAAGGAGCCTCTTATGCGAAAACTGACGGCTACTCTTATAGTTAGCCTGATAGGGTTGATCGCGCTGTCCGTGTCGACCACGGTTGCCGCATGTGGTGATCCTTCGTCCTCCGGCTATTCGAGCCCGAAGTGACTGCCCGCCCGAAAGCGCCGAGTGCGCACAAAAAAAGGCCTTCATCCGACGATGAAGGCCTTTTACTTTGTGGCGCGCGTATTTGCGGCAGCGGCGGCGGCTTTACTTGCCTGCTCCGCCCTTGGGTTCCGTGACGAAGCCGATCTTCGTGAGCCCGCCTGCCTGAGCGGCCGACATCACGTCGGCGACGCGCTCGTACGGCACCTTGCGGTCCGCGCGCAGGTGCAGTTCCGGCTGCGGCGACTGCTGCGACGCCTGTGCGATGCGCGCGGCGAGCGCCGCGTCGTCGATTTTCTGGTCGTCCCACATGATCGTGCCGTCGGCCTCGACCGCGACGTTCACGTGCGCGGGCTTGGTGTCCTGCGGCTGGCTGCTCGCGTGCGGCAGGTCGATCTTGACCGCGTGATGCATCGCCGGAATCGTGACGAGGAAGATGATCAGCAGCACCAGCATGACGTCGACGAGCGGCGTCATGTTGATTTCGCTCATCATGCCGTCGTCTTCGTCGCCGGCGAAAGGGCTCATTGCCATCGGGGCCTCCGCTTAGCTTGCGCGCGTCGCGAGACGCAGGCTGTCGGGATTGCCCGCGCCGCTGCGCTTGCTCGACGAGAGCTTCGTGCCGGTCACGAAGAACGCATGCAGGCCGTGGGCGAAGCGGTTGAGTTTCGTCACGATCGACTTGTTCGAGCGCGTGAGCGCGTTGTAGCCGAGCACCGCCGGAATCGCGACGAAGAGGCCGAACGCCGTCATGATCAGCGACTCGCCGACCGGGCCGGCCACCTGGTCGATCGAGGTCTGGCCGGTCGCGCCGATGGTGAGCAGCGCGTGATAGATACCCCACACCGTGCCGAACAGTCCGACGAACGGCGACGTGCTGCCGATCGACGCGAGGATCGCGAGCCCGCTCTGCATGCGGCCGACGCCTTCGTCCATCGTGTCCTTCAGGCAGCGCGTGATCCAGTCCGACACGTCCATGCGGTCGTGCAGATGCGGCTGCGTCTGGTGATGGTGGTCGGCGGCTTCCTGGCCGGCGAGGGCGAGCGCGAGAAAAGGATTGTCGGCCGGGCTGGAGTTGTGGCTGCCGAGCTTCTTGATGCCGTCGGCGAAATCGTCCGAGTGCCAGAAGGCGCGTTCGGCGTCCTTCGTCAGGCGCCTCAGGCGCATGACGTTCCATCCTTTCACGACGATCACCGTCCAGGACAGCACCGACATGATGACGAGCGCGATCGCGATGCCGCGTGTCACGAAATCCCCTTGCGCCCACACGTGCGCAATCCCGTAATTTTCCATTGCAGTTCCTGTTTGTATCTAAGAGATTCTGGTCAGTCGTTCAGACTGAATACATAAGGCTGGGAATAGGCGGCGCGGATTGCTTCGCCGTTTTCCTTGTAAGGTTTGCAGGTGCTTGCGCGCATGGCGTCGAGCGCGGCTTCGTCAAGACGCGACGAGCCGCTGCTCTTTTTCAACGCGACGTTCTCGATCTTGCCCGTCAATCCTACGACGAAACTCACGACTGCCGTGCCCGTCTCGCCCCGGCGCTTCGACATCGCCGGGTAGTCTGCCATCGCGATATTGCAATCGAGGTGCGAAACGTTCTTCGGCGCGGAGATGGCCATCGTCTGGCGGCCGGTGGCGGGCGCCGCCGCGGCAGCCGGTTCGGCCGGAGCGGGCGGTGCCGGCGGCGCGGGATCGGGCGCGGGTGCGGCGATCGGAGACGGCGCGTCGCTCTGCGGCATCGGCACGGGTGTCGGCGCGGGCTTCACGCGGGGCTGCACCTTCGGCTTGGGCGTCGGCTTCGGCGGAACGGGTTTCGGGGGCGTGGGCGTGGGCGTCGACTGGATCGCAACGGGCGCGGCCACCGGCGCCGGCTCGGCGCTCAGCAACTGCGCGGTGATCGCGCGGGACTCGATCGGGCGGGGCAGCGGCGCGTTGCGCACGGTCATCACGACCGCGAGCAACACGACGTGAATCGCGATGACAGCCGCACCTGCCGCCATGACGCGGCGGTCGATCCCGGCCGAAGGAGCCGGCTGCATGCCGGCGGGTGAAATAGTCGGGGACTGCATGTTCTCAGGAGCGGGCCGCAATAAATGAATCCGACGGCCCGGCACAGCACATCAAGCTCAACGACGTCATTTTCGGAAGATAAGCAGAGAAATAAACAGCGTAGTCACGAAACCGATCAGCAATTCCATCATTCCCTCCTTGGGTCGGGGGGCGGCGTAGCTGGCTGATGTGACCTGGCTTGCGGGCGGCAGATACAGAAAAACAAGAGCGGATCGGCGGAGCAACCGCTGTCCGGCTCGACGCGCCCGGGGAATGTCAGGCGGCCTTGCGTTCGTAAAAAGTGAGCGGCACAGCCTGAAGATGTTCGTGATGCTCGATCCCGCAACGCGACGCGCACACGCCGCTTTGCAGCATCACGTCGCGGACCGACTCCTCGCACTTGCCGCAGCACAGCGCGACGCCGAGTTCGAACTGCAGCTCGTCGAAGGAATCCATGCCCTCGGAAATAGCCGTGCGGATCTTGCGGTCGGATACTGATTTGCACACACAGACGATCATGATCAGGTCGCGATAGCTTACGTTAATGCGAATTATTATCATTCAGTATCGGCGGCATTGCAAGTGCGGGTCTGTGTTTTTTGTAACATACTGGGGAAGTCGGCAGGGTTATCGCCGGAAGCCTTGCTGGACAAGGCCAAAGCGCCAGGCGGGCGAGCCGGCGGAGCGGAAAACCCTCAGGCCAGGTCGGATTCTAACGGCCGCGTGCGGCGCGATGGGATGACGACGTGCTCGACGCGCGCGTCGATCTGCAGCAGCGAGGCGGCGAGCTGGCGTTGGGATTCGCCGTCGGCGGTCGAGTAGAAGCGCGGCAATGCGCGGGGAGACGGCCCGGCGGCGCGCAGCCTGTGGGCGTCGAGCAGGCGCTCGAGCTGGCGAGCGATCGCGACGCTCGTGTCGATGATCTGGAGCCGGTCGCCCACGATCGAGCGGATCGCCTCGTCCAGGAAAGGATAGTGCGTGCACCCGAGCACAAGCGTGTCCGCGCCGGCGTCGAGCATCGGCCGGAGATAGCTCGCGAGCAATGCGAGGAGTTCGGGCGAATGCGTGTCGCAGCGTTCCACCGCCTGCACGAGACCGTGCCCCGGCTGGCAGATGAAGCGGCAATCACCGGCGTAGCGTTCGAGCAGCGTCTGAAAACGCGCGCTGCGGAGCGTGACGGCCGTCGCCAGCACGCCCACCACGCGCGTTTTCGAAACCAGAGCGGCCGGCTTCACGCCCGGCTCCACGCCGACAAGCGGAATAGGGAGACGCTCGCGCACGAGCGCGATGGATTGCGCGGTCGCCGTGTTGCACGCGACAACCAGCGCCTTCGCGCCCTGCGAAACCAGCCATTCGCCGATGGCCATGGTCCGGTCGGCGATGAAGTCGTCGTCGCGCTCTCCGTAGGGCGCGTAGAGCGAATCGGCGACGTAGACGAGCCGCTCGTCCGGCAACGCTGCGCGCACGGCGCGCAGCACCGAAAGCCCGCCCAGGCCGGAATCGAAAACGCCGACGGGCGCGCTCGTATCAGCTACGGCGCGCCCGGTCGGCGGGAAAGAAGGGGACGCTTCGAACAGCATCGGACGACGGGTGCTTATTCGCCCTCGCCCATCATCGATTGCTGATAGTTCTGGATGCCGACCTTGCCGATCAGGTCGAGTTGCGTTTCGAGCCAGTCGATGTGCTCTTCCGTGTCTTCGAGAATCGTCACGAAGATTTCACGGGAGACGAAATCACGCACCGTCTCACAATATGCGATCGCTTCCTTGCACGTGCTCTGCGAGATCTGTTCGAGTTTCAGATCACACTCGATGATCTCCTTGGTTTCCTCGCCGATCAAGAGCTTGTGCAGGTCCTGCAGATTCGGCAGACCGTCGAGCAGGAATACGCGCTGGATCAGCAGGTCGGCGTGCTTCATCTCGCCGATCGACTCGTCGTACTCGTGCTTGTTGAGTTTTTCCAGACCCCAGTGCTTGTACATCCGGGCGTGCAGGAAATACTGGTTGATCGCGGTCAGCTCGTTTTTCAGCTGGGCGTTCAGATATTCGATGACCTTCGCGTCGCCTTGCATGATTGTTCCTTGTTCGTGGCGTGGTGGCTATTTAAACGATAAACCCTGTAGATGAAAATGCCAAGCTTAGATAAAAATCTTTTGTTTCAGATAAAAGTGAGAATGAATCTCTTTATTGAGATATTGCCGCCGCCAATGAAAAAGCCGGGCGTTACGCCCGGCTCGTGAATCGCATAAGCGGAAAATCAGGCGGTCGCGACGGGAATCTTGCCGATTTTCGCCTGCCATTCGGCCGGCCCGGTCTTGTGCACCGACGTGCCGCTCGAATCGACGGCAACCGTTACCGGCATGTCCTGCACGTCGAACTCGTAAATCGCTTCCATGCCGAGGTCTCCGAACGCGACGACCCTGGCTTCCCGGATCGCCTTCGACACCAGATACGCCGCGCCGCCCACCGCCATCAGGTACGCCGCGTTGTGCTTCCTGATCGCCTCGATCGCGACCGGGCCGCGCTCGGCCTTGCCGATCATCGAGATCAGGCCGGTCTGCGACAGCATCAGCTCGGTGAACTTGTCCATGCGGGTCGCGGTGGTGGGGCCCGCCGGACCGACGACTTCGTCACGCACCGGATCGACCGGGCCGACGTAATAGATCACACGATTCGTGAAATCGACCGGCAGCTTTTCGCCCGCGGCCAGCATGTCCGCGATGCGCTTGTGCGCGGCATCGCGTCCCGTGAGCATCTTGCCGGAGAGGAGCAGCGTCTGGCCGGGCTTCCACGCGGCGACCTGCTCCGGCGTGAGCGTGTTCAGGTCGACGCGCTGGCTCGTCTCCGTATTGGGCTCCCAGTTCACCTTCGGCCATGCGTCGAGCGACGGCGCCTCGAGCTTCGCGACGCCCGAGCCGTCGAGCGTGAAGTGCGCGTGGCGCGTGGCCGCGCAGTTCGGGATGATCGCGACCGGCTTGCTCGCCGCGTGCGTCGCCGCCGCCATGATCTTCACGTCGAGCACGGTGGCCAGGCCGCCGAGACCCTGCGCGCCGATGCCGAGCGCGTTGACCTTCTCGTGCAGTTCCACGCGCAGTTCCTCGATCCAGTCCTTCGGGCCGCGCGCGATGATGTCCTGGATGTCGATCGGGTCCATGAGCGACTCCTTCGCCATGACCATCGCCTTCTCGGCCGTGCCGCCGATGCCGATGCCGAGCATGCCCGGCGGGCACCAGCCGGCGCCCATGGTCGGCACGGTCTTCAGCACCCAGTCGACGATCGAGTCCGACGGGTTGAGCATCGCGAACTTCGACTTGTTCTCCGAGCCGCCGCCCTTCGCTGCGACCTGCACGTCCACCTTGTCGCCCGGCACGATCTCGTAGTGGATCACGGCCGGCGTGTTGTCCTTCGTGTTCTTGCGCGCGCCTTCGTTGATCATCTCGGTGACGCCCATCGTCGCACCGTCCCACCGCACGTCCATGCCGACCTTCACGAACACCGTGACGATGCCGGTGTCCTGGCAGATCGGGCGGCGGCCCTCCGCGCACATGCGGCTGTTGGTCAGGATCTGCGCGATCGCGTCCTTCGCGGCCGGGCTCTCCTCGAGCTCGTACGCGCGGCCGAGCGCCTGGATGTAATCGAGCGGATGGTAGTAGCTGATGTACTGAAGCGAATCGGCGATGCTCTGGATCAGGTCTTCCTGTTTGATGACGGTCATGGCTTGGGCTCTTGGGGACGGGACTTTTGTACCGGCGTTCTGGCGACGCGCGGGCAATGCTTGGGCAACGCTCAGTCGAGTGCCTTCTTCGGCGCGATCGACTCGTTGTGGAAATGCTGCGGATGCGTATGCGTGGTGAGGCGGTCCACCCATGCCATGATCAGCGCGGAGAGGAGGAACGCGACGTGGATGATCACCTGCCACATCACCGCCTGCTGCGAATGCAGGTCCGGGTTGATGAAGGTTTTCAGCAGATGGATCGACGAGATGCTGATGAGCGCCATCGAGAGCTTCACCTTCAGCACGCCCGCGTTCACGTGATCGAGCCATTCGGGCTCGTCGGGGTGGCCCTCCACGCCGAGCCGCGACACGAACGTCTCGTAGCCGCCGACGATCACCATGATGAGCAGGTTCGAGATCATCACCACGTCGATCAGGCCGAGCACGACGAGCATGATGTTGGTTTCGTCGAGCGTGAAGGCGTGCGAGACGAGATGCCAGACTTCCTTCAGGAACAGCACCACATAGACGGCCTGCGCGACGATCAGGCCCAGATAGAGCGGGACCTGGAGCCAGCGGCTCATGAAGACGACCCTCGGAAGCGGGCTCATCGGACGGGGAGACAGGGGCGATCCGGGGGCGTGCTTGGGAGCGGACATGGGTGTCGTGGTTTGAGCGAAAAGCGGGCTCGGAATTGGAGAAGCCCGCTATTGTAGCGTGTCGTAGCGCGCCGGTTGCCGGACCCGCAGGGCATCGCGGCGGCGCGGCCGGCCTACGAGGCCATCGGCGGGACCGGCCTCGCCCTGACGCTCGCGAGCGCGATGCCCGCCACGACGCAAGCCAGCGCGATGCCGTGCGCGGCGGTCGGCCGCTCGCCGAGGAAAATCATGCCGTAGAGCGCGGCGGCGATCGGCAGCACGGCCGAAAAAACGCCCGCCAAACTGCCGTCGACGTGCCGGATGCCTTTCATCCAGAGCCAGAACGAAAAGATGCTCGCCGAGAGCCCGTACCAGAGCACGAGGCTCCAGGTGCCGATGCCGACACTCGCGTAGTCGAAGGCGACGAGCGCCGGCAGCCCGAGCGGCAGCATCAGCAATAGACCGAAGAAATGCGTGTAGGCGCAGATGTCGATGGCGGGCAGCGTCTGCGTGAGCCGGCGCGACAGGATCACGTAGAACGATTCGCAGCACACCGCGCCGAGCACCATCAGGTTGCCGGTGAACGAGCTTGCCGAAGCGGGGCTTTCGCCGTGCGCGTTCTGCGCGACGTTGATCACGGTGACGCCGATGATCGCGAGCGCGATCGACGCGAGCGCGCGGCCGTTGGGCCGCTCCTTCAGGAAGAACCACGAGAAGAGCGCGACGACGGCCGGGATCGTGCTCGTGATCACGCCTGCTGCGACGGCGCTCGTGCGCTGCACGCCGTTGAGCATCAGGAGCGTGAACATGAACGTGCCGAAGAGCGCCTGCAGAAACAGGTTGACCCATTCGCCGCGCGTAACGCGCTTCATCTTCGACGGACGCAGCAGCGGCCACAGCACGCCGACGGCGATCACGAAGCGCAGGAGCGCAAAGGCGGCAACGGGAACGAACGCGACGATCGACTTGCCGACACCGACATTGCTTCCGACGAGCAGCATGGCTGCAATAAGGTAAAGGGCGTATCGATTCAAACTGGAATCCGCACGGCTAGTTTCAGTTACGATTGTAGGGACGCATTGTAGGAGCCGCGCCGACTCCGTGTATACCCCGTGGCGATTGGGCGGGACACGTAAGAAGCGGGTAAGGCGCGCGGCTTATCTTGCAAACCAAGGGCAGGCGCAACGCGAGGGGCGACACACATGGGGTATACCGCATGGTGTTCGAGTCGTGCTGCATCGCGTCATTGGCTTGCCTTGCCATCTGGCTCCAGTCAGCCAACAGACAGGATTCGGGAACACGGAACGCGGCAGTCTCCGGTTCGTCTGAATCGAGAGGGACACACGGCTCGCCGAAGCGGCGTGCCGACGGCTTTTAGATTCACCATCAAAGGGGTTGTCGATGTCTGCGATTGAATCCGTTCTCCAGGAACGCCGTGTTTTCCCGCCGTCGGAGAAAACGTCGGCCAGTGCCACGATCTCCGGCATGGACGCTTACAAGGCCTTGAGCGCCGAAGCCGAGCGCGACTACGAAGGCTTCTGGGGGCGTCTCGCACGCGAAACGCTCGCGTGGAAGAAGCCGTTCACGAAGGTGCTCGACGAATCGAACGCGCCGTTCTACAAGTGGTTCGAGGACGGCGAGCTCAACGCGTCGTACAACTGCATCGACCGCCACGTCGAAGCCGGCCACGGCGCGAAGAACGCGATCGTCTTCGAAGCCGACGACGGCGCCGTCACCAACGTCACGTATCAGGACCTGCTCACGCGCGTCTGCCGCTTCGCCAACGCGCTCAGGAAGCGCGGCGTGAAGAAGGGCGATCGGGTGGTGATCTATCTGCCGATGTCGGTGGAAGGGGTGGTCGCCATGCAGGCCTGCGCGCGCATCGGCGCGACGCATTCGGTGGTGTTCGGCGGGTTCTCGTCGAAGTCGCTCAACGAGCGGCTCGTGGACGTGGGCGCGGTCGCGCTCATCACCGCCGACGAGCAGATGCGCGGCGGCAAGGCATTGCCGCTCAAGAGCATCGCCGACGAAGCGCTCGCGGCGGGCGGCTGCGAGGCGGTCAAGGACGTGATCGTGTATCGCAGGACGGGCGGCAAGGTCGCGTGGACCGAAGGCCGCGACGCATGGATGCACGAGATCGTCGAGAACGAGTCCGACACGTGCGAGCCCGAGTGGGTGAGCGCGGAGCATCCGCTTTTCATCCTCTACACGTCGGGTTCGACCGGCAAGCCGAAGGGCGTGCAGCACAGCACGGGCGGCCTGTTGCTGTGGGCCGCGCAAACCATGAAGTGGACCTTCGACGCGAAGCCCGCGGAAGACGTCTTCTGGTGTACCGCCGACATCGGCTGGATCACGGGCCACAGCTACATCACCTACGGGCCGACGGCGATCGGCGCGACGCAGGTCATGTTCGAGGGCGTCCCCACGTACCCGAATGCGGGCCGCTTCTGGGACATGATCGCAAAGCACAAGGTCACGATCTTCTACACGGCACCCACCGCGATCCGCTCGCTCATCAAGGCGTCGGAAGCGGATGCCAAGGTGCATCCGAAGAGCTATGACCTTTCGTCGCTGCGCATTCTCGGCACGGTCGGCGAGCCGATCAATCCGGAAGCGTGGGTCTGGTATTACGAGAACGTCGGCGGCGCGCGCTGCCCGGTGATCGACACGTGGTGGCAAACCGAAACCGGCGGCCACATGATCACGCCGCTGCCGGGTGCCACACCGCTCGTGCCGGGCTCGTGCACGCTGCCGCTGCCGGGCATCATGGCGACGGTCGTCGACGAAACCGGGCAGGAGGTGCCGAACGGGCAGGGCGGCATCCTGGTGGTGAAGCGTCCGTGGCCGTCGATGCTGCGCAACGTCTGGGGCGACCCCGACCGCTACAAGAAGAGCTACTTCCCCGAGGAACTGGGCGGGCGGCTCTATCTCGCCGGCGACGGGGCGGTGCGCGACAAGGAAACGGGCTACTTCACGATCATGGGCCGGATCGACGACGTGCTGAACGTGTCGGGTCACCGGCTCGGCACGATGGAGATCGAGTCGGCGCTGGTGGCGAATCCGCTCGTCGCGGAAGCGGCGGTGGTCGGTCGGCCGGACGACACCACGGGCGAGGCCGTGGTCGCGTTCGTCGTGCTCAAGCGCTCGCGTCCGGAGGGCGACGAAAGCACGAAGATCGCGAACGAGCTGCGCGCGTGGGTGGCGAAGGAGATCGGGCCGATCGCAAAGCCGAAGGACATCCGCTTCGGCGAGAACCTGCCGAAGACGCGCTCGGGCAAGATCATGCGGCGCCTGTTGCGCTCGCTCGCGAAGGGCGAGGAGATCACGCAGGACGTTTCCACGCTCGAGAATCCCGCCATTCTCGATCAGCTCGGCGAGGCGCGCTGAGCAAGCCGGCCAACGGCCAACCCTCGACGGCTGCCCTCGGGCAGCCGTTTTTTGTTGCGGTATTCGCGCGCGAGCGGACGATCCCGATTGCCGGCGTAACGAGGTTTTGGTAAACAGGCGCATGGCCGCGTCCCGACCCCTCGCTTCCCGCTCTCCCGCCACGCCCGAACCGCCTCTCGTATCGGCGACGATGGCGCGCGCGCATCGCGCGTACTGGCGCTTCAACGTCGCGCTGATCGTGGTGCTGATGGCGATCGGCTTTACCGTGTCGTTCGGCGTTCCGCTGATGGCCGCACGCTTCGCCGGCGTACGGTTCGCGGGCTTTCCGCTGCCGTTCTACGTCGGTGCGCAGGGCGCGATTCTCGTCTATGTGGCGCTGATCCTGATCTACATCGTGCTGATGCAGTTCGCCGACGCGCGCCTTCTCAGAGCCCGCCAGGCCGCCGAAGCGAGCGGGCAGGGCGGCCGATGAAGCTTACCAATCGCCTGATCGTCGCTTACGCGCTCTACACGCTCGGCTTCCTGCTTTTCATCTACGTGATGGAGCGCATCGAGCGCGTGACCGGCCCGGGCATGTGGATCGGCTACGTGTTCCTGTTCGTGCCGATTGCCGTCTATGCGGTGATCGGACTCCTGTCGCGCACGTCGGACCTCGTCGAGTATTACGTTGCCGGGCGGCGCGTACCCTCGGCGTTCAACGGCATGGCGACGGCCGCCGACTGGCTCTCGGCGGCGTCGTTCATCGGCCTCGCCGGCTCGATCTACGCGAGCGGCTACGACGGCCTTGCCTACGTGATGGGCTGGACGAGCGGCTACTGCCTCGTCGCGTTCCTGCTCGCGCCGTACGTGCGCAAGCTTGCCCGCTACACGATCCCCGACTTTCTCGGCACGCGCTTTTCGAGCAACCTCGTGCGCGGACTCGCCGCCCTCGCGGCGATCCTTTGCTCGTTCGTGTATCTCGTCGCGCAGATCCAGGGCATCGGGCTCATCGCGTCGCGCTTCATCGGCATCGATTTCGCGATCGGCATTTTCTGCGGGCTGGCGGGCATTCTCGTGTGCTCGTTCCTTGGCGGCATGCGCGCCGTCACGTGGACCCAGGTCGCGCAGTACATCATCCTGATCAGCGCGATGCTGATTCCGGTTTCGATGATTGCACATCGCGAAGGGCTCGGCTGGCTGCCGCAACTGAACTATGGCCGCGTGATGGAGCGCGTCGAGGCGCTCGAGCGGCAAGTGGCCGCCTCGCCCGACGAAGCGCGCGTGCGCGAGGACTACCGGCGCCAGGCCGCGCAGATCCAGCAGCAGATCGACACGCTGCCCGAATCGTTTCGCGCGGATCATGCGCGGATCGTTCAGGAGATCGCCGATCTGCGGCGGCATAACGGGCCGTTGCGCGAGATCAGCGAGCGCGAGCGCGAACTTGCGTCCTTTCCGAGAGATCCCGCCGACGCGAAAGTGAAGTGGAGCCGCAACCGCGACGCGCTGCTCGAGCGGGTCGCGGCGCCGGTGCCGATGGCCGAGGCCTTTCCTGCCATAACGACAGCCACGACGGCGACGGCGGCGACGACATCGCCCGCATCGGCCGAGGAAGAAGAGAGCCGCCGCGTGCATCAGCGCAATTTCCTGTCGCTGCTGCTGTGCCTGTCGCTCGGCACGGCGAGCCTGCCGCACATCCTCACGCGCTACAACACGACGACGTCGGTGGCATCCGCGCGCCGCTCGGTCGGCTGGACGCTCTTCTTCGTCGCGCTCTTCTACGTGACGGTGCCGGTGCTCGCGGTGCTGATCAAGTACGAAATGCTGACGGGGCTTGTCGGCCATCGGTTCGACGACCTGCCGCAATGGGTCATGCAATGGCGCAAGGTCGAGCCGTATCTGATCCGCATCAGCGACGTGAACGGCGACGGCATCGTGCGCTGGTCGGGCATCCAGATGCAGCCCGACATGGTCGTGCTGGCTGCGCCGGAGATCGCCGGATTGCCGTATGTGATCTCGGGGCTGATCGCGGCGGGCGCGCTCGCGGCCGCGCTTTCGACCGCCGACGGGCTCCTTCTCACCATCGCCAACGCGCTTTCTCACGATGTCTACTACTGCATGGTCGACAAGCGCGCAACGAGCCAGCGGCGCGTGACGATATCGAAAATCCTGCTGCTCGGCGTGGCGCTGTTCGCTTCGTATGTCGCCTCA
>Ga0247819_10001145_pt1 | contig 14648 bp, 17 predicted proteins | sample 13C_Xylose_Day6_FD_193428 | JGI IMG/M metagenome (GOLD analysis project Ga0247819, IMG submission 193428) | Soil microbial communities from agricultural site in Penn Yan, New York, United States - 13C_Xylose_Day6 | ecosystem: Environmental > Terrestrial > Soil > Agricultural land | place: USA...
GGACACGAGCATCAAGACTCCCCGGCCCTGCTGGCGGGTGGCGTAGATTACCATGGTGCCGTTGGGCGCAACAGTAGGCGACTCGTCCAGAGTGCTATCAGTGAGGATTTTTACGCTACCGCGCTGCAAATCCTGAGCCGCCACTTTGAAATTGGTGAAACCGTCCTGGCGGTGAATCATTACCAGGGTCTTTTCGTCAGCCGAAAGCTTAGGGTTGGCGTTGTAGTTACCTACGAACGTCACACGCTCCGCACCGCCACCACCCGCGCTGGTTTTGTAGATCTGCGGTTTGCCGCCGCGGTCGGACGTGAAGTAGATGGTCGAACCATCCTTGCCCCAGAACGGTTCGGTGTTGATGCCAGGACCGTTGGTGACTCGGGTGATCTGACGCGAACCGAGGTTCATCACGTAGATGTCCGGGTTGCCGTCCTTGGACAGCACGAACGCCAGGCGATTGCCATCCGGCGACCAGGCAGGCGCGCCGTTCAGGCCTTCGAAGTTGGTGATCTGCTCACGGCGACCGGTGTCGATGTTCTGCATGAAGATGCGTGGACGCTTCTGTTCGAACGAGACGTAGGCGATGCGCTTGCCATCCGGTGCGAAACGCGGCGAGAGGATTGGCTCGCGCGATTGCAGCAGGGTCACGGCGCGGGCACCGTCATAGTCCGAACGTTGCAGCGTGTAGCGCGTGTTCTTCTCGGAAAAACGCTCGGCCGTCACGTACAGCAGACGAGTCGAGAACGCACCTTTGATGCCGGTGAGTTTTTCGAACGATTGGTCAGCGATGTAGTGCGACATGTCGCGCAGCTGATCAACACCGCCCGACACGCTGCCGGTCAGCACTTGCTGTTCGGTGGCGACGTTGAACAGTGCGTATTGCACCTGCAGGCGACCGCCTGCTGGGGCAATGCTGCCGACCATGACGTACTGGGCGCCCAGCGCCTTGAAGTCACGGAAGATGATTTCGCTGGCCTGGCTCGGCTGGCTGATCATGTTCTGCTTTGGAATCGGCGAGTAGTAACCCGAGTTACGCAGGTCATTACCGATGATTTCAGCCATGTCGTCCGGCAGCACGCTACCGCCCTGGTTACCAAACGGCACAACCGCGATCGGAGTAGCCCGATCACTGCCGCTGGTGACCAGAATGTTTTTCTCATCTGCCATCGCCAAACCTGCCATGCAGCAGATAGCGATCAGCATTCCTCGAAGAAGGTTTCTCACAAGGCTAGATCCTCAGGTGTGAATGTCATCTTGAATGAACGATACGGAGCGAAATCACTCGGCTTCATTCCCTGCATTTCTGTCAAACGTCCAATATTCTTCACCGCTGCCACAGCCGATGCGTCGAACGGACCGTCGCCACTGGACTTGGACACGCTGACCGAGGTCACTGTGCCGTCCGGCAACATGCCGATTTGCAACACAACCGTCATGCCTTTGCGGGCCGAAGGTGGACGAGCCCAACCTTCTGCTGCACGAGCGCGAATCAGGTCATCGAAACTGCCGGCGACTTCATCGCCCTGCTCATCGGCCAAGGCCTGCTGACGCTGCGGCGTGTCGGAAAGCAAATCTGCCAGGGCCTGGGCCTTTTTGTCTTCGGCGGATTTACGTGCCGCGTCCTGCGCTTTCTTCTTCGCAGCATCGGCAGCAGCTTTCTTCTTCGCTTCGTCGGCGACTTTCTTCTTCGCCTCTTCCGCTTCAGCTTTCTTCTTGGCGTCTTCCGCGGCTTTCTTTTTCGCGTCTTCGACGATCTTTTTCTTCGCTTCTTCAGCGGCCGCTTTCTTGGCCTCTTCTTCAGCAGCTTTCTTGGCTTCTTCTTCGGCTTTCTTCTTGGCTATATCAGCCAATTGTTTCTCTTCTGCCTTCTTGGCTTCGGCGGTCTTCTTCGCTTCATCGGCTTTCTTGGCTTCATCCGCCTTTTTCGCCTCTTCCGCTTTCTTCGACTCGTCGGCCTTCTTGGCTTCCTCGGCCTTTTGAGCCGCTTCTTCTTTCTTTTGTTCCGCAGCTTTCACCGCTTCCTGCTCGACCTTTTTCTGCTCCATCTGCTCGACTTCGGTCTGGCGCGCGGCGGATTTCTTCGCCTCACCCGCAATCTTCTGATTGGTCTGGGTGGTCGCCTGACTTTTCGATTTCAGCTGGTACAAGGTCGCCTGGACAATCGGCTTGGCCGGCGGCAACTCCGGGGTAAAGGCGAAACTGACAAACAGCATGCCGAACACCAGCACGTGCAAGCCAATCGCCCAGACACTAGGCCAGAAGTAGCTTTCCGAGGCGGACGGCTCTCGCATTTGCTGCATCAGGGTGCCTCGGTAATCAAGCCGACATTACCGACGCCGGCTTTCTGCAACCCGCCCATCGCGCCCATGACGGAGCCGTAGTCGACAGTCTTGTCGCCACGAATGAACACTTGGGTACGCTTGCCACCTTCAGTACCGGCACGAATGATCTTGGTCACGGCGTCGGTCATCTGCGGCAAGGTCATGGCCCTGTCCTGCTGCTTTTCTGTGTCGACTTCGCTGCCAAGGTTCCAGTAGTAGGTCTTGTCAGCCTTGATCGAAATGGTCAGGACCTGGGTGTTGTTGTCCTGCGGCAAGGCTTCGCTGGAAACCTTCGGCAGATCAACTTTCACGCCCTGATTGAGCATTGGCGCGGTCACCATGAAGATGACCAGCAGTACCAGCATCACGTCGATGTAAGGCACCACGTTCATCTCGGCAACCGGCTTGCGCTTTTTGCGAGCTCGAGCGATTAAAGCCATTGGAAATTACCTGCTTATTCTTCGCTGGTGTGCACTTTGCGGTGCAGGATCGCCTGGAATTCATCGGCGAAGGTGTAGTAACGGCCGATCAGCGTTTCGCTGCGAGCGGCGAAACGGTTGTAGGCAATTACCGCAGGAATGGCGGCGAACAGACCGATCGCGGTGGCGATCAGTGCTTCAGCGATACCCGGGGCCACAGTGGCCAGAGTCGCTTGCTGCGCAGTCGCCAGACCACGGAAGGAGTTCATGATGCCCCACACGGTACCGAACAGACCGATGTACGGGCTCACGGAACCGACGGTGGCGAGGAACGGCAGGCTTTGCTCAAGCTTTTCTTCTTCGCGGGAAATGGCAACGCGCATGGCACGGGCCACGCCTTCCATGACCGCTTCAGGATCAACGCCTGGCTGCTGGCGCAGACGGGAGAACTCCTTGAAACCGGCGCGGAAGATTTGCTCGACACCCGAATCAGGGTCCGGGTTGCTGCCGGCCTGGCGGTAGAGTTTGGACAGGTCGATACCCGACCAGAAGCGCTCTTCAAAGCTCTCCAGGGCACGTCGACCGGCACGCAGCAGGTTGCTGCGCTGAAAGATCATGATCCTTGAGGTCACCGATGCGGCTACCAGGGTCAGCATTACCAGTTGCACCACGATACTGGCATTGCTGACCAGGCTCCACATGGAGGAATGGTCGACGACGTTAGCTTCCACGCTTTATCTCCTGCTTTGAGTGTTTACCCGCGCCGCTTACGTCGGCAAAGGCCGCTCGTAGAGCTTCGGGAATGGCCCGGGGTTTTAAACTGTCAGTGCGCACACAGGCCACCAAAAACTGCCCTTCACAGAGCAGCACATCATCCGTGGCCCGCCTGACCTGCTGTTTGAAGCGCAGGCTGGCACGGTTCAATTCGATTACTTCAGCGCTTACCAGCAGTTCGTCGTCCAGTCGCGCCGGCGCGTGGTAGCGCGCTTCGCTGGAATGCACGACGAACAACAGGTCCTCCCCTGCCAGCTGCGATTGGGCAAAGCCCAGCTCTCGTAGCCGCTCGGTTCGAGCCCGTTCCATAAACTTGAGGTAATTAACGTAATACACGATGCCGCCCGCATCGGTGTCCTCGTAATAAACGCGACAACGATGTGCGAAAGGCTCAAGCCCGTTTTGCGCGCGCATACTCTAGTGCTTACTCCTCAGGTTGCCAATCCGGCCAGGCAACTGTTTTTCATTGTTCTGCGGCTTTCTCGCGAAAGTACGGTCCTAGGACAGCACAATGCCCGAAAAATCAGCCCGCAAATGTTAATTAATCGTCTACGGCATCAAGGAACTCGTCTACCACGGGCATCTCGCCCAATCGTGACGGAATGTTTAAACCGAAGTGCAGGTAGGCGTGACGTGTCACCACCCGCCCGCGCGGCGTGCGCATGATATAGCCCTGCTGGATCAGATACGGCTCCAGCACATCTTCGATGGTATGGCGCTCTTCACTGATCGCCGCCGCCAGGCTGTCCACCCCGACAGGCCCGCCATCAAACTTCTCGATCATGGTCAACAGCAGACGCCGGTCCTGGTGATCGAAGCCACGCTCGTCGACATCCAGCAGGTTCAGCGCCAGATCGGCAATCGGCTTGGTGATGTGGCCTTTGGCGCGCACTTCGGCGAAGTCACGTACCCGACGCAGCAATCGGTTGGCGATTCGAGGGGTGCCACGGGCACGCCGGGCGATTTCGAAGGCACCCTCCGGGTCCAGCGGCAAACCAAGGATGCTTGCCGAGCGGCTGACAATCGTCGACAGGTCGGCGTTGTTGTAGAACTCCAGACGCTGGACGATCCCGAAACGGTCTCGCAACGGGTTGGTCAGCATCCCGGCCCGCGTCGTTGCGCCAACCAGGGTGAATGGCGGCAGATCGAGCTTGATCGAGCGTGCGGCCGGACCTTCACCGATCATGATGTCGAGCTGGAAATCCTCCATCGCCGGATACAGCACTTCCTCGACAATCGGTGACAAGCGATGGATTTCATCGATGAACAATACGTCGTGCGGCTCCAGGTTGGTCAGCAGCGCCGCCAGATCACCGGGACGCTCAAGGACCGGCCCCGAGGTGCTTTTGATCGAGACGCCCATTTCCTGGGCGATGATGTTGGCCAGCGTGGTTTTACCCAGGCCCGGCGGACCAAAGATCAGCGTGTGATCCAGGGATTCGTTACGGCCACGGGCGGCCTGGATGAACAACTCCATTTGCTCGCGAACGGTCGGCTGGCCAATGTATTCAGCCAGGCTGACAGGGCGGATGGCCCGGTCCTGGACTTCCTCGCGGTCACGGGGCCCACCCGTGGCGGCGATCAGACGATCAGCTTCAATCACTTAGATCATTCCCTTCAGGGCACGACGAATCATGTCTTCACTGCTCAAGTCTTTCTCCTTGATCGCGGAAATCGCTTTGCTGGCTTCCTGCGGCTTGTAGCCCAGGGAGATCAGCGCGCTGACCGCGTCGTTTTCGGCAGTATTGACCGGTGCAGGGCCGTCCGGCTGGTTCGGCACCAGGGCGAACATCGCCGGCACGGTTTCCCAGGCCTTGAAGCGATCCTTGAGTTCAACCAACAGGCGTTCGGCGGTTTTCTTGCCCACTCCCGGCACCTTGGTCAGCGCCGAGGTGTCCTGGGACTGTACGCAACGCACCAGTTCGTCGACTTCCAGGCTCGACATCAAGGCCAGGGCCAGTTTCGGCCCCACACCATTGAGACGGATCAACTCGCGAAAAAAGTCTCGCTCACGTTTGCCGACAAAGCCATAGAGTAACTGCGCGTCTTCGCGTACGACCAAATGGGTGTGCAAGGTCAGCGGCTCACCGACCGACGGCAGGCGATAAAGCGTGGTCATCGGTACTTCCAGCTCATACCCCAGACCGTTTACATCCAGAATCAGGTGCGGCGGCTGTTTTTCAGCCAGGGTGCCGCGCAAGCGTCCAATCACGTTACAGATCCTTGAGCGTTGGCCAGCCCGAGGCCAGCGACTGACAGAGCAAGGGATCGGGCCGACAACACAGGCGCGAAACCCTCATTCCAGAAAAATGATTGCTGATGCTATCAGAGACGCAGGCGCCCGCCACGACTGCGTGCCGTCCCTAAGCCGTGGGGCAGGAGACTGGAACGGGTGTGAGCGTGGCAAATGGCGATGGCCAGGGCATCCGAGGCATCGATTTGTGGCTTGCTGGTCAGCTTCAGCATATGCATGACCATCATTTGTACCTGCTCTTTGTTGGCGGCGCCGGTGCCGACAACGGCCTGCTTGACCTGGGTCGCGGAATACTCGGCGATCTCCAGGCTTTCTTCAGCCCCCGCCACGATGGCGGCGCCACGGGCCTGGCCCAGTTTCAGGGCGGAGTCGGCGTTACGGGCCATGAATACCTTTTCGATGCCCATGGTGACCGGCTTGTACAGCTGGATAATCTCGCGCACACCGCGGTAGACGATCTGCAGGCGCTCGGGCAACTCGCCGGCGCCGGTACGGATGCAACCGGAAGCCACGTACTCGCAGCCACGCCCGGTATCACGAACCACGCCATAACCGGTGATACGCGAACCGGGGTCGATACCAAGAATTAAAGTCATAACGCCTGCGCAAACTTGATGCGATCACTGAGGGTACTGTAGGAGCTGCCGAAGGCTGCGATCTTTTAGCGTTTAAAATCAAAAGATCGCAGCCTTCGGCAGCTCCTACAGGAGAGCGTACCGAAACCTGCGATCTTTTTAGCGATCATCAACCGAGCTGCGCGGCGACCGACTCCGGAATATCCGCGTTGGAGTAAACGTTCTGCACGTCGTCCAGATCTTCGAGCATGTCGATCAGCTTGAGGACTTTCTCGGCGCCTTCCAGATCCAGTTCGGCGCTGGTGGTCGGCAGCATGACGATTTCGGCGTCGTCGCCCTTGAAGCCTGCGGCTTCCAGCGCATTACGCACCGAGTAGAACCCGGCAAACGAGGTGAACACGTCGATGGAACCGTCTTCGTTGGTCACCACGTCATCGGCGTCAGCATCCATGGCGGCTTCGATCAGGGCGTCTTCGTCGACCCCAGCAGCGAAGGAAATCTGCCCCTTGCGCTCGAACAGGTAGGCCACCGAACCGTCGGTGCCCAGGTTGCCGCCGCACTTGCTGAACGCGTGGCGAACGGCAGCCGCGGTGCGGTTACGGTTGTCGGTCATGCACTCGACCATCACCGCTACGCCGCCCGGGCCGTAACCTTCGTAGGTCAGCTCGACCATATCGTCGGTATCAGCCGCACCGGCACCACGGGCGACTGCCCGGTCGATGATGTCGCGACTCATGTTCGCGCCAAGGGCTTTGTCCAACGCCAGGCGCAGACGCGGGTTGGAACCTGGATCACCGCCACCCTGACGGGCCGCGACAGTCAGCTCACGAATCCACTTGGTGAAGATCTTGCCTTTTTTGGCATCCTGACGTTCTTTGCGGTGCTTGATGTTTGCCCACTTGGAATGACCTGCCATATCTCGCTCCGAATTCTCTTTGAAACATTGCCCGCCGCGCTGAGTCGCGCCGGCCGGCAAACAAAAATCTTGAACAGCATCATCTATAAAGAAAGGGCGCATCCTCAGATGCGCCCTTCAAGCCAGCCTTACTCGGCTTTAGGCGTTTCGCGCAGACGAATGTGCAATTCGCGCAATGCCTTGGCGTCCACCTGGCCCGGAGCCTGCGTCATGACGTCTGCCGCGCTCTGGGTTTTCGGGAAGGCGATCACTTCACGGATCGACTGGGCGCCGGTCATCAGCATCACCAGACGGTCCAGACCGAAGGCCAGGCCACCGTGCGGCGGTGCACCGTACTTCAGGGCGTCGAGCAGGAAGCCGAATTTCTCTTCCTGTTCCGCTTCGTTGATGCCCAGCAGACGGAACACCGATTGCTGCATCTCTTTGCGGTGGATACGGATCGAACCGCCACCCAGCTCGGTACCGTTCAATACCATGTCGTAGGCACGGGACAGAGCGCCAGCCGGGTTAGCTTCGAGCTCTGCAGGGGTGCACTTCGGTGCGGTGAACGGGTGGTGCAAGGCGGTGAAGCTGCCGTCGTCGTTCTCTTCGAACATCGGGAAGTCGACGACCCACATCGGTGCCCACTTGCAGGTCAGCAGGTCCAGGTCGTGGCCCAGTTTGATCCGCAGCGCGCCCAGGGCTTCGCTGACGATCTTGGCCTTGTCGGCGCCGAAGAACACGATGTCGCCGTCAACTGCACCCACGCGATCAAGGATAGCGTTGAGGTTTTCCAGCGGGATGTTTTTCACGATCGGCGACTGCAGACCGTCAACACCGGCAGCGCGCTCGTTGACCTTGATGTACGCCAGGCCTTTGGCACCGTAGATGCCGACAAACTTGGTGTAGTCGTCGATCTGCTTGCGCGGCATGCTCGCGCCGCCAGGTACGCGCAGGGCAGCGATACGGCATTTAGGGTCGTTGGCCGGGCCGCTGAACACCTTGAAGTCGACTTCCTTGAGCTGATCGGCCACGTCCACCAGTTCCAGCGGGTTACGCAGGTCTGGCTTGTCGGAACCGTAGCGGCGCATGGCTTCTTCGAAGGTCATGTGCGGGAAATCACCGAACTCCAGATCCAGCACTTCCTTGAACAGGTTGCGGATCATGGCTTCGGTCAGGCCCATGATGTCTTTTTCATCGAGGAAACTGGTTTCGATGTCGATCTGGGTGAATTCCGGCTGACGGTCGGCACGCAGGTCTTCGTCACGGAAGCATTTGGCGATTTGGTAGTAACGGTCGAAACCGGCCACCATCAACAGTTGCTTGAACAGTTGCGGCGACTGCGGCAGTGCGAAGAACGAACCGGCGTGAGTACGACTCGGCACCAGATAGTCGCGCGCGCCTTCTGGAGTAGCACGGGTCAGGATCGGCGTCTCGACGTCGAGGAAGCCGTTTTCGTCCAGGAAGCGACGGATGCTGGTGGTCATGCGCGAACGCAGACGCAGCTTCTCGGCCATTTCCGGGCGACGCAGGTCGAGGAAACGATAACGCAGACGGGTTTCTTCGCCGACGTCAGAGAACTCGTTCAGCGGGAACGGCGGGGTTTCCGACTCGTTCAGCACTTCCAGTTCGTAGCCCAGGACTTCGATCATGCCCGACGCCATGTTGGCGTTGGTGGCACCAGCCGGACGCAGACGGACCTTACCGGTGATCTTTACAACGAATTCGCTGCGCACGCGGTCGGCGGCAGCGAAGCTCTCAGCGCGATCCGGATCGAACACCACTTGGGCCAGACCGTCACGATCACGGATATCGAGGAAAATCACCCCACCGTGGTCACGGCGACGATGAACCCATCCGCAAAGGGTAATTTCCTGGCCTTCCAGGCTTTCGTTCAGTTGGCCGCAATAATGGCTGCGCATCATGGTAGTGGTTTCACTTCTCGTAATTCGAAATTCGGTTGCAGCCCTCGCGCACATCAGGTGCAAGGGCTCGCGCGTGTCGTTCAAGTCAGGCTCTAAACCTAGTCAGCTTTGTCGCCGCCGGCCAGATTCTTCTTGGAACCGGTCTTGAAATCGGTCTCGTACCAGCCAGTGCCGCTGAGGCGGAAACCCGGCATGGACAGCATCTTCTTCAGCTCTGGCGCCTGGCAGGCAGGGCAGTCGACCAGCGGTGCATCGCTGATCTTTTGAATGGCTTCCAACTGATGACCACAGGAAGCACATTGATAGTCGTACATCGGCATGGGGGTTGTCTCGGCGATCAGATTGCTACCGCACACGCTGGGTTTTGCGGCAAAGAGCGGGATTATATCCATTAAATGCAGCCTGTGCAGCCGTAAGACTGCACAGATCGACACACTGCCTTTTCCACGCCACAGCTAAGCCATGACCATGCAACTCCCCTCCTTGAGACTGTGCACGACGCAGACGACCCGCACCAACCCACTGAAGTTCTTCACCCCGCCATGGCGCAAATGCACCTCGCGATCCAGATAGGACAACAGCGCGCTGACCGAGCAGCAATTGACCCTGGCCATTTCGGCCAAAATATCCCAGTAAACCTGTTCAAGTCGCAGACAGGTGGCAAAGCCATTCAAACGCACCGAGCGGGATAACGGCTGAACCAACCCCATATCGAATTCGCTGACAAACGGGTCAATTCTGATGCCAGTTACCGCCCCTCCCTTCCCTTCGTTTCGCCTGTCTCCATAAACCATAACGTTGACACTCCTTTGTCATCCCTGGCTTCCATAAGCGCAATAAGCCTGCTTATAGAACCGCGAGGCCAACGCTATATCCAGACGACTTTTTGCCCATCTACGTAGGAGAAGCCAACAAACAAAGGGAGATCATGGAGCGCGTCCTACTCCGGAGCTTTTCCTACCTTTAGTAGCGAAAGCTCGCTCAACAAACAGGGACGTTTCGAGGAAAAAAAGACAAACGCGCGAACAACACTCAACAAAGTGTCATTCGCGCGCGAGGGTTTACTGGTCCAGCAGAGAGCGCAACATCCACGCAGTTTTCTCGTGGACCTGCATGCGCTGGGTCAACAAGTCAGCGGTCGGTTCGTCGCTGACCTTGTCCAGCAACGGAAAGATACCGCGGGCGGTGCGTGTTACCGCTTCCTGGCCTTCGACCAACTGCCTGATCATGTCTTCGGCAGCCGGCACACCTTCCTCCTCCTTGATGGAGGACAGGCGTGCGTAAACGGCGTAGGCGCCGGGCGCTGGAAAGCCGAGTGCGCGAATCCGCTCGGCAATCGAATCGACCGCCAGGGCCAACTCGTTGTATTGCTCTTCGAACATCAGGTGCAAAGTCCGGAACATCGGCCCGGTGACGTTCCAGTGAAAGTTATGGGTTTTCAAATAAAGCACGTACGTGTCCGACAACAGACGGGAGAGTCCGTCGACGATGGACTTGCGATCCTCTTCACTGATACCGATATCAATTGCCATGTTTTTCCCCTAAAGGTGATGAAATTCATCCAACAGGTGCAGGACCACTCTAGCAAGCCTGTTGCCGCATCGCAGCCCTGGATCGTCCATGGACCCGCGACAAATCGCCTCCGTTACACCGCTGGACGCCCTGATTTGAGTAGCCTGCGGCTTTGCTGTTAAATAGACAGCGTGTCGTGGGTGCCTATTTTTCCGGGTGCTGCGCATAGGCTGATATCGGGTACGTGTCCAACGCCTCCCATTGTTCTGAAGCGAACCGTGCCTCGTCAGCTCTTCCTTGTGAGCCGTCTTAACGTGAGTCAATCAAAATGTTGAAAATCGTCCACCTGCTAATAGGTGCAGCGGCCTTGCTGCTGTCCTTCATCCCTAGCCTGCGATCCGAAGCCGTACCTTACCTGCAACAACCCGACGCCCTGTACCTGGCCTTTTTCGGCCTGCTTAACCTCACCCTCGCACCTGTCATCCCTTACTGGAACAAAGGCCCGCGTCATCAATTGCAAAACCTGGTCAGCGCCCTGCTGGTTCTGGCTGTCGTTCTGCAAACCCTGACGCTGATCGCCCCGATGCCCGTCATCGCCGGTCAACCTGCCGTTCTGTTCAGCCTGGTCGCCGCCCTGGTTGCAGTTTTTCTGCACCTGGCCATCAGCTTCTACAAATCGTCACCGGCTGCCGCCTCGCCAAGCTACGACATGAGCAACCGCGATACCGGCACCGTCAAGTGGTTCAACACCTCCAAAGGCTTCGGCTTTATTTCCCGCGACTCCGGCGACGATATTTTCGTGCACTTCCGGGCCATTCGCGGTGAAGGTCATCGCGTCCTGGTCGAAGGCCAGCGCGTGGAGTTCTCCGTCATGAATCGTGACAAAGGCCTGCAAGCCGAAGATGTGATCGCCGCTCTGCCTCGACGCTGATTCCAAGCGTAAAAAAACCGCGAACAGCCTGGCTGCTCGCGGTTTTTTATTGCCTGCATTTCAGTAATGCGGCGGCGGCGCCTCTTCTTCGAAAGTCTCGAACTGGCCGGCCATTTCTTCCTGGCGCTTGAGCAACGCCGCCATCTGCAGTTGCAGACGCTCGACGGCCCGCTGTTGCGCCGCCAACACATCATTCAACGCCTGGATGGTGTCATCCTGAAACGCCAACTGACTCTCCAGATCGGTAACGCGATCTTCCAGGCTCATGATTCAACCCTCCACGAACGTGATGTCGGTCAGCACCAAGCGCAAGCGTTCACGAATTGCCGCGACCTGCTCGGCGCTGTAGGGCTTGGCCGGGTGCTTGCCCCAGACAGGCGCGGGCCAGGCGGCGTCGTCCCGTTTGCGCACGATCACATGCATGTGCAACTGGCTGACCACGTTACCCAGCGCCGCAACATTGAGTTTATCGGCGTCGAACAAGTCCTTGAGCAACTCGGCCAGCGCGGTCGTTTCCTGCCACAGTTGCAACTGATCGGCGACATCCAACTGAAATAACTCGCTGATATCGTCGCGACGAGGCACCAGGATGAACCAGGGATAGTTCGAGTCGTTGGACAACAGCAGCCGGCATAGCGGGAAATCACCGATCGGTAGCGTGTCTTGTTGAAGTCGTGGATCTAAAGCGAACACTGCGCGCACTCCCGCCAGGTCATCAATTTTCAGCTTAGCGCCCCTCCCGAGGGATCGCGCACCAAGCGACTGGACGGCAGCATACCTGCGAACGTCACCGGCTTCACGACGAACCATGCTGCAATTCCGTTGAGGGTCTAATAATGGCCGCCACCACGCCCCGTGATGAAACACTTCTCAGCAAAACGCACCATTACCGAACCAGCCACCCCATAAAACGCGCCGAAATGACCGAAAGACGTCAGCCTGTTCATACCTGGAGAACCGCCAAGCTGTATGGATTCAGTACACCGAATAAAAATTTTTGCACCAAAACCGTACAGCGAGTCTACGCTGAGTACTTCGCACATCCGCCATTTACTCAACAGCGGGGTGAACCGGTAACGTTTTTGGTTGTCACGCAGCGGTAACAGGTTGGTCAACACCATGCTATGGACGGCGTCAAGCCCATCCCTCAGCAGGATGAGACCCCCGGTTTTATGAGGTTTTTACGGCACCAGGCAGCACTTCAGAAAAAAATATTCATGGATTTCTGATTTGTGCACGCTTGTTGCATTCACACCCACATCGTCTATAAGGCACCGCTGGAAGCGGGAACCTTGAGACTAAATAAAACAGTGGCAGGGTAGCCCGATGGAGATTCAAACGTTTCACCAGGGACTCTTTTTACCGATGCTCAACCCCAGCAAAACAGCGCTTAAGTTGTGTCTCCGGTTGCATCGGGGCTGTAAATTTGCGACATCTAGCAAGCTGTTAGCGACAGGGTCGTAAAGAAGCTGAAAGGTTAGATGCGCAAGTATCGCCAACATTGTCGGCGTGATATAAGTTTGCGCCGACACAAAAAGAAAGAGCCGCCCAGATAATAAAACAGGTGGGACGGCAGTACTCTTCTAAAAACCAAAGGAGCAAATCACGATGCGCGTGATGAAGTGGAGCATGATCGCACTGGCAGTTGCCGCAGGCACCTCGCAGTTCGCAATGGCATCTTCCCAGGAAGAATCCAAGGGTTTCTTCGGCGACCAGAGCCTGAAACTGAAAACCCGCTTTGAGTACATGAACCGCGATTACAAAAACGGTGCAAGTAACAACGCAGACTCCGGCTATCGTCAGGACTCCGGTCTGAGCCAGCTGCTGACTTACGAGTCGGGCTTCACTCAAGGTACTGTTGGTTTCGGTCTCGATGCCATGGCAATGGGTTCGGTCAAACTGGACGGCGGCTCGGGCCACCGCGGTAACGGCCTGTTCGCTGTAGACAGCGACAACAACCCAGAAAAATCCCAAGGCAAGGTCGGTGGTGCAGTTAAACTCCGCCTCTCCGATACCGTCCTGAAGTACGGTCAGCAATTCGTTGCCAGCCCAGTGTTCGCAACCGACGACAGCCGTATGCTGCCAGAAGTCGCTACCGGTACCCTGATCACTTCCAAAGAGATCAAAGGTCTGGAACTGAGCGCTGGTCGCTTCACCGCACTGAGCGCCCAAACCGGCATGGCTCGTGACAGCATCGGCGGTCTGCCAGATGAAGATGGCAACCACGGTAAAGGCCTGAGCAACGGCATCAACATCTTCGGTGCCAGCTACGCCTTCACTGACAACTTCACCGGTGCCTTCGCTGCGTCGGATGCTGAAGACTACTTCAAGAAGTACTACGTCAACCTGAACTACACCTTGCCGATCAATGATGATCAGTCCCTGAACTTCGACCTGAACGGTTACAAAACCAAAGGCGATGATCGTGGTGACCAGGTTATGGCCCTCGGTTCTGTTGAAGATGGCGGTGACGGCGTCGCTGGCGTAGACAACAACCTGTGGTCCCTGGCTGCTGCTTACAGCATCGGCGCCCACAAGTTCACTCTGGCTTACCAGCAGTCGAGCGGCGACAACGCTTACTACTACGGCGTTGACGGTAACAGCACCATCTTCGTATCCAACTCCATTCAGATCTCCGACTTCGTGGGCCGCGAGGAGAAATCCTACCAAGCTCGCTACGACATCAACATGGCTACCTACGGTGTACCTGGTCTGAGCTTCATGACCCGATACGTAATGGGTAACAACATCAAGGTTGACAACGCCGGCGAAGGTAAAGAAAACGAGTGGAACATCGAGTCCAAGTACGTGGTTCAGGAAGGTCCTGCTAAAGACCTGTCGTTCCGTGCGCGTTTCGCCAACTACCGTGCAAACGGTGCGTACCAGAACTACTCCCGCGACAACTACGACACCCGTCTGATCATCGAGTACCCACTGAACATCCTCTAATCCGGGTGTAAGACTGGCAGTACTGTAGATCTAAAAACCGCCCACCTCTTCATCAGGTGGGCGGTTTTTTTATGCCTGCCACATAATCAATACGCG
>Ga0247819_10001148_pt1 | contig 14638 bp, 12 predicted proteins | sample 13C_Xylose_Day6_FD_193428 | JGI IMG/M metagenome (GOLD analysis project Ga0247819, IMG submission 193428) | Soil microbial communities from agricultural site in Penn Yan, New York, United States - 13C_Xylose_Day6 | ecosystem: Environmental > Terrestrial > Soil > Agricultural land | place: USA...
GATCGGCATCAGCGTGTCGGCAATGGCGTCGAAGGAGGCACCTTCGCTTGCAACACCGCGCAGCGTTGCCATGTTCTGCTGAACTGCAAGGAACTTGTCGAGCAGCTTCTGGCGGTTGCTTTCCGTCGTCGACCCCATGAAGGTTGCGGCGGAGATCTGGATGTCGGTGATCGAGCTCGAAAGCCGGCGCGTGGCCGTCAGAACGGATTCGGTGCTGACGATAAGCTGATCGAGTTCGGCGAAAATCCGGGTGGCATCGCGCATCTTGCCGACAGAAGCCGCTTCGAGACGGAAGCTCGCGGTGCGGAAACGGTCGACATACTTCGAGATACCGGCAAGCGTTTCAGGACCGGCGGGCGCCTTCAAAAGCGCACCGATCTCGCTCGATGCGGAGGTGATCGTCTCGGTCAGCGACTTCTCGTCTTTCGGCAACAGCCGGAAGATGTCGCGCTCGGTGCGGCCGATCATCGGGAAGCGTTCCTTGACGGCCTTGAGCTTATCCTCGACCGTCGTCGCCTTGCTGACTTCGGTGCCGAACTCGTTGAAGAAGCGGCTGGCGCGCATCAGCTTTTCGGCTTCGCGCAGCATGGTCTTGGCGGCATTCTCGTTCTTGCGCACGGCATATTGCAGCCGGTTCGACTCGTCGTTGATCTTGGCGCGTTCGACCAAGAGAGCATCGAGGTTCGCCGTCATCGTTGCGCGCATCTCCTGCTCGCCGACATGCAGCTTCCAGAGCCCGTCGATGCGGGCTTCGATGTCGGCGGTCGCGGCGATAGCGGCCGTCAACTCGTCCTGGCCGCTCTGGCCGGCAACCTGTGCGGCGGTCTCGGCGAGAATTTCCTTCTGCGCAGTGATCTTGCCCTGCACGGCGTCGCGGGTTTCCTCGGTGGTCGAGTGCAGGAAGTTGTTCATCCCCGCATAGACATCCTTGAAGCCGCTCAGCGTCTGCAGGACGCTGTTCGAAATCTCCATCCGGCCCTGAAGCAGGCCGGACGCATAAAGGCCGGTAATGCCGACGGCACAGATGCTGACGACGAAGGGCAGAATGAAGAACAGCACCTTCGTCTGGATCTTGAAACGGGCAAGAATTCTATCGATGAACATGGAAAACACCTTGGCTCGCAGCTCGCATTCGCCTCCCCCGGCGGCTCGAAACATGTCCCGCCTTCCGCGTAACCGCGAAAAGGACGAAACGATCGAGAGCCACCCGATGCGCAAACAGGCTGATGTTTTTCGGAAAAATCATGCGGCGCACACCGCCAGTCCGTCAGCAATCATTGCGGGACCGCGCCACCTCCCCGGTAGCGAAGTCCTGACGGAACTCACTTCGTCGCAATATTCATTTTGAACGATTAAAAATTGTATAAGCGCGGAGCACTCGCCAACGAATTTCCGAAGGCGTTGGGCTCATGAGGCGCTCGAGGTCCGGCCGTTAGCGGCCGGCTGGCAGCATCAGAGCCAATAAGCCGGCAGCGTTGCGAGGGCAGCAACGGCAAAGAACGCGATCAGAGCAATGCGGGTCAACGCTACTCTCTGGACGCGGCTCTCGTCGGTGCGAGCGATCGCGATGGCGCGGGGACGACGGCGTGGCTGGTTCATGACATCCTGTCCTTCTCACTGACCGGCAACGTTCGGCCCGGATAAACCGGCTTGCCAGTCCAGACCATATTGCAGCCATGCCGTGGCAGAGAAAAGCCCTAAAAATGGAAACAGTGTGATTTCCGTTTGCGGAACAGTTCTTTCTGACCAACCGCCGGCTGTGCCGACACCAAAGAGGTTCCGGCATATCCGTTAACAATGGCTGAAGCCAAATGCCGCAAAACCAGGGATCAGACGTCCTGGCCGGCTGCGAAGCCCGATGCCCAGGCCCATTGGAAATTGTAGCCGCCGAGCCAGCCGGTCACGTCGACGCATTCGCCGACGAAATAGAGACCGGGAACAGCCTTCGCCTGCATCGTCTTTGAATCGAGACCATTGGTGTCGACGCCGCCGAGCGTCACCTCGGCAGTGCGATAGCCTTCGGAACCGGCGGGCTTGATCGCCCAAGCCTGGATCGATGCCGATAGCGCATCGATGGTCTTGTCCGAGAGGTCGGCGAGCTGCCGTCCCGTCAGCTTGGCGCCATCGGCAAGAATTGCGCAAGCCGGCGTGGCAGAATATCGCCGAGCGCCGTCTGGACGGCCTGCTTGCCATTGGTGCGGCGCAAACCTTTTAGGATCGAGGCGATGTCGATATCGGGCATCAACCTCAGAACGATGTCCTGCCCCTCGCGCCAGTAGGACGATATCTGCAGGATCGCCGGGCCACTGAGGCCGCGATGGGTGATCAGCACCGCCTCGCGAAACGCCGTCTTACCGGAGCGCGCCTCGGCGTCGGCGGCGACGCCGGCTAGTTCGCCGATCGTCTCAAGCTGCACCGGATCGAGCGTCAGCGGCACAAGCCCGGGACGGGTTTCGACCAGGGCCAATCCGAACTGCTCTGCGATTTTATAGGCAAGCCCCGTTGCGCCCATTTTCGGGATCGACTTGCCGCCGCTGGCCACCACCAGCGACTGGGCATCGACCGGTCCGTCGCCGGTCATCACCCGGAAGCCGGCACCATGGCGCTCGACACTCGCGACCGTCGTCTCAAGCCGAAGCTCGGCGGCCGCATCGCGCATCTCGGCGAGCAACATCCTGATGATGTCCTTGGCCGAATGATCGCAGAACAATTGCCCCAAAGTCTTCTCGTGCCAGGCGATGCCGTGTTTTTCGACCAGCGCCAGGAAGTCTCGCGCGCCGTAGCGCGCGAGCGCCGATTTGCAGAAATGCGGATTGGCCGAGAGGAAGTTCTTCGGCCCGGCATGGATGTTGGTGAAGTTGCAGCGGCCGCCGCCGGAGATGCGGATCTTCTCGCCCGGCGCCTTTGCATGGTCGATGACCAGCACCCGCCGGCCGCGCTTGCCGGCCTCGATGGCGCACATCATGCCGGCCGCACCGGCGCCAATGATCACCACATCCTTCTTCTCAGCCACGAAACACCTTTGAGCTCTTTGCGCATTCCATTCCGGTCACGGCGGGGAAAGTCAATCGTCACGCTCTAGCCAATTGCCAATCTCTGGTTATGATGCGCTATCCGAAGCCAAAACCGGTGATTTATGCCCTCCAAGAGAAGTGCTGCCCAACAAACAACGAAAATCAGCAAAACCTCGAAAATACCCGCCGCCCTGCATTCCCTCCGAGGCGTCAAGACCTGGAAGGAAGCAACGGATTGGCTGAAGATCCGCGGGATCGAAGACATCGAATGCATCACGCCCGACCTTGCCGGCGTTCCCCGCGGCAAGATGATGCCCACCTCCAAGTTCACCTCCAACACCTCGCTTGCACTGCCTTCCGCCGTCTACCGCCACACGATCTCAGGCGAATATCCTGACGAGACCGGACAATTCCGCTACGATTCGCGCGACAGCGACATCAAGCTCGTCCCTGATCTTTCGACGCTTTCGGTCGTCCCCTGGGAAACCGACCCAACGGCGCAGGTGATCTGCGACATCGTCGGCTCCGAAGGCGAACAGATCAGCTACACGCCGCGCAACGTCTTGAAGCGCGTGGTCGACCTCTATCGCCAGAAGGGCTGGAAGCCGGTCGTTGCGCCCGAAATCGAGTTCTACCTCGTCGCCACCAATGACGATCCCGACTATCCGCTGCATCCGCCGAAGGGCCGCTCCGGCCGGTCGATCCTTGGCGGCCAGGGCTATTCGATCGCCGGCATCAACGAATTCGACGAGCTGATTGACGACATCTATCACTTCTCCGAGAAGCAGGGTCTGGAGATTGACACGCTGATCCACGAGGAGGGACCAGCGCAGCTCGAAATCAACCTTCGTCACGGCGATCCGATCGAGCTTGCCGACCAGGTGTTCCTGTTCAAGCGCACCATCCGCGAGGCGGCGCTGAAGCACGGCATCTACGCGACCTTCATGGCCAAGCCGATGCAGGGTCAGCCGGGTTCGGCCATGCACATCCACCAGTCGGTGATCGAGATCAACACCGGCCGCAATCTGTTCTCCAATCCGGACGGCTCTGCCTCCAAGGAGTTCTTCAACTTCATCGGCGGCATGCAACACTATGTGCCGCGCACGTTGGTGATGATGGCGCCCTACGTGAACTCCTTCCGCCGGCTGACGCCCGATATGTCGGCGCCGGTGAATACGGCTTGGGGCTACGACAACCGCACGACCGCGTTCCGCATTCCGGTTTCCGAACCGGTTGCCCGGCGGATCGAGAACCGGCTGCCGAGTTCGGATGCCAACCCCTATCTGGCGCTCGCCGCCTCGCTTGCCTGCGGCTATCTCGGCATCATCGAAGGCCGCGATCCGACGGCACCGACGGAAGACACGGCCAACGAAGGCGAAATCGATCTGCCGCGCGGGCTGCTCGAGGCCGTCGCCCTGCTCGAGTCGGCGCCGTCGCTTGCCGAGGTGCTGAGCCCCGAATTCATCGCCATCTATGCCGGCGTGAAACGTGGCGAGTTCGAAACCTTTATGCAGGTTATCAGCCCGTGGGAACGCGAGTTCCTGCTGCTGAACGTCTGACCTGAAAGGCAGTCCAATGCCCTGGCAAAGCCCGATCTCGCCCGGTTTCTCCTGGTATGAGGCAACCGTTCCCGATCGACCCGAATATCCGCAGATGCCGGGATCGAGGAAGGCGGATGTCGCCATTATCGGCGGCGGCTATACCGGGCTTCAGGCGGCCTACAACCTTGCTCGGCAAGGCGTCGATGTCACGCTCATCGACGCCTGCCGCTTCGGCGACGGCGCGTCGGGGCGCAACGGTGGCCAGTTCGGCACCGGCCAGCGCGCCTGGGCCGACGAGACCGAGGAAACGCTTGGCCAGGAACGGGCACAACTGCTGTTCGATATGGCAGAGAACGCCAAGCGGCACGTGCTCGACTTCGCCAGCCAACACGACATCGATATCGAGTTCATGCCGGGGCAGCTCTCCGTCGGCCACAAGAAGAGCCTGGAGAAGGATTATCGCGACCACGTCGAGGCGATGGCGACCCGCTTCGGCTATCCGCATCTCTCGTTCATGGAACGGGAGGAGACGGCGAGCCGGCTCGGATCGTCTCGCTATCACTTCGGCATCCGCGATGTCGGCACCGGACATATCCATCCGATGAAGCTGCTGCTCGGACTGGCGAAGCAGGCGGCCCTTGCCGGCGCCAATCTGTTCGAGCAGACCAAGGCGCAGAAGATCGAGCGCAAGGGAACGGCTGTTGTCATCACTACCGATCGCGGCACGATCACCACTGAGCGGGTGCTTGTCGCGTGCAATGCCTATATCGGCAATCTCGAGCCGGTCAGCGCCAGCCATGTGATGCCCATCCGCTCCTTCATCGGCGCGACCGAAGTTCTTTCCGCTCACCCCAACGTGCTTCCCGGCGGTGAATCGGTCGACGATTCGCGCTTTGTCGTGCGCTACTTCCGCAAATCGAAAGACGGGCGGCTGCTATTCGGCGGGCGCGAAGCCTACACCGCCGACAATCCGCGCGACATTTCCACCCATATCCGCCGGCAGATCAGCGAGATCTATCCGGAACTCGGCAATGTCGAGATCACCCACGCCTGGGGCGGTTCCGTTGGCATCACCTTGCCGCGGACGCCCTTCTGTCGCGAGGTGATGCCGGGCGTCACCTCGATCGGCGGCTATTCCGGCCACGGGGTCATGCTTTCCAACTATTGTGGCAAGCTCTACGCTGACCTTGTGCTGGGCAAACCGACGGAACTCGACCTGTTGAAAGCCTTGAAAATACCGGCTTTTCCGGGCGGAACACGCTTCCGATCGGCGCTTCTGTTCCTGGCGCTCAGCTGGTATGCGCTGCGCGACAGGCTCTAAGGCACGTTGTGTCAGGATGGTGTCACACTATGTGCATTAGATCTTTGTTTCCGTGCATGTCGTCGCCCCGAAACCGCGGCATATTTTCGGGCGACATGCATGAGAAAGCGTGTGCGACAGCATTTTATTGCGTCGCACCCTAGCGCGTTTAAATCGATTAGATTATATGTGTCCCTGACCTGAACAAGATCGAGATTATCCCATGAGCAGCCAGATCATTCCCGTCGAACCATTTGATTATGTCGTGTTCGGCGGCACCGGCGATCTCGCGGAGCGCAAGCTGCTGCCAGCGCTCTATCACCGCCAGATGGAAGGCCAGATTACCGAGCCGACCCGCATCATCGGCGCCTCGCGCGCCGCGTTGACGCATGAAGAATATCGCAAGTTCGCCGCCGATGCGCTGAAGGAACACCTGAGGCCGGCGGAATACAATGAAGAGGAAGTGGCGAAGTTTACCGCCCGCCTCTTTTACGTTTCCGTCGATGCCAAGTCCGACCAGGGCTGGGATACGCTGAAGAAGATCCTGGAAGAAGGCAAAGACCGTATCCGCGCCTTCTATCTCGCCGTCGGACCGGCGATCTTCGGCGATATTTCCGAGAAGATCCGCGATCACAAGCTGATCACCAAGACCACCCGCATCGTCGTCGAAAAGCCGATCGGCCGCGATCTGGCGTCGGCGACCGAGCTCAACGACACGATCGGCAAGGTCTTCCGCGAAGAGCAGATCTTCCGCATCGACCACTATCTCGGCAAGGAGACGGTGCAGAACCTGATGGCGCTGCGTTTCGCCAATGCGCTCTACGAGCCGCTGTGGAACTCCGCCCATATCGACCACGTGCAGATCACCGTTTCGGAAGCCGTAGGCCTCGAAAACCGGGCCGGCTACTACGACAAGGCCGGTGCGCTGCGCGACATGGTGCAGAACCACATCCTGCAGCTCGTCTGCTTTGTCGCAATGGAAGCCCCGACCTCAATGGACGCGGAAGCCGTGCGCGATGAAAAGCTTAAAGTTCTGCGCGCGCTGAAGCCGGTCAATGCATCCAATGTCGAGCAGGTGACGGTGCGCGGCCAGTACCGCGCGGGCGCCTCTGCCGGCGGCCCGGTCAAGGGCTACCTGGAAGAGCTCGAAGGTGGCGTTTCGAACACAGAGACCTTCGTAGCGATCAAGGCCGAAGTCAGCAACTGGCGCTGGGCCGGCGTGCCGTTCTACATCCGCACCGGCAAGCGGCTTGCTGGCCGCATGTCGGAAATCGTTATTACCTTCAAGCAGATCCCGCACTCGATCTTCGACAACAGTGCCGGTCGCATTTCCGCCAACCAGCTCGTCATCCGCCTGCAGCCGAACGAAGGCGTCAAACAGTCGCTGATGATCAAGGACCCCGGTCCAGGCGGCATGCGCCTTCGCAACGTTTCGCTCGACATGAGCTTCGCCGAGGCTTTCGACGTGCGCAATGCCGACGCCTACGAGCGGCTGCTGTTCGACGTCGTGCGCAACAACCAGACGCTGTTCGTACGCCGCGACGAGGTCGAGGCCGCATGGAAGTGGGTCGATCCGATCCTGAAAGCCTGGGAAGAGACCGGACAGCAGGTGCAGGGCTACACCGCCGGCACCTGGGGTCCGAGCCAGTCGATCGCACTCATCGAGCGTGACGGCCGCACCTGGCACGATGCGATATAGGTAAGGCAATGAGCACGACGCTTCACACATTCGACAATGGCGCCGCCCTGGCAGAGGGCTTGGCGGACGCCGTCAGCGCCGCACTTGCCACCGGCATTGCCACCCGTGGCACAGCAAGCATCGCCGTTTCCGGCGGCTCGACGCCCAAGGCATTCTTCCAGGCGCTCGCCAGGAAGGATATCGCCTGGGACAAGGTGACGGTCACGCTGGTGGACGAACGCTTCGTTCCACCGGAGAGCGATCGCTCCAACCACGCGTTGGTCACGGCCAATTTGCTGCAAGGCCCTGCGGCGAAAGCGCATTTCCTACCGCTTTACCACGCCGCCGCTTCGGCAGAAGATGCGGCCGGGCTCTCCAGCAAGGCGACGGCAAAGATCGGCACGCCCTTCGACGTCGTCGTGCTCGGCATGGGAACGGATGGCCATACCGCGTCGTTCTTCCCGGGCGGCACGCAACTTTCAAGGGCGATCGACGCGACGACGCCGCGCGGCGTGATCACCATGGAAGCCGAAGGTGCTGGCGAACCGCGCCTGACCTTTACCTTCTCCAGCCTTCACGATGCCAGGCTGCTGGTCCTGCACATCGAAGGCGAGGGCAAGAAGGTGGTGCTTGCCAAGGCGGAAGGTCCCGGCGACGAAGCCGAGATGCCGATCCGCACCATGCTGCGCCGTGCGGCCTCGCCGCTGCAAATATACTGGGCGCCATAACGGCCGGATCACCGGCCGGTTCAGGACGCTTTCAACCGGTGGCGCCCCACCGGAACGCGAAGGCGTTGAAAGAGCTCATACCGGGGCGTGGCCTGCACGTTCTCCCAAGCAGGCAACGCTCCGGATCGATGACTGGATGAAGATGAGGAGTCTCAAGACTCCGGAACAGGATTTGCCATGTCCGCCGATTCCCGCATTGCCGCAATCACCGCCCGCATCGTCGAGCGCTCGAAGCCGCACCGAGAGCCTTATCTCGATCGGGTGCGTCGTGCGGCGTCCAGCGGCCCACATCGCAGCGTTCTTGGCTGCGGCAACCTCGCGCACGGGTTTGCCGTCTGTTCCCCCGCCGAGAAGGTGGCGCTCGCCGGGGATCGCGTCGCCAACCTAGGCATCATTACCTCCTATAACGACATGCTTTCGGCGCATCAGCCGTTCGAAACCTATCCGGCGCTGATCCGCGAAGCCGCGCACGAGGCAGGCGGCGTCGCCCAGGTTGCCGGCGGCGTGCCCGCCATGTGCGACGGCGTCACCCAGGGCCAGCCGGGCATGGAACTGTCGCTGTTTTCGCGCGACCTGATCGCCATGGCCGCCGGTGTCGGCCTGTCGCACAACATGTTCGATTCCACCGTCTATCTCGGCGTCTGCGACAAGATCGTGCCGGGCCTTGTCATCGCGGCCCTGACCTTCGGTCACCTGCCGGCAGTCTTCGTGCCGGCCGGGCCGATGACGACGGGCCTGCCGAACGACGAGAAGGCGCGCGTGCGCCAGCTCTTCGCCGAAGGCAAGGTTGGCCGCGAAGAGTTGCTCGAAGCGGAATCCAAGTCCTATCACGGACCCGGCACCTGCACCTTCTATGGCACCGCCAATTCCAACCAGATGCTGATGGAGATCATGGGCTTCCACCTGCCCGGCGCCTCCTTCATCAATCCCGGCACGCCGCTGCGCGACGCGCTGACGAAGGAAGCGACGAAGCGGGCGCTGGCGATCACCGCCATGGGCAACGAGTTCACGCCATCAGGTGAAATGATCGACGAGCGCTCGATCGTCAACGGTGTCGTCGGGCTGCACGCCACCGGTGGCTCGACCAACCACACCATGCATCTCGTCGCCATGGCGCGCGCCGCCGGCATCCTGCTCACCTGGCAGGATATTTCCGAACTTTCGGACATCGTGCCGCTGCTTGCGCGCGTCTACCCGAACGGCCTTGCCGACGTGAACCACTTCCATGCCGCCGGCGGCATGGGCTTTCTAATCAGCCAGTTGCTTCGGGGCGGCCTGCTGCACGACGATGTGCGCACCGTCGTCGGCCAGGGCCTGGAGGCCTACAAGATCGACGTCCGCCTCGGTGCCGACGGCGGTGTCGAGCGCCGGCCGACGCCGGCCGAAAGCGCCGATCCGAAGGTACTCTCCACCATCGACCAGCCGTTCCAGCACTCGGGCGGCCTCAAGATGCTGACCGGCAATCTCGGCAAGGCGGTCATCAAGATTTCCGCCGTCAAGCCGGACCGCCACGTCATCGAGGCACCGGCAAAGATCTTTCATGACCAGGGCGAGTTGAACGCCGCCTTCAAGGCCGGCAAACTCGAAGGCGACTTCGTCGCCGTCGTGCGCTTCCAGGGCCCGAAGGCGAACGGCATGCCGGAACTGCACAAGCTGACGACCGTGCTCGGCATCCTGCAGGACCGCGGCCAGCGCGTGGCGATCCTCACCGACGGCCGCATGTCGGGCGCCTCGGGCAAGGTGCCTGCCGCCATCCACGTTACGCCGGAAGCCAAGGATGGCGGGCCGATCGCCCGCATTCAGGAAGGCGACATCGTGCGCATCGATGCCGTCACCGGCACGATCGAAGTGCTTGTCGAGGATATCGCGCTCAAGACGCGCATTCCCGCCCATGCCGATCTCTCGGACAACGAGTTCGGCATGGGGCGCGAGCTGTTCGCACCGTTCCGCGCCATTGCCGGCTCGGCCGACCACGGAGCAAGCGTGCTGTTCAACTGAGCCGAACCTCGGCGTCACCGCGGAGGATTTGTCTTCCATCGAGCTATCGCTGCCGGCCCTCGCCGCCGGTAGCGGGCCGCGCTTGCGAAGACGAGCGCTACTTCAGCGGCCCCGGATACATGTCGTTTCGACCGTCGTAACGCTCGACCTCCAGCGTGAAGATGTCGATATCCTCGATGCAGCGCGCATTGAGCGAGACGCGATTGTTCGGGTAGCCGCTGCGCATGATCGCCACACTGCAGGTCGGGCAGAAGTGATGACCTTCAGTCACGCCGCGCCAGACATAGGTGGAAAGGCGACGCTTCTCGGTGATCAACCGGATCTTGCTGCCGTCAATCTTCCAGTGGAGGAAGCCGGTGCGCCGGCATGTCGAGCAGTTGCACTCGACCAGCCCCGAGAGCTCCTCATCGACTTCGATGCAGATATCGCCGCAGTGGCAGGAAAGGCGGTAGGGTCGTTTCATCGATCGGTTGCCTCGCTTCTGGCGTGCAGGCGACAACAATCCAACGCCCACACTCCATGTCAAGCATAGTTTGGAGGCCTCGAAATACGGTGTCCCTGGCCGCAAAGGCGCATCGCCCGCCAGTCCGTCTCGGCCGGACGGGGCACCCGCACGAACGCTTGCCGGTTCAGCGGTAGATGTCGAGTGTGCGGTTCCGGTGGTTCGGATGGGTGCTGTAGACGAAGATGCGATTGAGGTCGCGATCGGTCAGGAGCCGCAGGAAGCGCGCTTCGACGATGTTGTTGGCGTGCACGCGCTTGAGCAGGCAGCCGACCATCTGGATGCGGGCGCTTGGAATGTCGAGGTAGAAATTCTGCGGCAGCTGGTACTTGGTCAGGATACCCAGAACCGCGCCGCTTTTCGACAGCTTGATGATTTCGCAGCGGCGGGAGCTCAGCTGCGTCATGCCCTTTTCGGTATATTCGATCCGCGCCTCGTTCCTCGTGTCCTCCATCGGGAACGTGGTTTCGCGATCGTACATGAAAGATTCTTCCTTGTTCAGGAAGTGTTGCTGCATCACCGGTGCCGCGGTCGTCATTCTACAGGCCCCTTAGTATCCCCTGCCCGTCAGGCTAGAGGAAGAAATTTAACAGAGGGTAGATTGAGGGCCTTCGCAAAGAAAAACCCGTCCGAAAATCGGACGGGTTGAAGACAAACGATGGTGGTCTTTGTCAGACGCGGTAGCTCTTGCCGCCGGCTTCGAACAGATGCAGCTTGTTCTTATCGGCCGTGAACCGGACTTTTTCGCCGCGATGAACGGGCAGGATGCCCGGGATCTTGGCGATGATCGGCTCCTTCTCCACCAGTCCCTCGATATAGAGCAGCGTCACCTCGCCGAGCGCCTCGACGATGGCGACCGTTCCTTCGAACAGGAAGTCCTCGCCGCTGGCCGTCTGGAGATCTTCAGGACGCACGCCGAAGCTCGCCGTCTTGCCGTTTTCCGACGCGTTCGTGGCGATATCGAGTGTCACCGACTTGCCGCCAGAAAGCTTCACCGTCGTCTGCGGGCCGGTGGCGGTGATCGTCGCGGGGATGACGTTCATCGCTGGCGAACCGATGAAGCGGGCGACGAACAGGTTCGCCGGGCGCTCGTAAAGCTCGAGCGGCGGGCCGACCTGCTCGATATGGCCGGCCGACAGCACGACGATACGATCGGCAAGCGTCATCGCCTCGACCTGGTCGTGGGTAACGTAGATCATCGTCGTGTCCGCCATCTGCTCGTTGAGCTTGGCGATCTCGATGCGGGTGGCAACGCGAAGCGCCGCGTCGAGGTTCGACAAAGGCTCGTCGAACAGGAAGACCTTGGGATCGCGGCAGATCGCCCGGCCGATCGCCACGCGCTGGCGCTGGCCGCCCGAAAGCGCCTTCGGCAGACGATCGAGGTACTTGGTGAGCTGCAGGATATCGGCTGCCGCGCGCACGCGCCGGTCGATCTCCTCCTTCGTCTCCTTGGCGATCCGCATGCCGAAGGCCATGTTGTCGTAGACGGTCATATGCGGATAGAGCGCATAGGACTGGAACACCATGGCGATCCCGCGCTTGGACGGCGGCACGTCGTTGACGCGCTCGCCATCGATGAACATGTCGCCGCCGGTAATCTCCTCCAGACCCGCGATCATGCGCAGCAATGTCGACTTGCCGCAGCCGGACGGACCGACAAACACGACGAACTCGCCCTGCTTGATGTCGAGATTGATGCCGTGAATGACATCGACCGCACCGTAGGACTTGCGGATATCTTTAAGCGTCAGACCTGTCATCGCACCCTCCCCTTCGTCTCTTTTGTCTGTCGTTGTCTCAAACCAGCCGCGCGAAGAATGCGCTCCAGGCTGGAAGATTGACCTTGTCGTTCTTGATCTCGGCCGTAAAACCATGGCCGTCAAGCGCTTCCACTGGCTCCTTCGGCAAATCAACCGTAGCGGCCGTACCGCTCATGTTGAATGCGCAGAAGAGCTTCTCGTTGCCGTGGCTGCGCACGAAGGCAAGCACGGGCGCATCGGTGCTGCGGAACTCGATCTCGCCTTTGGCAAAGGCCGGATGCGCCTTTCTGAACTGCAGGAAGCGTCGATAGTGCTCCATGACCGAAGCGGTGTCATCCTTCTGCGCGGAGACCGCCCGGTTCAGGTGTTCGGCCGGCACCGGCAGCCAGGGTTTGGCATCGCCGAAGCCGCCATTGGCAGCAGTGCTATCCCAGACCATCGGCGTGCGGCAGCCGTCGCGCCCCTTGAAGTCGGGCCAGAACTGAATGCCGTAGGGATCCTTCAGATCCTCGAAGGCAAGCTCGGCTTCGGTGAGAGCCAATTCCTCGCCCTGATAGATGCAGACCGAGCCGCGCAGCGACATCAGCAGGCTTGCCAGCAGCTTGGCGTGCGCGTCGCGATCGGCAACGCCATCGCCCCAGCGACTGACATGGCGAACGACGTCGTGGTTGGAAAAGGCCCAGCAGGCCCAGCCCTCCGGCGCCGCCTTGTGAAAGTCGCGCAGAACCTCGGCGACACGCGCCGGTGTCAGAGCGTCGGGCGCCAGGAACTCGAAGGCGTAGCACATGTGCATCTTGTCGCCGCCGGAGGTGTACTCGCCGGCGATCTCGAGACCACGCTGGCTGTCGCCGACTTCGCCGACCGCCGCGATTGCCGGAAACTCGTCCATGACAGCACGGAACCGCTTCAGGAACGCAAGGTTCTCCGGCTGGTTCTTGTCGTAGAGATGTTCCTGATAATTATACGGGTTGACCGCCGGTGCAGTGGAGGCGTTGCGCCGCTCCGGCGCCAGCGCCGGATTGTCGCGCAGCTGTTTGTCGTGGAAATAGAAGTTGATGGTGTCGAGGCGGAAGCCATCGACGCCGCGCTCCAGCCAGAAGCGCTCGACGCCCAAAAGCGCCTCCTGCACATCAGGATTGTGCAGGTTGAGGTCCGGCTGCGAGGTCAGGAAGTTGTGCAAGTAATATTGCAGCCGCGTCGGATCCCAGGCCCAGGCCGAGCCGCCGAAGATCGACAGCCAGTTGTTCGGCGGCGTTCCATCGGGTTTCGAGTCTGCCCAGACGTACCAGTCCGCCTTGGCGTTCGCCCGGCTGGCGCGGCTCTCGACGAACCAGGGATGCTGGTCCGAGGTATGGGACAGAACGAGGTCGATCATCACCCGGATACCGAGCCGATGCGCCTCGGCGATCAGCGCATCGAAATCGGCGAGATTGCCGAAGATCCCGTCGACGTCGGTATAGTTCGAAACGTCGTAGCCGAAATCCTTCATCGGCGAGGTGAAGAAGGGCGATATCCAGATAGCATCGGCGCCGAGCGAGGCGACATGCGGCAGGCGGGCGGTGATGCCCTTCAAATCGCCGATGCCGTCGCCGTTGGAGTCCTGGTAGGAGCGCGGATAGATCTGATAGATCACCGCGCCTCGCCACCAATCCTTGTCGGCCTGCAAAATGGATTCGCTCATTTCAGTCATGCTCATTCCGTTCAGAAGTCCCTGTGAGGTCAACCACCCTTGACCGATCCCGCCAGCAGGCCGCGCACGAGGTAGCGCTGCAGGCTGAAGAACACGATCAGGGGGACGACGATGGTGATGAAGGCGGAGGCGGTCAGGATTTCCCAATTGCCGCCGCGAGAACCCAAGAGATTGACCAGCCGGCCGGTGAGGACCAGTTCATCCTGGCCGGCGCCGAGGAAGACGATGGCGACGAGCAGGTCGTTCCAGGTCCACAGGAACTGGAAGATCGCGAAGGACGCCAGCGCCGGGAACGACAGCGGCAGGATGATCTTGACGAAGATGTCGAAGTCGCTGGCGCCGTCGACGCGTGCGGATTCCATGATCTCGCGCGGCAGGCCGGCCATGTAATTGCGCAGGAGATAGATCGCCAGCGGCAGGCCGAAAC
>Ga0247819_10001149_pt1 | contig 14635 bp, 18 predicted proteins | sample 13C_Xylose_Day6_FD_193428 | JGI IMG/M metagenome (GOLD analysis project Ga0247819, IMG submission 193428) | Soil microbial communities from agricultural site in Penn Yan, New York, United States - 13C_Xylose_Day6 | ecosystem: Environmental > Terrestrial > Soil > Agricultural land | place: USA...
GTCAAAGAGCGCGTTCGCGGCTCGCATCGGCAGGACGCCGAGTTACATCACCTGGTTGAAAGACAACAACCGGTTGGTGCTGTCACCGAACGGGAAACAGGTCGACGTTCTGGCGACCGAAGCCCTGATTCAGGAAACAGCGGACCCCAGTAAGGCCGCCGTCGCGGCTCGCCACCAGCAGGATCGGATTCAGCGCGACGTGTACAGCCAACTGTCCACTTCGACCGAGCCGACGCCGACGTCTGCGTCACCGATAGTTGGCGGCGACAGCAAACAGCCCGACTTCCAAAAGGCCCGCGCCCTGCGCGAGCACAACATGGCGAAGCTTGCCGAGATCGAACTTCAAAAAGCACAGGGCTCCTTGGTCGCAAAGAAGGCGGTTGAAACAGGCGCGTACGACGCCGGCCGCTTGCTGCGTGATCAGCTATTCGGGCCATTGCCTCAACTGTCCCACGTCCTTGCGTCCATGACGGACCCTTGGTTAATCGAAAAGCACCTGACGGCGACATTCCGTAAAACGCTGGAAGAGGCCGAGCGCCTGTCTTCAGCGGACCTTGAACACGCCATGACAGCGAGTTAATCCCATGCACACGGAATTTCCTGACGGTGCAAAGGTGTACCGTGAGGCCTATTTCCGTGGACTGCGCCCCGACCCCGACCTCTGGATCGACGAGTGGGCTGACGAGTACATGCGGATCCCGCGAGACACCGGCGCACCAGAGCCAGGCCAGTACCGCACCTCACGGACACCCTACGCCCGCGAGCCCATGCGCTGCTTGTCACCGGCTCACCCTTGCAGACGCGTGGTTACCATGGTGGCTTCGCAGTTAATGAAAACCCAGATTGCCTTGAACTGGATGGGCGGTCTGATCCACATGGCACCGTCCAACATCCTGGCGCTGTTGCCCAGCCTGGGTCTGGCGAAACGAGTCTCGGGGCGAATCAGCAAGACGATCAAGGCCACTCCGGCGCTGCGTGAGCGGGTAGCGGCCAGCCGTTCGCGCGATACCCGCAACACCATGGACACCAAGGAGTTTGAAGGCGGCTCGCTGTACGTCACCACCGCCGGTTCAGCGGCCAACTTGTCGGAGCTGTCGGCCCGTTACATCTACGGCGATGAGGTTGATCGTTGGGAAAATGATGTCGGCCAGGAAGGTGATCCGATCGGTCTGGCGGAAACCCGAGCGACCAACTTTGGGCGCAACGCCAAGATCTACTTTTCCAGCTCGCCAACGATCAAGGGCGCCTCGCGCATCGCTGATCTTTTTGAGTCCAGTGACCAGCGTCATTATTACGTGCCATGCCCAACCTGCGGCTTCATGCAGGTGCTGGAGTGGGAGCGTCTGCATTACAACAAGGATTACAGCACCGTCCATTACGAGTGCGCGGGACCTGATTGTGATGTGCTTATTGAAGAGCACCACAAGAGCGACATGCTCAGCCGGGGTGAATGGCGGGCACATGCAGAGGGTGACGGCGAGACTGTAGGCTTCCACCTGAACGCCCTCTACTCACCGACCGGCTGGATGAGCTGGCGCACGCTTGCCAAGGATTTTGAGGAGGCCAAAAAGGCCCAGTCCCAGGGTGACATGGGACTGATGCAGGTGTTCTACAACACCCGTCTGGCCAAGGTCTGGGACAGCGCCCAGGAGCAGACCAAAGCGGAAGTGTTGATCGCTCGGGCACGTCTGGAAATCTATACGCTCGGCACGATGCCGGCCGGTGTGCTGATGCTGACCGGCGCCGTCGATGTTCAGGCCAACCGCCTGGAACTGATGGTGATGGGCTTCGGTGTCGGCATGGAGCGCTGGGTGGTTGACCACCAGGTGATCTGGGGCGACCCTGCCGATGAGCGCACCTGGGCCGTGCTTGACGAAATACTTCAGGCACGGTACCGACATCCGTGTGGTGTCGGACTGGCGATCCTCGCCACTGGTGTCGACTCCGGCGGTCACCACACCGACGAGGTCTACCAGTTCTGCCGCGTCCGTCGTTGGCGCAATATTTTCGCCATCAAGGGGGCGAGCAAGCCCGGCCGCCCCGTGATCGCTCAGCGCCCGTCCATGGTCGACGTGACATGGAAGGGCCAGACCGAACGCAACGGCGCCGAGCTGTGGTTCGTCGGTACCGACACCGCCAAGGACTGGATCTACAACCGCTACCCGTTCGAAGACGGCCCGGGTTCACTCCACTTTGCCAACGACCTGCCGGACGAGTTCTTCGCGCAGTGTGTCGCCGAGCGCAAAGTGGCTCGCTACATCCGGGGCCACAAGCGTATCGAGTGGGTGAAGGGCAAGGCCGAGCGCAACGAAGCACTCGACCTGATGGTGTACTGCCTGGCCATGGCGCATTACCTCGGTATCAACCGCTACCAGGAGCATGACTGGTCGCGGGTGCGGCAGGCCTTGGCCCAGTCCGGCCTGTTTGACGACGCCTTGGGCATCAAGCCGGTGCAGGGCGATCGTGTCGATGTAGAAGATACCTCCGCGCCGGCGGCCGTAAGACAAGCTCAACCCGCGCCATCAACCGTTGCCCCGGTCGTGCACACACGACCCCCAGCGGTGCCACCTCAACGCCGTAGTTCCACCAGCGGTTACCTGAAGAGACGTTGATATGTCCTTTACCCAGAAACACCTCGAAGCCATCGAGCGCGCCATCGCACGCGGTGAAAAAACCGTGCGTTACAGCGATCGTACGGTGGAGTACCGCACTGTCGACGAACTGCTTCGGGCTCGTGAAGAGATCCGCAGATCGCTGACCAGCGCTGCCGGCCCTCGTTCGCGGGTTGTGCGGCTTAGTCATGGAGGCAAGGGAATCTGATGGCTCGACAATTTCCGGCGCTGTCCCGTAGCGGATTTCTGCTGCCATCGAACATCAAGGCCAGCTACGAAGGCGCCGGGGAGGGCCGCCGATCCGCCAGTTGGGATGCCACCGACAACGGCATCAACAGCATCAACACCCCGGCGCTGCGTAACCTGCGTGCCCGTTCACGGGCAGCGGTGCGCAATGATCCGTATGCGGCCAATGCGATCAACAAACGGGTCAGCAACCTGATCGGTACCGGCATCACGCCGCGACCGAAAATCAAGGACGAGGAGCTGCGCAACCTGCTGCAGGAGCTGTGGGACGACTGGGTCGACGAGTCAGACGCCGATGGCCTGTGCGACTTCTACGGTCAGCAGGCATTGGTGGCGCGCACCGTCGAGACGGCCGGCGAATGTTTTGTCCGGTTGCGTCCGCGTGGCCTGGATGAAGGTCTGGTGGTGCCGCTGCAGCTGCAGACGCTAGCACCGGAGTTCGTGCCGCACGACAAATTCGAGACCACTCGCGACGGCAACATCATCCGCGCCGGGATCGAGTTCAACCCGGCCGGCAAACGCGTGGCTTACTGGATGTACCGCGCGCACCCGCGTGATGCGTCGTCACTTAATGGCGGCTACAACCAATTGGTGCGTGTGCCGGCCAGCCAGGTGCTGCACATTTTCGAACCGCTGGAGCCGGGGCAATTGCGCGGTGTACCGCGTATGTCACCGGTGCTCAAGCGTCTGCGCAGCCTCGACAACTACGATGACGCGGTGCTGTTCCGGCAGGAAGTGTCCAACCTGTTCGCCGGCTTCATCAAGCGCCCGTCTCAGGACATGGGGCAGCAACCGCGTGATCCAGTCACCGGCCAGTTGATCACCACTGACCGCGATGGCTTCACACCCATGGTCGCGCTGGAGCCGGGCACCATGCAGGAGCTGGGCGCTGGCGAGGAGGTTGAGTTCTCCAAGCCTCCGGACGCCGGCAACAACTACCCGGACTTCATGCGTCAGCAATTGATGGCGGCAGCAGCTGGCACTGACACGCCTTACGAGATCCTCACGGGCGACATGAAAGGCATCAACGATCGGGCGCTGCGGGTGGTACTCAACGAATTCCGGCGGCGGCTGGAGCAGCTGCAATTCAACGTTTATATCCACCAGCTCTGCCGCCCGGTACGCGCCGCGTGGCTGGACATGGCGGTGTTGGCCGGGGGGATTGAACTGCCGGACTACGCCAAACGTCGCCGCGAGTTTCTGCGCACGCGCTGGGTGCCGCAAGGCTGGGCCTACATCCAGCCGGTGCAGGACGTTCAGGCGCGCATGCTTGAGGTCAATGCCGGGTTTGGCTCGCGCAGTGAGATGTGCCTGCGCACTGGCTACGACGCCGAAACGGTCGATGCAGAAAACGCTGCCGACGCCAAACGCGCCCGAGACCTGGGCCTCAATTACCGAACCCTCGTCGAGGTCGACGTTCAACACGACGACCAGGAGAAACCATGAAGCTGCTTTCCCCCCTGAAGATTTTCAACAAGCTGGAGGGCCAACCGCCGATCCAGGACAAACACTGGTACAGCGTGAAGGCCAGCGGCGAAGCCGATCAGCGTTCTATTGAAGTCTACGTCTACGGCGAGATCGGCACCTGGGGCATCACCGCCAATCAGTTCGTGCGCGACCTGGCGGCACTGGACGACGGCACCTCGCCGATTGTCGTGGCCTTCAATAGCATCGGCGGTGACCTGTTCGACGGTCTCGCGATCCACAACGCCTTGTCGCGATTGGGCGAACGCTGCACCGGTCGCGTCGATGCCTTGGCCGCCAGTGCTGCCAGCGTTGCCGTGTGCGGCGCGCATCGGGTTGTAGTCGCGGAAAACGCCATGGTGATGATCCACAACCCCTGGACCTATGCCTCGGGCGATGCCGAGGATCTGCGCAAGGTGGCCACCGCGCTCGATCAGGCGCTGGAAGTGATCATCGCGGCTTACAAGGCCAAGTCACCCGACATCGACGAGGTCGAACTGCGGCGCCTGGTAAATGCTGAAACCTGGCTCACGGCCCGCGAAGCGGTGGCCCTCGGTCTGGCCGACGAGGTCGGAGATGGCGTGCAGATCAAGGCCTGTCTGGGTCAGGGCGCAGTGATGCAGAAATACCAGCGCACGCCCCAGGCGTTGCTGGATCAACTGAGTGACCCCGATAAGCCCACCGAGCCAGTGGTAGAAAAGCAGGAAACCCCGCCCCCTGTGGTCGACTCGGCCAAGTTGGCGCTGCTGATCACTCAGTCCTGCAATCAAGCCGGTATCAGCAACTTAATCGAGCCACTGATTGCCTCGACCAAGCTGGCTGATGAGGCCACCGTCCAAGCCGCGCTGACGCAGGCTAAAGCGATCCGCGATCTGTGCGTGGCGGCGCGCTTGCCGGAGTGCGCGGTGGAGTTCGTGCAGGCCGGGCTTGATGCCGGCGCTGTGCGGGCACGGCTGTTCGACAAGCTGGTCGGCAGTGGCGGGGGCTTTGAGATCGATAACAGCCTGCCGCAAAACACCGATCAGATAACGACCGTGAAAGCCAAGCAACCCGATCCGTCCTCGATCTGGGCGGCCCGTCAGGCTGCTCAATCTCAAACCTCGAAAGGAGCAAGACCATGACCTTCAAAGTGGAGTCGATGCACGCAGGCGAGTTCCTGCTGTCCGAAGGCGCCGGTAATATTTCCCGCGAAGCGATCAACGTCGCGGCAGGTCCGGCATTGGAGCCAGGCCAGATCCTCGGTCTGGTCACCGCGACCAGTGAGTTCGCCCCGTACAACCCGATCGCAGAGGACGGCAGCGAAAACGCAGTTGCCATTCTCTACGGCCCACTCGGCGAATCGGATGTCGCACGCCGTGGGCGTGCCGTGGTACGGCTGGCCGAAGTCAGTGAAGCCCATTTGACTGGCCTCGATCCCGCCGCCGAAAAGGCCCTGGCCGCCCACTTTCTGATCGTCCGCTAAGACGTTCCTTCCTTTTAATGCATCCCGCCGCGTGCGGGATTTTTCGTTTCTGGAGAGCACCCCATGGCCGATATCGCCATTTTTGAAGACGACGCCTTCAGCGTCCCCTCGTTGACCGCCGCGATCAACGAACAGGAATACCTGCCAGGTCGCATCAGCGGCCTCGGCTTGTTCCGCGAAGAAGGCATCACCACCCTGACCGTGCAAATCGAAAAGGACGGCGACACCCTGGCGCTGGTACCGGCCGGCGAGCGTGGCACGTCGGGTCTGGTGGTCGGTGGCAGCAAGCGCAAACTGATCCCGTTCAATACTGTGCACCTGCCACAACGTTTCACCATCAAGGCCGACGAGATCCAGGGCATCCGCGCCTTCGGTCAGCGCACCGAATTGCAGTCGGTGCAGGATGTGGTCAACAAGCGTTTGGCCAAAGCACGGCGTCAGTTGGACGCTACGCACGAATTTCAGCGCATGGGTGCACTGAACGGGCAGGTGCTGGATGCCGACGGCTCGACGGTACTGTTGGACATTTACAAGTCCTTTGGCGTTAGCCGCCAGAAATTGACCATGGGTCTGAACGATCCCAACGCCGAGCTGCGTGTGCGTGCCGGCGAAGCATTGGACATGCAAGAGGACGCACTGGGCAGCGTGACCAGCAGCGGCTCTCGCGCCTTCTGCGGCAAGAATTTCTGGAACAAGCTGATCGTTCACCCATCGGTCAAAGAGACGTATCTCAACAGCCAGCAGGCGGCTGCTCTGCGTGGCGACGCCCGGGAAAGCTTCGAGTTCGGTGGCATTGTCTGGGAGCGCTACCGTGGCAAGGTCGCGGGCGCCTCGTTCGTCCACGACGACAAGGCGTTGCTGATCCCCGAAGGCGTGCCGGATCTGTATATCTCGACCTTCGCCCCGGCCGATTACATGGAAACGGTCAACACCGAAGGCCTGCCGTATTACAGCAAGATCGAGCCGATGGACTTCAACAAAGGCATGGCCGGTGAAGCCCAGTCGAACCCGTTGCACCTGTGCACACGACCTCGGGCGCAGATCCTGCTGGAACTCTGACCATGGCCTTTCGCGACCTGGTCAACGATATCGACGATGTGGTGTTTGAAACCTTGGGCGACACGGCACGGATTGAGGGCCGCGAGGAACCGGTGCTCGGCATGTTCGCCGCGCCGTGGCTACAACCCAAGATGGGCAAGCTGAATACCGGGTTGCGGGAGCCGAAGTTCGAGATCCGCGTAGGCGATTCGCACGGGCTGAAAAAGGGGTTGCTGGTCAGCGTGGATCTGCCGGAACTGGACGGCGGCGGTGATTATGACCTGCTGCAGTTAGAGCCTGGCGGTGACGGTCTCGTCGCGCTGATTCTGAGGAAGCGACCATGAGCGTCGGCAGTTACTTCAAACCCTCGGCCAACGGCGGGATGATTTCCCTGCAGGCTTCGACCTCGGATCTAAAAGCCTTCCAGGACTTCGCTGCCTTAGTGCCTAAGGCGGCAGCCGCCGCCCAGCGCCGGGCGATCAACAAAACACTCGGTTGGCTGCGTACACACATTGCCCGCACTGTCGGTCGGCAGGAGCGTATTGCCGTGGCAGCCGTGCGTCAGCGACTGCGCAGCTATCCGGTCAGTGGTTCAGCTAGCAGCGGTAAGTTGTGGTTCGGTCTGAACTCCATTGAGGCCAGTCGGATCGGTAACCCTCGTCAGAGTGGCTCCGGCGTGTCGGTGGCTGGTCGCCGTTACCAGGGGGCCTTTTACAAGAAGGTCTATGGCAACAGCGCGGACATCTGGATCCGTACGGCCAGCAAACATTTCGACGCCGACCACTACCCCGACAGCAACGTCAGTGGCGCCGGCGGGGCGAGTTCGGGCTGGATCGCCGAACACGACAACCGCTTCCCGCTGGCCAAAGCCAAGGTCTCGTTGGAGCAGGCCCGACCGCACTTTGAAAGCTGGGTGCGCAAGGCCGATGCACAGCTGCTGCATGTCCTGCAGCAGGAGCTCAACTTTGAACTGCAGAAATACCTGAAGGGGAAATAACGTGGCCGATGAAGCGGACGATTCGTTCTGCCTGGATCAGTTGTACCGGGCAATCGAGCGGCATGTGCAGGCGCACCTGCCAGGTGTTCAAACGGTTGCCACCTGGCCGGCCATCGAGGATCGCGTTCGTTTGCCGGCGGTGGTCATCGAAATGGCGGAAATGGAGCCCGGCCAGGATCCAGGCACGGGCGAGGCGGGGTTGGCTTGCAAGTTTGAGGCGCGGGTCATCACCGATCCCATCCAGGAAGATCACCATCAACAGGCAGTTTTCCTGACGGGTCAGCTCGCCGTGCTGTTGCGACTGCAAAGCTGGGGCGTAGGAGTGGAACCTGCCGAATTTGTTCGGGCTATGCAGGACTGGACCAAACCTGAACTGGATGGTTACACCGTCTGGGTCGTGGAGTGGACTCAACAGATCTACCTGGGCGAAGCTCAGTGGCCGTGGCCGGATCAACCGCCGGGCACCCTGGTGCTGAACATCGAGCCCGGTGACGGCACGTTCCTGCCGGAGGAGGTGCCATGAGTGCGGGCTACGTACCCGCCCAGCACGATCGGATGCTCGCCGGCCTAGTCAAGGATTGTTATGTGGTGGCAGTGGACCTCGCCGCTTCGCCGCCAGTGTGCCGGGTCTCCGATGGTGAATGGGTCAGCGGCTGGGTGCGCTGGCACAGCGTTGCGGCCGGCAAAGCCCGACATTGGCGAGCGCCCAGTCTGAACGAGCAGGGCACGCTGATCAGTGCCAGCGGTGACGTGGCTCAGGGTACGTTCATTCCTGGGCTGTATGGCAACGGCGGTCCACCTCCGGACAACCGAGACCATGTAGAGGTTTGGCGTTTCGACGATGGCGGTTCGCTGGTTTATGACTGGAATGCCAACAAGTACACCATCACATTGCCGACGGGCGAGGTGCTGGTGAAGGTGGGTGGTTCGACGCTTTCCGTTTCGGATGACTTGATATCAGGGGAGTCGGCGGCCATCAACTTTAAAGGTCCGATGCACATCGACGGCCCGCTGCATGCCACAAAAGACATCAGCAGCGACGGCGCGATTATCGACACCACCGGTAACACGCCGAACCATAAACATTAGTAAACACCTTTAATCCAGCCCGCCGCGTGCGGGCTTTTTCATGTCCGGAGTAAGCATGGCCAAACCCCAAGAAGATCCAGCCCTGCTCGAACCAATCGCTGCCGCCAATCCAGCCCCACCAATGGCGACCGTAATCTTTCGCGACACGGTCTTCACCTCGCGCACGCTGATTTTGCCGGATGACCGTACGTTGACCGTGGCCAAGGGCGTGGCGTCGGCCAATGCTGCCGATGACGTGGCGCTGAAATACCTCAAGGCCCACGCTGAGTTCGAGCAACTCAAGGAGTAATCCCGATGATCGGAATGGATCGCCACACCGGGCAACCCATCTCCGGTATCGAGCATTTACGCCAGTCGGTTTCGGACATTCTCGGCACGCCGTTGCTGAGCCGCCGCGAGCGTCCGGAGTACGGCAGCAAGCTACGGCGCATGGTGGACCTGCCCATCAACGAAGGCTGGAAAAGTGCCGCTCAGGCCGAGGCAGCTCGGGCGCTACGCCAGTGGGAACCAAGGCTGAAGCTGGAGAGAGTCGTCGTCACCTCGGTGCTTGGTGGGCAAATCAATTTCAAAATCAGCGGCGAATACCTGGGTGTACGCGGCACGTTGGAGGTGTGGGTATGAGTACCCTGGTAGATCTGTCGGAGCTGCCGGCACCGGAGGTGCTGGAGCCGCTGGATTTTGAAGTGGTGTACGACGAAGCGCTGCAGGTATTCCGTGGGCACATGGGCGACAACTGGACGGCCTCAGTCGAAAGCGACCCTGTCACCAAGCTGCTCGAAGTCGGCAGCTACATCAAGTTGGGCAATCGGGCACGGGTCAACGACGCGGCCAAAGCGCAATTGCTGGCCCATGCCACTGGCACCGATCTGGACCACCTGGCAGCGAACGTTAACCTGAAACGCTTGGTGATTCAGCCGGGCGACCCACTCGCTGTGCCTCCGGTCGAGGCGGTTCTGGAATCCCACGATGCCCTGCGTGAGCGGGTGCAGTTGGCGTACGAAGGATTGACCACCGCCGGGCCGCGTAACAGCTACATCCTGCATGCTCGAAATGCCTCGGCGCTGGTGGCCGATGCCACCGCCGAAAGTCCTTCGCCGGCCTGCGTCGATGTCACGGTCTTGGGGCTTGAGGGTGACGGTGAAGTCGGCCCGGATTTACTGGCATTGGTCGCCGTTGCGGTCAATGACGATGACGTGCGTCCAGTCGGTGACCGGGTGACGGTACGAGGTGCCGAGATCCTGCACTACAGCATCGACGCGGTGCTGCACATGAAAGGCTCCGGCCCGGAAAACGATGCCGCGCTCGTTGAGGCAATCAAGCGTCTGCAAGCCTGGATCAACCCGCGTCGTCGGTTAGGGCTTGAGGTGGCGCGTTCGGGGGTCGATGCGCAACTCCATGTCGCTGGCGTGGCTCGGGTTGAGCTCAACAATTGGCAGGATCTGGCCCCGACCAAGGCGCAGGCTGCTTACTGCACTGGATGCAACGTCGTGCTGGGAGGGTGACATGCGCAGTCTTTTACCACTCAACAGCACGCCACTGGAGCGCGCGATTGAGGCGACCTTTGTTGAGCAAACGCTGATCCCTTTGCGCACCTTGTACAACCCCGACACCTGTCCCGTGCATCTGTTGCCACACCTGGCGTGGGCCTGGTCGGTCGACCGCTGGGATCCGGCCTGGTCGGAGCCGGTCAAACGGGCGGCGATCAAAGCCTCGTTCTACATCCACAAACACAAGGGCACCATCGGCGCATTGCGGCGGGTGGTCGAGCCGCTGGGTTACCTGATCGAAATCGTCGAATGGTTCAAGACCGTGCCCGAGGGGATGCCGGGCACCTTTGCGCTGAAGGTCGGCGTGCTGGATACCGGCATCACCGAGGAAATGTATCAGGAGCTGGAGCGCCTGATCGACGACGCCAAGCCGGTCAGCCGCAAGTTGACCGGGCTGGCGATCAGCCTGGAAACCCAAGGCTCTTTGAACATTGCAGTGTCCCTTTACGAAGGCGACGAAATCGATGTGTACCCGCCAGTTATGCGTGACATCAAGGTCACTGGCCACTTAGGCGTGGTCGGTCGCGAACACTCCATAGACACCTTGGACGTTTATTATGATTGATGCGAATTCGCAGTTTTTCGCGATCCTCACGAATGTGGGGATGGCCAAACAGGCGAACGCCGACGCGCTCGGCATCCCCTGGAAGATCACCGAAATGGGCGTAGGCGATGCCAATGGCACCGAGCCGATTCCCAATGCAGCGCAAACCCAATTGATCAGCGAATGGCGGCGGCGGCCGTTGAATCAACTCAAGATCGATCCGGTCAACCCGGCTGTGATCATCGCCGAGCAGATCATCCCGGCCGATGAGGGTGGCAAGTGGATTCGCGAAATCGGTCTGTATGACATCGATGGTGATCTGGTAGCGGTGGCCAACTGCGCACCGAGTTTCAAACCGGTCCTGTCGCAAGGCTCAGGTCGCACGCAGATTGTGCGGATGAACTTCATTGTCACCAGTGCCGGCAATATCACGCTCAAGATCGATCCGGCCATTGTCCTGGCCTCGCGAGCCTACGTCGACGCGGCCATTCTGGAAGTGTTGCCGGCGAATAAAACCGCCGGTGAGTTCACTCGGGTCAAGGTCAACAATCGCGGGATCGTGATGTCAGGCGACAATCCGACTACCCTCGGTGATTTTGGAATCACCCTGGCGAGTAAGGTTGAGGCCGAGTCGGGCGCGGATAACCTCAAGCCAATGACCCCGCTCCGGGTTTGGCAGGCGATCGCCAAGGCCGTCGTCCAGGCGACAGAGGCTACGTTTGGCTGGGCAAAAGTGGCCACCCAGGCACTGGTCGATGCGGGCGTGGATGACACCACCATCGTGACGCCAAAGAAAATGCGTTTTGGCTTTCAGTTCATCAAGGGCGTTAACGGTGCCTTGGTGTTCCCGACCTGGCTGGGCGGGTTCATCATCCAGTGGGGGGTTACGACCTCGATCGGCACGGGTTCGGCAGCCACCTTCAATTATCCGATCGCCTTCCCGGTAGCGGCGGCATGCCCTGGCGCGATTCGGCGTGGAACAGGGAACAACTCGGCCACCGTCGACACCACGCTCACGCAAATTTCAATCGGCAACCGCCCTCACTATTCCGTCGATTCGTCGGGGACAGCCAACGTTTATTTCTTCTTTTGCATCGGCTATTGAGGGGCACGCATGGCTAAATATTTGGTTCTGAACAGTGATCGTGAGGTGGTGACGCAACTGATCAAGGGCGTGCATGACATCCCCTCGGATGCGGTGCTGATTGATGATCAGCGCTGGTACGCGGTTACCCAAGACATCGGCTGTATTTGGCACCTGAGCGAGGCAGGGGAGCTGACCAAGCTGCCAAAGCGAATAACGACGAACGAGCAGTTGGTCCGCGAGTTTGAACGGGAGTGGCGCAATCAGGTTTTAGTATCCACCGAATGGCTGATGACACGGCAACGTGATGAGCAAGACATGGGGCGGCCTACCACCCTGACGGCGGAGCAATTCACCCAGTTGCTCGGGTATCGACAGGAGCTGCGCGACTGGCCGCAATCGTCCGATTTTCCCACTGCTGAGCACCGCCCCCTCGCACCGGAGTGGATCGCCGGACAGGTTCAATAAACGCCGCGCCCTGACGCGGCGTTTTGTTTTTCGTTACTTCGAACATCCCTGACAGCCTCGCCAATGCGGGGCTTTTTCATTCCTGGAGATTGGGCCTTATGAGTTTCTTTCACGGCGTCACGACCACTTCGGTCGATACCGGCGCGCGCACCATCACACTGCCGTCGTCCTCCATCATCGGGCTCTGCGACACCTTTACACCCGGCGTCCTCGGTGGCGGCACGGCGAAAGCCGGCGAGCTGAAGCTGATCACCACCGAACGCGAAGCCATCGCGGCGTTCGGCGCAGGTGCGGCCATCACCAAAGCCTGCCAGGCGATTTACGCCAAAGCCAAGGCGGTGATCGTCGCCATCGGCGTTGCCAAACTGGAAGACCCGGCGTTGCAGACGTCAGCGATCATCGGCGGGGTGTTGGCTTCCGGTCAGCGTACTGGCCTGCAGGCGTTACTCGACGGTAAAAGTCTGTTCAACGCGCAGCCGCGGTTGCTGATTGCCCCCGGTCATTCGGCCACTCAGGCCGTGGCCACTGCCATGGACGGTCTTGCGCAGAAGCTGCGGGCCATCGGCATTATCGACGGCCCCGGCACCACCGACGAAGCGGCCATGGCCTACGCCGATAACTTCGGCGGTCGCAATTTGTTTATGGTCGACCCCGGTGTGCAGTTCTGGGACACCGACGCCAGCGCCACGGTGGATGCACCAGCTTCGGCCTGGACCGCGGGCCTGTTCGCCTGGACCGACGCCACTTACGGTTTTTGGGCGTCGCCGTCGAACAAGGAATTTGTCGGCATCACCGGTACCACCCGCGCCGTCGAGTACCTGGACGGCGATGACACCTGCCGGGCCAACCTGCTGAACAACGCGAACATCACCACGATCATTCGAGACGACGGTTACCGCCTGTGGGGCAACCGCACGCTGTCGAGCGATCCGAAATGGGCCTTCGTCACCCGCGTGCGCACGCTGTTCATTCTCATGGACGCGGTGCAGGCCGGGCACAAGTGGGCGGTCGATCGCTCGATCACCAAGACCTACGTCAAGGATGTGACCGACGGCCTCGAAGCGTTTATGCGTGACCTGAAGAACCAGGGTGCGGTGATCAACTTCGAAGTGTACGCCGACCATGAGCTGAACACGGCCAGCCAGATCGAGCAGGGCAAGGTGTATTGGCGCATCCGCTTCACCGACGTGCCGCCGGCCGAGAACCCGAATTTCCTCTTCGAAGTCACCAACGAGTGGATGACCGAAGTGCTTGAAACCGCCTAAGGAGGCCACCTGATGATTCCTGAAGTTCTGTCCAACTGCGCCGGGTTTATCGACGGCGTCAGTTTTTCCGGTGAGATGCCAAGTCTCACCCTGCCCAAGGTGGTCTTGAAAATGGACACCTACCGGGGCGGCGGTATGGCCGGTGAAATCGAGATCCCGACCGGCGTCGAAAAGCTTGAAGCCGGCTTCACCACCAATGGCGTGCGCCGCGAGGCCTTGAAGTGGTTCGGCCTCTCGGACCGCACCGCGTGCAACGCCGTGTTTCGTGGTTCGTTCAAGGGCCTCAAAGGTAAGGTCACCCCGGTGATTGTCACCATGCGCGGCGGCATTAAAGAGGTCGACATGGGGGACTGGAAGCCGGGTGAAAAGGCCGAGAGCAAACACAACATGGCGCTGACCTACTACAAGCTCGAAGTCGATGGTCGGTTGATCTACGAGATCGACATGGTCGGCATGGTGCTGGTGGTCGACGGCGTTGATCAGCTCGCAGAAGAACGTTCGGCCCTGGGCCTTTAAGGAAAAAACATGACTCAAGCAACGGCAAAAGATGCACTGCCCAAGTGGCTGCAAATCACCGAAGACGGCTTTCGCATCGCACTCAAGTATCCGACCGAGCTCAGCGGCGTACTGGTCGACAGCATGTCGATGCGTGCCCCTTGTGTGCGCGACATCCGTGCCGCGCAGGCCACGTGTAGCGGCGATGAGGAGAAGCGCGAAATGTCGCTGTTTGCCTCGCTGACCCAGACCCCGGAAGCGGACCTGATGGCGCTCAAGCTGGTCGACTATATGCGCCTGCAGGGCGGCTATTTTCGTCTGGTC
>Ga0247819_10001151_pt1 | contig 14625 bp, 12 predicted proteins | sample 13C_Xylose_Day6_FD_193428 | JGI IMG/M metagenome (GOLD analysis project Ga0247819, IMG submission 193428) | Soil microbial communities from agricultural site in Penn Yan, New York, United States - 13C_Xylose_Day6 | ecosystem: Environmental > Terrestrial > Soil > Agricultural land | place: USA...
TTTGCCAGGAGAGTAGTCTTTTATACAGTTATTTTTTACCTACACTAAATATTTAGCACTGCTATCAATATACTGCATTAGGCTTTTTCAGACATATATCATACTCTTGAATACCCTCAAGTATCTCTAGGAGGATTAATGGGCACACATCTAACGATGGTGGATTTTAATGAACGGTTCCATGGCTTGTCCAGTCAACCGCTCATTGTGAACGATGTCTTTGACTCTATTGAGTCCGAGAGAGAGCGACTCGACAAACAGCTCATTACGACTTACACCGATACGGACCTGATGGATACGGTCCCCAAATGTGGTTGTGGCATCACGTTTGGACAACATCTGATCTTGCAAGGTCAGCCGCCAGTCATATGTCCTCACTGCGATACGCCTGTCGTAGAGCAGCTGGATAAGCCTTTGGAACCCTTGATCTGGGTACGTGCACCTGAAGGCGTACATGCACTTATCAATCCTCAGGCGTGGAGGTTCTTAAACGACTTCTACAGTGTGAACGGAAACTCCGCCCAAAGATTCTCGTTCATCAAGTATCTGACCAATACGGACTATCGCCCGAACAAGGTCTTGCATGCCAGGTGGATCGAAAAGCTGGATGAAATGGGGATCCAGCGTGGTCTGAATTTCTTCCATGATCATTTCGATGAAATCATCGAGAAGATCTCAAGCTTTCCGCAATTCAATTCCACAAAAGACAAGCGCGAAAAGCTAAGGGAAGTACGCACGTTCATCGACATGTATCGCGAGCGTCTGTTCGCGAAGTATCTGCCTATCCATAACCGTACGATCATGGTGATTGAAAACACCAAGTTCGGAACGTACATGGATACGACTCTCAAGACTCTGATCGAAGCAGTCCGGAACTTCTCCGGTATCGACAGCGAGATCAAAGACTTCAGCGTACAGCAGAAAGAGAACCGTGCAAGTAAGCTCATCGAGAACATCGAAGAGTTCGGTCAAGATTACGAACGTACGTTCATCGCCGGTAAACCTGGCTTGGCACGTAAGCACGCCTATGCATCCCGTTGCTATTACAGCTTCCGGGCGGTGATTAACTCACTGACTGAACCACACCAGCACGATGAAGTTCATCTTCCTTGGGCCGTGGCAGTCACGACGTATTACCTGCATCTGTGTGGCGTCATGATGCGTCAGCATGGCTTCTCTTACAACGAAGCTGCTGATTACCTGAACTACCATACGCACGTATACAGCGATCTCCTGAACAGCATCTTCCTGAAGATGATCGAAGAGGCGCCGTATAAGGGTATTCCGATCGTTATCGGTCGTAATCCCTCGATGTATCGCACATCGATTCAGCGTATGTTCGTGACGCACGTCAAGACCAATCCCACGATCAACTCCATCAGCTATCCGATCACTTCCGTCGTTGGTCCTAACGCCGACTTCGACGGTGACCAGATGTTCTGCATCCAGTTGCTGGATAACTGGACCGCTGATGAACTGAAGTACCTGGCTCCTCACTACGGTGCATGGAGTCTGAATGGTCCCAGGCAGGTCAACGAAAACATGGCGATGCCTAAACCGTTGGTGTCGTCTGTGATCTCCTGGCTTTACGATTATCCCGAATATCAGAGAGAACCTGATCCTGACAAATTCCGTCAGATGATGGAGAAATTCTCTATTCGGGAATACAACGGATAAGGAGTAGCCATATGGCACGAGGTGGTTATGTGTCGGAGGATGATTTCGAAGACGGCATCTTTGGAGAGCCTCATCGAGACACCATCCGATCACTACGAGATCGAATAGAGCGTTACGCTCCACGCGCATCTCAAGCATTCTCGGACTTCTTTGACGATGCGCGTCAGACGTTCGAAAAGTACAACGGGCGTGCAGCCCTGCGGCGCATCCGCGAAACGGTCAATCGTGTCCGTGATCCTCTTCGTCGCAATAGCATTCGCGAACTGCGTACGATCGAAGAGTTCCAGAAGGCCAAACCTCGCATGCAAGAGTTCCTGATGTGCAGTCCGCTTGCACGTCGTATGGAATTCGAACAGCGCATGGATGCGTATTCCGATTCGATGGAATACTTCAATCCTGAACCTGGTCGCCGTGGCTGGAATGATCCGGTCTTCCGTCGTGTCTTTGATGGTCTCATCCAAGAAGACAATCGTTGGGGCATTGGTCCTGATGATGACGAAACGCGTTGGATCGCAATGCAAGACATCGAACGTGATGAGCATGATGTTCGTGCACTTGACGTCGGTGAACAGAAATGCATCGTGGGGTCTCTGGACTTCTTCGAGATTGCATTGGCCGCAGGTGGTTTGGATCCGAGTAATACTCGGGGCGAACGCCTGTAAGTAAAGAGTCGTCATAGACCGTATATCCTGACTCCCACAAGGGGTCAGGATATACGGATGCTTTTATGACGATTTCTTTTTTTGAGGTAGATATGGCAACCGCACCTGTAGTAGGCACACTTAGCACCCAGGGTTGGGTAACCGAACCCTTGCATTCCGTTGACTTTCTCCTGAGTCACTTTTTCGAAGTGCAGGAAAGTCAATATCGATACCTTCTGAATGTGAAAAGCTTTCAGAAAATCGTCGATGACAACATGGGTAACTTCGGACAGATGGCACAGCTGCTGAAAGAAACCCTGATGCAGTATTTACTTACATCCTTCTCTAATATTCAGATGGACGTCGTCGTGTTGCCGATTAATGGCGACCCCCATTCGAGTAACTGGAACCTGGAAATCCGATGCAGCTATGACGACTACAAGGGCGAAAAGCATTCCTTGGGCCGTGCTGTATTGATGTACGGCAAGAACTTCCAACGTCTGGCCGTACTTAACGAAACTGGAGAATTGAAGTGAGCGATCAACCGTTCGAACCGAATCAACAAGTCGATGTGGAATCTGGCCGCCCGCTGGTTCCCTCATTGCAACCTGGCGAAGTCATTCCTCAGCGGGAACGTTCTTTGCAGATGATGGAAGAGTTCCGTCGCAGCCGTCGTTCCATGCAAGGTCTCACGGAAGCCATCGTGCCCCAAGGCCTGATCGACTTCATCAACGAAAAGCCGGCGAACTACACGTTTCCCGAACCACTCTTTCGTCAGCACTTCCTGCCCTTCTTTTCGGGCCAGGCAAAGGCAACTCGCGAAATCAACTTCTCGGTCTGGATCGAGAAGGTGGCGGGTGGCGAAAGTCGCGCAGTTGACGTGGTTGACGAAAACGGCAACGTTCTTTTCACCGTGCCCGGTCTGCACGATCAGGGTGGTGTGGAACTGACCAAATCCGGCCGCGGCATGACGCACGTCGAACGCCAATACGTTCGTCTGAAAGAAGTCAGTATTTCGGACAGTCAGGAATTCCTGGCATCTTCTCTTACCAGTATGCACATCGCGGCTACTACGCCTGACGTTGCTCGTGCCAATGCGAAAGCATGGAACGACATCTTCCGCCGCTATGGCCTGGAGGACAAGATCATCAATCTGATCCCGGAAGGCGAATCCACAGGAAACAAAAATGCAGGATCCGCAATTCCAACTGAAACCGACCGTGGTGTATACGACGGCGGAATGGACTTCACTTAACATCGTTTCCATCTCAGATATCCATCTGGGATGTCCTGCCAATCCAGCGCGGATGATGACTGCTGCGCTGGATAAGATGCTGACCAAAGAGCTCTTGGAAAAGACTGACATTCTGTTTATCGCAGGTGACGTCTTTGACAAGGGCTTAGCATTTAACCACGATGATATCCCCTACATCGTGCGTTGGATTGGTAAGTTGCTTCGTCGGTGCGCTAATGCAAATGTGGTTGTTCGAGTATTGGAGGGAACTCCTTCTCATGACCGCATGCAATCCCGTATCTTCGAAGCGCTTAACGCATCTGAAGAATACACCAATCAGTGCAAGCTGAAGTACTTCAGTGAGATCGATATCGAGTACATGGAAGAGTTTGGTATCCATGTCTTGTACATCCCTGATGAAAAGAATACAAGCGACGACATTACGCTTGAGCAGGTGCGTGCAATGATGACAGCGAGGGCGATCGATAAGGTCGATTTCGCAGTCATGCACGGGTTCTTTGAGTTCCAAGTACCTGCCGGGCAACATCGTCGTTTTCATGATTCCAATGCGTATCTGGACCTGGTGCGTTACACCATCCATATTGGACATGACCACACGCATCAACAGCAAGGTCGCATCTTCGTTCAAGGATCTCCTGACCGTCAACGCCACGGCATGGAAGATCCTAAGGGCATGGTTCAGGTTATCGTCAATCGCGATGGTAACTTCAAAGCCAAGTTCATCGTCAATAAGGAAGCGATGGTTTTCAAGACCATTGAAGTGTCTGACGATATCGAAGCAGCCGATGCGTTAATTTGTAGCGTAGCTGATTCTCTTGTAGACGAGAGTCACTTGCGACTTGCAGGTTATCGCGGCAATGCCGCAATTGCTGCGCTGGATATCTACAACAAGCGGTATCCGTTCATCAAGTTTACCCACAAGTACCTTGATGACGATGAAAAGAAAACCAATACCGACATCAGCGATGATGACGAGGAAGTGGATAACACGCCATTTACGATCGACAGTGCAAACATCGAAGAGATCATCACGTCTCGGGTGGGAGAGCTGAACAACGAACGGGAACAGGCGTACCTGAAAGAACTAATCTCCTCCGTTAAGTGAACAAAATGTACAACGCGACTTATCTCAGGAATCTGGTTGACCAGTTGGAAAACCAGATCGTCTCTTCTATTCGAGCTTCCTATACCGTGGCGAAAGCTCATGGTTATTCGGGAAGCTTCTCTCAGTTCTACGAGGAAGTTCGTCCTCAGAATAAACCCAACGCTTTGAATGAAGCGGTGGAAAGCGTCAAGCATAGTCTTGATACTTGGCCACTCGCCGATTTGGGTAGTGTGCCCAAAGGTAAACGCACTGCACTAACAGCGGAAGATATTGGGCATCGCATTCAACAAATGCAAACCATGGCAAAAGCTGGCGTCGGCGCTGCATCGCGAATTCATGAACTTCGCTCAGTGCCTGACCTGTTCGAATTCCGCCCTCAAGAAGAAGCGATCGCATTGTTTCTTAAGATTGCGAATTTGCATGAAGATGTGTCGGCCAAACTTCGTGCAGACATCGAAGAATTCCTGGGCCCTGCTGTGGATGGGCGACTAATTATCATCTATCCGGAATCAGTCGGTGACATACTCGATTTCAACGACGGCACTGGCCTTTTCCGGGTAGAAGTCAATATCGGCATCAGCGTTAAAGATGCAGTCAATTCCGAATACCCAGATCGTTGCGAAACACCGATGGCTGAGAACTTCCAACAAAGCGGGCAGTACGGGAAACCTCCCGAACAGTTCTCTGCGGACTGGAAGGAAAACGATCGTAAGCCGGTTATCAAGACCATCATCGAATGGGCATCTCTTTGCAATGGCGGTATTTCTTCTAACCAACCCATGAACGAACTGGGTTCGGAAGATTCAGTAAAGGTGCCTTTCGACGTGACCAAACTTTATCCCGTGGCGGGTAAAGTCGCATCGAATGAAAACGATGCCAAAATCAGCGATCAAGTCCGGGCAGACATGGAAAACATGACCATGTTGATTCCCGTCGACAAAGATGGAAATCCCACCGCCCTGTCTCCTGAATATGGGGCAGTGGTGGAAAAGTGGCTCGTACCTAATACCACACCGAAATAAGGAAACGCTATGAACATCATGCAACTGACTGAGCAGATGGAGCGTGGTCAGTTCACGATGAACATACCCACCTCTCTGGCTCTGGAATCCCTGTTGGGAGTCCATCCGGAGAGGGAATGGCCTTCTCCTCCTCACCGCAATTACGATGAAGTCTGGGTGAACCTGAAGACTCTCGTAAGAAACATCATCACGTCATTCCCTTCCGATGTGGTTCAGTTCCTGCAACCTGGCCTTATCGCAGAATTGATCCATGACGAATGGAATGCAATTGTGTCGACCATTACAGAACACACGAAGTTGAGACCTGTTCTTTACTTGTCCAACTACGCCGATCTGGAACGTCGTTACAATACTTCCAGCGCTGTTATTCGTCGAGATTCGACCCCTAAGCAAAAAGAACTAAAGGAACGTATTGACAAGGGTATCCAACAAGCAATGGCTGATTGGACTCCTGATGATCTGCGTATCTTTACGACCGATGTCACGGGCGAAGCTCATACCCGCGTGATCATGATGACGCACATTCCGTTTGATTTGGTTTACCACAAAACGTTTGGTGAACTGGACCTTTTGGAATCGCATACCGGCATGATCAAGAACCGGTCTCTCTGGTACACAAAGTTTCTTGGCGGGAAAGATCTCGCCACGATTCCTTTTACGATCTACTTCCTTCGCATCTTTGGTGATAAGGAAATGTTCGCTCCGATGGACATTAAGTTCCGACGTGCACTCATTGAACTGAGTAACAAATACCAGTGGAATGCATTGACGACAGACGCAAGAGTTCGCATGTGCATGGGCTTTCTGAAGAACCCGTTTTACGACGCTCTTCTGAAAGAAATGATGGCGAAACACTAAACAAATAGTTGACATCCTAATATGTTGACTCCCCTATAACACCTGTTTTTCACGGAGATTTGCCATGAGCGATCAGCAGAAGTTCCAGGGAAAGAAGAAGGCAAAGACCCTTCTGAACTCCCCCAAGTTCAAGTTCACCACCCAGTCGCCCATCAAGGGTGTGAAGGATCGTCCTGACCTGTCCTTCTTCGCTGGTGGCGACAATCCCGGCATCACGGTCAACACGCGTGACCCCAACGACAAAGACTACAACTTCGGTCGCATCCAGGCCAAGATGGGTTTCTCGGACTTCGGCGAATTCGTCGAAATGCTGCACGCTGTCCAGAAACTGGATCCCGGCAACTACCTGAACATGAAGTGTCGCGCCAAGTACGACTCCAAGGGCAACCAGCTCGAAAAGCCGGACTTCGTGACCAACGTGATCGTCGGCAAACGCAATGACGGTGCCATCTATGTGGTGCTGGAAGACCTGACCTACCCGAACCGTCCGAAGATCCCCTTCGTGCTGGCTCCGAACTACTGGCATCAGCTGGAACTGAACGGTCAGCGCATGACCGAAGCAGACTGCTCGGTCCACATCGCGAATTCGTTGGCTCGTCAGCTGAACGACATCGTGAACAAGATCTCGGTCGAAACCTACGAACATCGTGAACCGAACTTCGGTGGCGGTGGTGGTCGTGGTGGTAACTTCAACGGCGGCGGCCGCGGTGGTTACAACGGCGGTGGTAATGGTGGTGGCGGTGGCTACCAACAGCAGCAGCAACAGCAACAATCGCGCCCGGCCCCCGAAGTTTCCGGTGGTGACGACGACGATGTGCCTTACTGATCGCTAGATCAGAAACAAAAAGAAGTAGCATAGATCTCACTCTCTGGCCTAGGCCAGAGAGTGATTTGTTTTATTCCATCTTAAATAAATACAGCTATATATTATCAGTTGGACAGCATCGAAGAGATGAAAGCTTTTAACCAATTCACACAGGAGTTCCCGTGGATGCAAGATTAGATCATGCAGGTTTGGTAACGGGTGGTACTTCCACCTGCTACGTGACTCACGATACTGGTAAAGGAAAACCCGACTCGATTGACTGGTCGGCAACTGCTTTCCAGCGTGTGTTCCGTAAAGGAAATTTCGAACCCTATACGCAACTCAATGCGTACTGGGCACAGATGGATCGTCGCGATCAAGACCATCTGTTCAATCTGTACCTGGAAGCCAAGGACATTTGCAACAATGTCCATGACGTCATGAAACTCATGCTGGCGATTCGCCCGGTGATTCATGAAATCCTGAAGTTCCACGATACCGACGGTTTCGATCGTTGGGTTCGTCAGCATGCGCGTATCTGGATTCCTGATGAAATGGATCAGACCTATACGCAAGACTACGAACGTCCGCGTAGTCGTGAGCAGACCTATCTGGTAGGCGACTACTGGGAACTGGTTTACATGGTGATGCGTCTTCGCACCATTGCTCCAGTTCTGGGTGAGTTCGTGGAAAAGACTCGACGTGAGTCGGGTAAATTCACCGAACTGAACTGCGGTCGTCTGTTGACCAAGAGTTGCGTGGATGTGAGTCCAGCCATGGAACGGCTGCGTGCTTACGTGTCCAAGAACTTGAAGGAAACGGACTACACGGCTCGCAATGCAATCGAAGGGTTTGGTAGCGATGACTTTCAACCTAATCTAATTGCGGACATCCTGGTTCGTTATCTGATCCTGGCAAACCTCACCAGCGAAATGAACGATACGCACTTGGTGCAGATTGTTCACAAGACGTTGAGGAATCGTCTCAGTGGTAATGAGAACCACCAGACCCAGGTATTGCCCAAGCTGAATCCGCGTGATGAGTCCGATAGCGAAGATGCGTCGTCTCGTGCGGAGAAGTACAAGAACCGCCCTCAGGTCGCTCCTGGTATTTTCGTAGCCATTGAAAAGGATACGGAATACATGACGAAGTTGGCATCCAAGTTGCTGGATGTCGATCGAATCAGTAAGGAAGATCGTGAGTTGTTGGATAGCGCCCATGAAAGCGCCATGAAGACAATCGCAATTCCGCTGGCACCTTGCCAGACCCGTCTTATCCAGATTGCGTGTAATCCGATTGTATCGGCTCGCGCTGGTTGGGACATCAACAAAGCAGCTGTTACCCGAATGGCCGCCATTGCACAGTTTGTGTATTGGAAGGCTGGTTTCAAAGATTTCGCAGGTATCGTTACTGCTCGTAGCCACGATAACGGCGACGACTATCAGTTCGCTACCGAATCGCGTTCGCATATCCCGAAGGAGCTTCAAAAGCGCCTGGACGAATTGTATCCGTACCAGAAACGCCATCCCCTCAAGAAGAATTTCAAAGCTGTAAACGATGCCATCGAAGAGATCATCGTGCTGTCGGCAGGCCTGTCGGAATATACGTGGTATCTGAACTTGAGCGATGAACTCACGAAAGAAGCCCGTGGATCTTCCGTCAACCGCACGTATCGTGTCGGCCAAGACATTCGTGTCCGGCTGGCCGAGATGGTGATCTTTATCCAAGAACGCAACCAAGCGTTTCTTAAGTTGCAACAACGCTAAAAAGAGGTTTTGAGAATGTCCCAGAAACGTAGTCGTGATGTACAGTTTTTCATCGATGAATTGCAAGTCATCGAGACCGGCGAATTCAATGACCTGTTCCTGCGTCCGTATCGCACGAACATGAACAGCACGGTCAAAGACACCCTGGAGCAAAAGCTGGCGACGAGCAACAATCGTTTCACGCCGTCGGTTCTCGCTTCCATCGCCAATCAGTTCATCGTTCCCGATCAGACTCCTCGTGGTCTGGTCCAAATCCCCGGCGGCTGGTCCGAGCGTCGTGGTCGTTTCGTGATGATCGTCAACCTGCGCTTCCCGACCGGTGAAGACATGGTGCAGATGCTCATCGGTTATACGGAGAACCGCGAATTCTCCACCAAACACATCGACCATCGCATGCTGCTCACGGTGAACAATTCGTTTACCATGATCAAGAAGCAACGCCGCATGGGCAATGGTCAGTACGAAACGTATTACGTACCTAACAACCCGAAGGACATTCTGGCTGATCGTGACTCCGGTGGTCTGCGTCGTCGCAGCGATCGTCTGTTCACCATCCGTCCGGAAGACATCTTCTCGGTGCGCGATGCCAACAACATCGACAAGCTGGTTGATGACATGACTGATCTTCGTACGACGCTCTCGCGTGGTGCAGTGACGTCTTCGTCTCGCAATCGCATCTCCAGCAACTTCATGAGCCGTGTGGTAGATAGCCGTCGCAAAGCTATCGAGAACAACGAAGACTTCGCCAATTCGACGGTCGACATCGACGCATCGGCGCAAGGCTACGTGGCTGAAGATACGGCCATCAACGACATGTTCCTGCGTCACATGTCGCACAACATCCGTGACCTGAATTACATCAGTGATTCGTTCACGTATGGTGATCTGTTGGATCTGGATCCGACCATCGATGAGCGTGCTTCGACCAACCTGTTGGATGACAATTCGCGTGCGGCTACTCGCTACACCGAATACACCAATCCGCTGGACGGTCAGGAAGAAATCGATCAGATCGCAGCAATCATCGGCGTGGCCGTGCCTGCACTCATGATGGAATGCGGAATCGCTCGTATCGGATTTCAAGCGCACAACGAAGACCCGGTCGAAAAGTACACGTTCCTCCCGACCAACGTCAGTGCGTTCATCAACGACGCCGATCTGACTCCGTTTGTGGATCGCTTCGAAGAGCGACTCATTGACGAGCTGATCGTTCCGATCACGGCAGATAGCCGTTGGACGGTGGCAATGCAAGTCAAGGCATCGGTACACGGCGTCATCGAAATCAAGTTGTACTTCGATGGCGTGCAGAATCCCGATCCGTATGTCTATCCGTGCTTCTCGGGTGCTCTGTATTCGCCGGTCCTGACCGACAATGCAGACGACGTCAAGCGAGTGACCAAGGCGTTCGGTAGTCTGTTCGATGAGTTCCAGGACACTCTGGGCGAAACGCGACTGACCAAGTCTTCTTTCAATTTCTAAGTACCTGAGGTAATAATGCGCACCAAGATTCTCGACTATTACAAATCCCTCTTGGCACTGGGATGGCTTTACGCAGATGACGAAGGTCTGATCAACGCTCAGATGGGCGATGTGACGATGCCTGCCACCGTCAACAAGAAACGCCTCATTCTGCCGACGATCGCGCAGATGAAGAACCGTGATTGGAAAGAGCGCATTGCGTTCCATCCGATCAGCGAGCAACTGAACCTGGGCGTGTCCGACGTTCTGGCAGACTTCCGTAAACAAGTGGAAGCTCGTCTGAACATCTCGATCGCGTTCCTCATGAAGGAACTCATCCGTATTGCGGTTGATACGGAAGGACAGAAGAACCTGACCAGCGAACAAGGTCAAGTCCTGAACGTCCTGTCCAAGGCCAAGACTCGCACCAAGGAAAAGTTCGACGAACTGACCAAGAAGCTCAAGTCCTCGGGTACGTCCAATGCCTTCCTGAACCTGTACATCCGAAACGGTGGTATGGTTGGCGGTAAGGGATACGCCCGCGCCGGCATTGCCACGTTCCCGTTGTATACGGAACTGGCACAAGGCGACAAGATCGTCCAAGGTGTGAAGTTCACCGGCGAAGATCGTGAGATGTTCAAGGCTCTGTTCGAGTTCATCTTCCCGACTCTGGCAACCGATCCGGAATGGTACAACGTGGGCGTCAATGCTCGCACTGCACCGACTCTGGAAGCGTTTGTTCGTGTAACGATGCGAATCGTGACCGATCTGATGTCGGCTGCTCGTCCGTATCTGGACATCATGCCCGGTGCACCGATCCTTCTGGGATTCCCGGAAGATCTCGGTCAGTGGATCGAACTGATGGATGACACCGAACAGTTCGAACGTGCTCGTCGTGCTATCCCGACTCAGGATGGCAACGAAGGTGACGATGATGTCAATGCGAATTCGGGTAAAGCCGAACCGCTGAAGACGTCTGAAGTCAGCGAACGTCGTGAAGACGTGCGCGATGCACCGGCTCAAGGTACCGCCGTTGTCAACGATGCAGTTCAGGAAGCAGTAAGTCGCTTCCGTCCTCGTGGTTCGATCTTGCCCGCCAACCAAGATCCGATGAAAGTGCAGGTGAAGACGACACAACAAGTGCCGCCTCAATCCGGCATCAATCATGCGGCTCTGGAACGCGAACGTCGCGAACGTGAGAAGCAAGAGGACGAGGAATACGAACGCAAGCGTCAGCGCCGCCGTGAAGAAGACGAAGAAGAAGAAGATCGTCGTCGTGAACGCCGCCGCGAACGTGATCGTGAAGATCGTGACCGTGACGATGACCGACGCCGTCGTGATCGTGATGACGATGATGATCGTCGTCGCGATCGGGATGATGACGATGACCGTGGGCGTAAGCGCAGCATCTGGGACAACCCTGTGATGCGTGACCGTCTGGACGATGCGGAAGATGACGAAGCCTACGTGCGTCGTCGCGATCGTTATCGCGAACGGGATGATCGTGATGACCGCTACGATGATCGTCGTCGCAGTCGTAGTCGTTTCGACCGTGACGATGACTACGACGATCGCTATGATCGTAGCCGTAGTCGTTCCCGCTTCCGTCGCTAAGAAAACGGCATAGTGGATAGATACCAGGATACCTTTCGGTATCCTGGCTCTTCCCTATGTTCTTTTTTCCTTACACAACCGAGCCAGTTGATCCACGTACGGCGTGTACGGCATCAGGAAACTGGTAAGGTCAGTCGTCAACCCAAACGGATCCCAAAGACCGTTTAGTCTGATGATCGGCCAATGATACTTCTTAGGAATAGACAGGCTGCCCAAGAACCCAAACCAATCACCACTGTACCGCAAAAGCCTTTGATGTTCATCGGGCTTGATGGCGCGAACCGAATAGAGCATAGCACTAAGACTGGTTCCTCGGAAATTCAGGATGTGAGAGATGTGATCCTCAAACATCTGACGGAATTCATCCGAGTAATATTCTTCACCAGCAGCCGGTTCGATCTTGTCTAAGACCGAGTTCTTATTCGTAGTAGTTGCGGATACTGCCTGCGTGGAAGTATCTTTCGTTTCTTCTGCCATGGAGAATCCGTAAAGTTAAATTGGGAAGTTAAAAAGCTACAGCCATATATCATACATTGGTACGACGGCTTAATAATGACAAGTAACTTTTGAGGAAATTGTATTTATGAGCGAGCAGGTCAGAGTATTTCACGGGCCTAGCGAATTGGCTGCCCAACTGCTTTCGAATAACTCTCTCGACCCCTGGGTCGATGTTAACTCCGGTCCTCGGAAGGTGATGTTTGCAGGTCACTTTCCGCAAGCGTTGACTATCCGCGGTAGCGAAGAACGCTACTGGCAGACCGGCTCCGAAGCTCGCTTTGGTGAATACACGTTTGACGTGACTGCACCTTGCGACATGGAAGTACTGAAAGTGATTCGTCGCTTTCCGAAGATGCTCGATGCACGTCGAGCTTTGAAGAACCCACAGACCATCGTGATCTATCGCGATGTTCATTCGCGTAAGGTTGGATGTATCGATCTGCGCGATCACTGCGTGAACCATCAATATTTCGGTTTCCAATATGTCAAAACCGAACATTACCATAAGATCGACGAGGGTGAAGTCTTCTCTGAAGGCACTCCTTTCCTGATCAGCCCATCGCTCAAAAAGCATGGCGGTTATGGTTACGGCACCAACCTGACGTTTGCATTCCTGTCTCATCCGGCAGGCGCTGACGACGGTATTCTCATCAGTAAGTCCGGTGTTCAGAAGATGTCGTTTGACATCGTCGAGACCCGTACTGCAACGTGGGGACAGACTCGATTCCTTCTGAATACGTTTGGTGACGATCAAGGTAATTATCAGTCGTTCCCGAACGTAGGGGACATGATTCGTCCTGATGGCTTGCTTCTGGTAAGTCGTGAGCTTGACGAACGTCTGTCGATTACCAACATGGGTCTTTACGACACCATGATGATCGATCATACCTACGACGAGAAGTTGTATACTCGTCCTGGTCGCGGTATCGTTGAAGACATTCAAGTGTTCCACGATAACCGCAGTCTTCCCAACGGGACCAATGGTCAGATCGAACGTTATCGTCAGTACACCGATGGTTTCTACCAAGAGATCCTGAAGACGTACAACGAGATCGCTCGTGACTATCGGAACACTCGTTTCGAGACGGATGGTCTGCATCAGCTGATCGTGCAAGCCCTGGCTCGTACGGACTTCGATGTCGGTGAAGTCGTTCAGTTCCTGCATCATAAGTCGCCGATCGATGATTGGCGTGCTGAGTTCACGATCAAGTATCACGTCACCCCCGATGTCGGTAACAAGCTTACCGGGGGCCACGGCAATAAGGGCGTTATCGTTAAGGTTCTTCCTGACGAAGACATGCCCACTAATAAGTACGGTATCCGTGCCGACGTGGTGATGTCGATCGACTCTCCGTTTAACCGCCAGAACTTTGGCTCTCTCTACGAACCGTTCTTCAACCAATGCACTCGTGAAGTATTGACGTGCTGGACAGAAGAAGCGCAAGTCGAGAAAGGCATCAGTCCTCGTGTCGTTCAAGAGAAGATGGAACGCGAACCTCAAATGTGGGAGAAGATGTGGAGCGAATATATTCGCATCTGCGAAATCCTCTCGCCTGCGATGTACGAGACGTATACCCATCCCAAGTACGACAATAACGAATGGCGAGCAAAACGCTTTTCCGGCATCTTCGGTAAAGGACACGAATGTCTGCATATTTTCTGCCCGACTGACCGTCCTCCGATCTGGCGCCAAGCAGTCAAAGACATGTGGGCAGAGTTCCGTCCTCGCGTCAGCCCTGTTACGTATCGGGACTACAATGGTGAGTTCGTCACCACACAAGAAGATGTTCACATCGGTCATACCTACTTCATGAACTTGGAGAAGATTTCCGATGACTATCTGGCGACTTCGACTGCACGCCCTCAGCATTTGGGCGTCTTGGGTCAGAGTACCAGTAGCGATAAGCACGCGGCCCCTGTCAAGCT